>Ga0114979_10000741_pt1 | contig 21629 bp, 23 predicted proteins | sample S_140625_EF_Meta_FD_87315 | JGI IMG/M metagenome (GOLD analysis project Ga0114979, IMG submission 87315) | Freshwater microbial communities from Lake Simoncouche, Canada to study carbon cycling - S_140625_EF_MetaG | ecosystem: Environmental > Aquatic > Freshwater > Lake | place: Lake...
ACAATTATAATTATTCGGCATTTTATATATTATATACTTATATTATTTCATAGGATATTGGCGTTGGTTTTCTTGGACCACTAAGGGTTCCGGTAATATCACCGGCAGGCGATCGATAACAGACAAACTCGGCAAGTTCTTAAGTTGAGGATTCACTGCCACCTTCGGATTCACCAAATTCGTCGAGCCGATACCAAACAATTGCGTCTCAATATCCACTGCATTATACGCCAATTCGGAGCCGCCCATGCGACCGTGAACCAAACCGTCTCCGGCAATCATAGATTCTACGGGCATTCGAGCGCTCGTGTATACGGGAAAAGCCGCCTGTTTTTCTAAAGACCATTGTTCCATGCAATAATTTCCGGGGGTGTTTTTACTTCTTGTAGATGCCATTATATATCTATAAATATATAATGTTACTTGGGAAACCCCGATAACGATGGATTTATTTGTTCGATTAAGTCTTCTCGATCATCGTATATCCTAGATATGGTTCCTGATTCTCGTGTTGTTTTAAAGTCTTCTTCTGCCTTATTGATATCAGCTAATGTTTTTATATCAGAGTCCTTCCAACCGTAAGTTGAGCCTTCTCCTATACTTTTAATTACAGTTTTACCAGATTCAAATGCCTTTCTTTTTATATAAAAATTTACACGTTCTTGGTTTAATTCGAGTTTCTTTAATTCTGATATCAATAATGCTACAAGGGCTGTGTAATAACCACCTTCACCATTATAAATATATTTAACTGCTGTTGTGAAACCGTCTTTTGTAAAATTTGAAATAATAGTGCCATAATTACTGCATTCTTTCCTGTCGTCAAGCCATTTTCTAACTCTTTCTATGTTACGACCATCCTCCATTACGACATTATATAACACGCCTGAAGTGGCGTCTAACCAATTTAACCCCGTGCACGGGACCCCCCCCTTCATTCGTCTAGTTATTGTTTGTTTTTTTGAACTATGCGTTCTACTACTTTTTCTGAGTTTCTTCTTTGATTTTTTTGTTCGACGTCTTCTTCTCGAACCGCCCGAGGGTCCTGCGGGCGATGAATGAGATAGATCTCCTGGCGCAACAACAGTATACTGTCCACTTATTTTTCCTATAAATCTACTGCCTATTCTAGACATTTTTGAACCACATGAATTTAAATTGTATCTTATTTTTAAATTAACACTTGGACCTCTGAGTAACTCTACTATTTCTGTATAACCTTTTTGACATGCCAATTCAATCGGATAAAAATCTCTGCTTTTAACGGTTGCATTGGCGCCATTTTTCAAAAGCAATTCGACCATTTTCTTTTTCGTCTCAAGATCAACAAATTCGACGTCTGTGCCTATACTCATGTAAAGAGGTGTATCCCCTTTTTGATTTTTTTCGTTAACGCCAAATTCAGAAAGTAACGCTTCTACAGTTTCAAGATCGCCCGTTTTAACCCCCTCATGAAAAATACTATCGTTTAAATCTCTGAAATTAATTAAATCCTCTAAAACTTTTTCGTGGTTTTTAGATAAATATGTTAAAAATCCTTTTAAAAAATTAATAAACTCCTTCTTTCCATTCTCGTCAAGGTCTTTTGTGTATTCTATTCCATTTTTGTATGTATTTAAATATTTACTTGTTAAATCAGATATATATACCATAACCTGTTCGAGGTCTGCATATGTTTTATACAAATTTGCATGTGTTTCATACAAATTTGCATATTTTTCATCAGGGGAACTCATTATATATTTAACTTATATTTTAACCCAACTTCTTTTTCAAAGCCATATATGCCTCATTCGTCTCATCAAATTTATCGGGCTCATCAAAATATGAGCATAAACAATAATGAAACAAACCCATATAATCATACGAAAACAAAACCGATAATCCGATGGAACGGTCCAAAGAAATCATCTTTGAAGCAGCGCTATCGTATAATTCTTGGAACAAGGGATTTTTACAAGTATTATCATAAACATAATCCAAAGTCCTCGCAGTCGCGTCCATATCATAATCTTGTTCGTCGCGTGTGACTTCGTCAACGTCTTGATCCGCGTCAGCAGCACTCTTCATACAAAATATCTTCCGAACGGCAGCTCTATATTGAGAATCGTTCAAATATTGTATGTCTGGGTCTGTATTATAAAGTCTATCGTTTTCCATATAATAAATATAAAACCAAGACGTTTTTATATTTATTTATCGCAACTGTTTATCGCTTGGAATAAGGATCATCCGCCTGTTCACGCGTGGGTGCTCCGCCACGAACCCATCCATCTAACGCAGCTTCCTCAACTGTATACTTGGCATCCGAAACGTGTTGCTCCATCTTATCACTCGTAGGATAAAGTGAATATCCCATGAAACTCTGAGCCATAATAGTCGAAGTGCTCTTCTTATCGGAAACTGATTCACCAAAACGCAATTGCGACTCGACACTAGGATCACACGATCCGCGTCCCAAATAAGGCACCGTCAAATAGGGGCGCTGTAACAAGTTCAAACGTCCTAAAGAACGTTCTTGTTCGGTTTTTAATATTAAATAACTATCCGCCTCGACATTAGCTCCAACACCAGCTCCTCCATAAGTTCCACCGGGAACAACAGCCGGTTGGCTAGTAGCAAATTTTATATAGGCGTCAGATGGAACGTCGCTAAAAAAATTCGATAACGTGTGACTAGAATAGCGCGTGTTTTCGACATTACGTTGCGTCTCACAAGTAGAATCGTCTTCTATGCGGTCCAAGTTATAAAATGTATAATCTTTCACCAATGACATTATAATTACTATATAGAAATATATTTTAGCAGGTCACGGTGCTTTTGCCTCACTAAACGTTTGTGTAACGGGGTAAGTTACGCGCGCACGAAAACATATTTCCCTCCTTACATGATATCATGCTTCCGTAACAAAATTCGGCAAAAGCATTTTGATCATTTGGAATAGTGCTGCTCGCCGTAGAGTGAAATGGTCGCATCGACTGTTCAAATTCAATCTGATCGCCTAAATCTGTGAATAGTTTATTCGCTATATTAGGTTGCCCGGGATTTGCATTAATTACCATTTGCTTTGCTTTTGCTAAAATCTCATTGCTACCGTTTTCCGTATAAGCGGGGGGTGCGGGCTTTTTATTTACGTTATAATCATAATCGGGGATTAAAACATTGCTTAAAGGATTAGATGGCGTGGGTTTATCGAATATTTTTTCAGGCTGGACCGAAATCCCTTGTCTCTCTAAATAAGTTGCCCCCGCGTCCTCGAATCCTTCTTGGAATCGCACACGTTTCTCTAATCGTGAATTTTGTGACGATTGATAATAATACATCATAAAAACACAAAATAGACTTAATGCCGCAATTGCCAGTATTCGTAAACTTCGAGTATAAATAAAAGCAATAATTGTCATCACGATAACCGTTCGCGAAACGGCGTTTAATTTTTGATTAAATGTCATTGAATCTACTGGAAAAAATTCCAAGATATATTCAGCTTCAAAAAGGGCATTCGGATCTTGCGACCAAAATTTCACAGAATTAGATTCTTTTTTTAGCTTTATCGCAGGAGTAATCGATAAATCTTTTTTAATTTTACAGCTTTCTTCAGACATTATATATATTTGATACTATATATTTACAACTTATTTTACTAAACCGCCCCTTCTCTTTTCTTAATACATTTATCATCCATTTGAAATGTCTCGCACTTTTCCTCTTGTGGAATAATTTTCAGTATACACTTTGCTTTTTTACCATAAATGGGCTCAATGCACCCATCTTCTTTCTTTTTCGGTTCCGGTTTCGCGTTTTCATCTAAAACACATCTGGCTCGGAAATGTTCATACCGTTCTCGCACGTCGTTATACGAAAGCCCCGATTTTTTATGTAACATTTTATTAACAACCTCGTGTAATTGATACATATACTTAGAAAACGAATCGCGTGAATTCATATGCCGCATCTTAAGAGGTAATTTTTTGAAATTCTTTTTTAAATTTTCCCTACACTTCCCGCAGGGCAAAACATTATGTAGACTTAAAACGAATTCTCGATAGTTACGCTTATCATCGCATGTAGGATTCACAGGGTAATTGAAACTCATAGTGTGAAGTAGATGCCAAGTGCTAGGTCCCCAAACCGTGGTTAACATCCCATCGTTGCTTTTATAATGCTTTCGAGTATATACTTTTGATCTGCGTGTCGATCTTTTTGTTATACTTTTCATTATAATATAAATAGATTTTTACCCAAGTTATGCGATGTATGTGGCTAAATTTCAAAAATAAAATATATAACCGAATATATACATGTCGTCATCGTCGATTGTAACTGTCTTATATAATGATTACATTCGCCCTTATCAGCAACGCATTATGATATTGCTTGTTTTCGTTATTTTTTTGGTAGCCGCTGTATACGCCTATAGAGCCTACGCAAAACCATTGGTCGATAATAAACGAAATGCTAATATTTCAAACACTGGAAGTAGCGGAAATGGCGAAGTGATTATTTATTTGTTTTACGCCGATTGGTGTCCTCATTGCACCAAAGCCAAACCCGAATGGAATAAATTCAAAGCCGCCCATAATAATAAAGATTTTAATGGATACACAATAAAGTGTGTGGACGTAAATTGCACCGAAGAAACCAACGCTAATTTCCAGATCATTCAAAAATACAATATCGACTCTTATCCTACTTTGAAAATGGAAAAAGACGGATCTCAGATAGATTTCGATTCCAAGATCACCAACGATTCTTTAGAAAAGTTTATTAACATGGTTTTGGTATAACCGATTTCGCGCCCTTTTCAATGAACCGCACACGCTCTTCTTGCGAAGTCGTTAACTTATAAACATCATACATCGATATTGAATAACATTCAATCTCAATTTCATTCGGAACGCGAACCATATTTACCTTTGTATTTAGCATCATTGAAACTAGTGTTTTATTAAAAATCAATAGGATATAATCAAATAGAGTCGACTTATCGGAAAACTCGATTTCCGGAGGAATTTCCTTACGCAATATTCCAAGAATTTCGTCCGGGTCAGCACCACTTTGAATGCATGGATACATCGGATAATTTAGGAATATCCCCCCGTCCATATAATATTTACCATCTTTGAAAAAAGGGGAAAACAAAAGCGGAAGCGCCGAAGATGCATACGCGGCATCGATTACTTTCCAATCCGGGTGTGTTTTATGGGAAATATCAACGGTTTCAAAACTCCCTAATTCCGTGGCATATAAATGTAGCTCAATCTTGGAAACTTCATAAAATTCCTGCATGGTAATCGACATTGAAATATCCATTCCCCTGAATAATGGCGAAAACATATCCTCTATGATTTTACAATCAAAAATCCCCTGTTTCTGAAAAGAGTTTACTATAGTAAACATATTGAAATCCAATACCTGATTCCAAGGGCGTTTTATCAAATAATCGTCCAAGATTTTCCAATCGTATTTTAACGCCAAAACTACCGCGAATATTGCGCCAATAGACGTTCCATAAATGGATTCAATGTTTTCTATATTCCATATTCCCTGAGCGTGACTTTCGCGCAGTGCTCCGTATGCAATAAATCCCGTTCCTCCGCCACCAGGAATAACAATGTGTTTTATTTTTTTATTAGTTTCCAAGATCTGGCATTCTTCAGAATCGTCCATATAGATATATTATGCACGCAATCTATAAGCTTTTTTCATACGATTTATATCTAGTTTGATGGTATAGAAATGTCGTGTTTTTTATTTGTAAATGACGACGATCGTGTGAATAAACTGAATATTGATGATCTATATGAAAATAAACAAAAACGCGACCTTAAACAATTGACCATATTTAATAAAATTCTGAATCGTTTACAGAATCGTATTAAATTAACTGCGCGTAATAAAACCAACGAAACGCATATTTGGTTCGTTGTTCCAGAATACATATTCGGCGAACCTATTTACGACAAAGGCGAATGTATTGCGTATATAGTTTCCAAGCTTGAATCCGATAAATTTCATATTCGATATATTCATCCAAATACGCTTTTTGTTTCTTGGTCACATTGGATACCGAGTTACGTTCGAGCCGAATTTAAGAAAAAGACGGGACTCATGTTGGACGAGCGCGGAAATGTCGTCGATAAATCGCAAGAGGATGACGCACAAGATCCCACAAAACTTCCTACAGATAAGAACGGAAAACCTCAAAAAGAATACACTCCTATAGCGAAATATAAACCAACAGGCAATTTGGTATATAATCCAGAAATGTTTGAGAAGATTGAGAAGAAAATATCGCTATAAATTTGTATTATGCAATCACCGATTTCATGATATTTTTTAATGCAGTGCTTGGTTTTACATAAGGCGTCAGTGTGAAATTTGGAGCGCTTGTAGTGGACGAAAATAAAGGTATTTGTGTGAATCCATTTGTTTTTAGCGAACTGCACATATCACGATGAAGCGTAAGCAAATTCGCCGAGTAATTACTTGATTTAAGACAATCAATAAAAGTCTGGGTTAATGCTCCGAAATATTTGTTGGTAGAATCAGAATAAGCATCCTCTGACGTTTGATTATCTTTACATCCGCTAAACATGTATATTTGTTTATTTGGAATCGCAGTATTATTTGCCTTTGCCCATTTATAATAAGTTGGATATGATGTGAATGTATAAGGTAAATCGCAAACAGTTCCACTAAAGCAACTATCAAATAATAAAATGGAACGACATTTCGAATCTGTTTTTTTAATTATTGAAAGAATAGTATCATCTACAATAAAACCTGAATTGTCGTAATCCACAGGAACTATACATTCATCTCTTCCATCGGTTTCGTCGCGATTCATATCTTTAATATAGGTTCCATGACCACTATAATGAAACCATATTTCGCTACACGAAGACGATGAGGATACTAAATTAGTTAAATTATTAATTATATTCGAATAAGTCGGTAAACCATCGGATTTAATGAAATTCGGATCAGTATTATCATGTAACATGACTATATCGGATGAACTGTAACCATATACATTTATTAGCATATTACGTATATTAATAATGTCGTTTATGCATCCGTTTAATTGATTCGGAGTGTTGTAATAATTGCATCCAACTAAAACTGCCTTTTTGGACATTATATATTATATCAATATTTTGTTTTTCGCTTTCGTGTTGATTTTATTTTAAATAGGGGGTGTTTTTTTGAACGCAGATATTTTTTGGTGGAATTTCCTCCGAATATTCCCAGCATACTACCAACCTCTTTTTTAAAACCTCTTTTTATTCGACTAGATGTTTTTTCATCTGGCATTTCATTGTTTATCATACGTTCTAATATAGAATCTACGCTTGTTTCCGAGCTAATATTGCTGAAATTAGAACTGTTGTTGTTCGCCCAAGTGTCAATCGCAATGAATAAAATATCCTTATACTGATTCAATATTCCATATATATATAATGTATACGCTTCTTGACTAAGTTTTTGTGATAACTCATTGGAAACAGTTTGCATGGCATTTCCTATTGATCTTACTATCGCTTCTCCTCCATCGTCGATATGTTTTACTATTGCAGATTTAATGGAATCAAATATAGATTGCGTCATTTCAGTCGAACGGCTATCTAACCCCGTTAATAAGTCTTCTAATAAAACGCCTTGCGTCATTTGATTCGCGTCAGCAAGCGGACCGGTTGATGCAGTCAAGTTTCTTAAACCCTTCATTGCGCTACCTATAGCTTCTGACGCTTTTTTTCCCATATCACTTCCTTTTCCGTCTGATCCTGATGCGGCTGGTGCTCCGCTAGCTCCTGATCCTGGTTCTTTAGGTGGAGCAACACCTACTGCTTTTGCATCTTCAACTCCTTCCTTTAATTCTTCTTTTGTTACACCAGTTGAAGCTGTAACTGCGGCTTCTGCAGTTTTAGCGTCAACGCCCGAAGCTTTTGCTGCTTCAGATGCTTGTTTCAACTTTTCTATAGTTATTCCTTTTTTGGCTAACGCTTCATTAATATTAATATTTTGATCTTTCGCTATTCTTTTCGCATCCTCTATATCTTTAGGATCAGCACCTAATGCTAGTAGTTCTTTCTCCACATCTTGTTCCGTCGCTGCCGCTGGTTCTCCTGCTGCTGGTGCTGGTTCTTCTGCTGCTGCGTTAGAACCCCCCCTTTGTGCTTTTGTTTTTCCAGATAATACTATTTCCAAATTATGAATAAACTTTTCTTTTTCCGTTCCCTCTCCGCCGTAACCGCTAGTTAAAGCTAGAGATTCTTTAAATGCATTTTGCACAATTGGCGATATGCTTCCCATAGTTAAAATCGATCTAAACAATAACGGATTCATATAATCCGGGTTTTGCAATACATTCGCAATACCAGAAGTTATTCCCGTTTTTAGCTCCGATTTTGCAATTTCGGATTTTAGTATTCTATCTAAATTTTCAACAGTCATATTCAATACTTGTTCTCTGAACTGTTTTCCTTTCGATGTATCCGCGCATATAATTTCAACCAGTTTTTTACTAGTATCCTCTAATATTTTCTGTCTTTCTTTTGCTGAATACGGCTGTGGTTCTGCCATTGTAAACTATAGTATCCTTATAAAAAATAAAATTGAATATGACATAAAAACATCTTTGCTTAATAAACGAAATGTATAATATTAAAATATATAAACCCAAGCATCATCTACCACAGGAATCGACGCCTAAAACAAAAAAAAAGAAGCAATTGTTGTCTCATAATGAAAAATCCAAATTATGGGATATATTTGATTCCGATAAGAAGGAAATAATAAATTCCTCGAATTCAGCGATTGAATGTGTATACGATGAAACGAATGTTAGCGACGACGCTCGAAAATGTTCACTGTGTAAATCCGTATTAATAATAATGGACGACGGTTTTCCCACGTGCATGAACAAAAACTGCGGTGTAATATATAAAAATATATTGGACTATTCACCGGAATGGCGATTCTACGGCGCGGAAGACAAAAACGCTAATGACCCTACACGATGCGGAAACCCGGTAAATCCTCTTCTGATGGAATCTTCTTTGGGCTGTAAAATTCTATGTAATTCCAAGTCGTCATATGAAATGAAGCGTATTCGTAAATGGACAGAGTGGGGCGCAATGCCTCATCGAGAAAAATCGCTATACGAAGAATTTCAGTTTATTACGACAATGGCTCAGAACTCCGGAATTCCGAAAATATTTATTGACGACGCAATGTCTATACATAAAGACATTTCCGAGCAAAAAATGTTCCGTGGCATGAATCGTGATGGCATTAAAGCCGCTTCGATCTATATTTCATGTAGGCTAAATGGATGTCCAAGAACCGCCCACGAAATCGCCGAAATATTCAATTTGGATAAAACGAGTGCAACCAATGGGTGCTCTATGGCAGTGAATATTCTATATAATATTGATAGAAGCAGTGATAGCAAAAACACAGTAGAGCTATGTTCAAGCACGCCGAGTTCTTTCGTCGATCGTTATTGTAGCCGGTTGAATATGAATTCTGAGCTTATAATGCTATGTAAATTCGTTTCGAAAAAAGTAGAGCAAATGGGTTTGATTAACGATAATACGCCTCATTCGATTGCAGCTGGAATAGTATATTTTGTCGCACAAACGTGTAATATGCAAACCACAAAAACCGACATAAAAACGGTATGCAACGTAAGCGAAGTGACAATTAATAAGTGCTATAAAAAACTAGAGGCAATCAAGAGTCAAATTATACCTAGTTGTATATTGGAAAAATATTCGCATTAGAAAAACTTATTGCCAACCGGTTCGATTGGTTTAGATGAATTATTTTTTTTGATAGAAAATATATAATGATGTCCGAAAACATTATTTCGAATGCAAAATCTTATCCCAGTGTGGTTTTCATTGTTCCTTACCGCGATCGTGAGCAACAACTACAGTTTTTCGCTAGACATATGGATCATATACTCGAAGATACATCACCTGAGGATTATTTGATATATTATGCGCATCAATGCGATAAGCGAGAATTCAATCGCGGGGCAATGAAAAATATTGGGTTTATGGCAATTCGAGATATGTATCCAGACGATTATCAAAAAATCACGCTAGTGTTCAATGATTTAGATACCATGCCATATACCAAGAATTTCTTGAATTACGAAACTGTTCCAGGAACAGTGAAACATTTTTATGGATACGAGTTCGCTCTTGGAGGCATTGTCTCCATAAACGCGGGAGATTTCGAACGTATTAATGGATTCCCCAATTTTTGGGCATGGGGATTCGAAGATAATGCGCTGAATTTACGTGTAAAATCGGGTGGATTAAAAATAGATAGATCCCAATTTTATCCGATATATGATAAAAATATTATTCAATTTGCAGATGGGCTTATCCGAAACGTCAGTCGTGGAGAATTTGATCGATACGTTCATAAAACCAAAGAGGGACTTGATTCTATACATAATCTGAATTATCAAATCGATGATTCTACTGGATTTATTCACGTTTTTACTTTTGATACTCTTGTTGCCGAGGATCAAATACAAAGCGTGCCTCATGATTTGCGTAATGGTAATAAACCTTTTGTTGTGGTCAATAGAAACAGACGAATGTTATTTAATGTCTGATCTGCGATTCTGTAGTTATATTACAGAATCACTGCATATATGGTGCGTAATTTAGATATATTTTTTGTGTTTATTGTTTTGTCATTTGTTACTATGGACATGGGAGAATCCGATGACCACAATGACGCTAGCGGCTCTAGTAGCCCACATGGAAACAGCTCAAGTAATAGCAGCTCGAGTAATAGCACCTCAAGCAACAGCTCCAACAACAGCTCGAGCAACACTACCTCGAGCAATAGTTCGAATCCCATGAACTATCCCGTAAACGATCCCTCGAATAACGCGGTGCCTAATCCTATACCTCCTATTGTTACGTATACTCTTAACGAAACGATTGATATATCAGGAGCTTCAATTCATAATGAACAGGGCGAAGCCGCCGACGGATCAGAAGTAACACATACAACATTCACAACTACAAATCCAGAGCTCGACGTTCAAATTACGGAAAATCTCGCGGAAGTAGTCGAGTCCCATTACGATGACACGCAAGCGAGTAGCCAAAATAAACAAATCTTGGACGAAATTAAAATGTACGCTAGTAAAATTCAATGTTCCGATTTCCACGGCAAAGGCACGATCGATGATTATACCGAATTATTCCAAGCTGCCGCGAAAATTGCAAATGAGAGTAAGCAAATGACACTCGACGTAGACATAGAGGGCTTCGACGATTTTTCCAAGGCAGCCGATGATCTGAGCGCGCTTTTCAGTGGTTTTATTATTCGCCTACAAAACGTCAATATTATTAATGATATTTCATTTTTAACTTCCATCTCGGTGGCTCTTCGTAAAATATGGAACTTATCGGAGGTGTTTGGTAAATTCAAAGAGACCATTTTGATGACATCCACTATCAAATTACCCAAATCAGCACATGATACTAAAATCGTTCTTGAAGGGGTAATGGACGAGATTAACTGCGCCATGCAATATATTACGCACTTTGTTTCGCCTTCCAGCACGCCATTGGTGGATTCGGATTTGAGCGCCGAAGAAAAAAATGTTATCAGCGCGGCGGTTTCGACGATTGATAACTGGACGATTCTTTGTGATCAAGGCGTGAATATTGCCATGGCGAACGATCCCGATTTACAGTATATTAAACAAGCCAGCAACGAGTTAAAAACCACGACGGTTGCCCTGAAAAGCGCTACGGACGCGTTAAAAGCCAAATTCGCCAGTTTCAATGTCACTATTACAAAACCTTAAGCGAAGCGTCCTGCTAATATAATTTTATGTAAAAATACATAAAATTATAACCACGATGCACTATAAGTAAAATCTCGCGATGTACATGGATCCGATGCAGCTAATACAAATGACTCTATATTCCAAATTAGCCCAAGATTTTTCGGGCACATTAATAACGAACCCTTGGAATTGGTTATGGATATTGCCTCTAGCGTTTTTGATAAAGAGCCCAATATTATATAAGATAGAAACTGCGATCTTGGAGCTCCGTTGGTTTTTCAGAGACCCAGACCAAGCCGTTATTTTGATACATTCTCATAAAAAAACATACACAACGGGATATCCCGTGAAGACTTCGATAAAACCTCTTTTCAGCAATCGGTTTCAAGCTCTAATACATTATTTACTAGAAACAAAATCGGATGAAATGTCTTCTCTTATTGAAACAATGAAGTTTAATTTCGACGGATACGATGAACGCGACGTTGAGTATATATTGCTACCCTATAAAAATAATAAAATTTTACTACAAGACAATATTTCTTTGAAATTTTATAGCGAATCTACAGAAGACGAATCTTTACAAAACGGAGAGAAAGGCGAGAGGTCTAGACCACCTATGTCTTCCACGAAGCAATACTTTTTTGAATTAACAGTTCCGGGTTCCAAAAATATACCGTTATTGAAGAAATTCATTGACGATCGCGAAAAAGAATGGCTCGATAGGAAAAAACAGGATGGTCAACATATTATTTACGAACTGGTGAAAACGCAACAAGATGAGGATAACGGAAATATGAAACTCATTTTACAACAATATCCATTCAAGAGCAACAAAACATTTGATAATATATTTTATGAGAAGAAACAAGAACTCGTCGATTACGTAACCCCATTTTGCAAAAACGCCGATCCTAATTCAGAAAAATACCTAGAGTATACTCGCGCCGGAGTTACGTTTAAATCCACGATTTTATTATATGGCGAACCTGGGTGTGGAAAATCCTGCACTATTCGAGCCATATTAAATAAAACGAAACGTCAAGGCTTATTGGTCCGCTGGTCTCTCCTTAAAAAATGCTCGGATTTTCGCACGCTTTTTCGGACTACGACGTTTAATGGCGTAGAATATGAACCCAAAGACTTGTGCTTTATTTTCGAGGATTTCGACGCCAATAATAACCGTGTTTTAAAACAGAGAGGAGATTCTGAACTATCGGACGTCTTGAAAATTATTAAATCGGAGGACAAAATAAACGTATCAACGAGCACCGCTGTGGCGGCGATACAGAGTGTAGCCGCCGCTTCTGCTATATCATGTAAAGATGACGATGACTTAACTTTGGATTGCGTTCTTAACATTCTCGATGGAATTATTGAGCTACATAATGCAATGATTATTTTCACTACAAATCATTTGGAGCATATTGATCCCGCTTTCTTAAGACCCGGACGTATTGATTTTAAATTAGAATTAAAGAAAATGTCCGCGGAGAGTATCAAAGAAATGATAAAGTATAAGTTTCAGTTGGATTCAGTAGAATCGGAATTTTATTCGGAATATTTCAGTCAATTAAAAGACAATATACTCACGCCAGCTGAAATTCAAAATATTTGTTTTAGATATACCAAAACAGAAATCGTCAAATGCTTGGAGGAGATTATTCGTCAGTAAGTAACGCGCGATCCCTACCAGATTTCAATTCTAGAAACTTATATGTAATGCCTATATTCCGATCAGTTTCCCATATTCCGGACATTTTAATAACATATTTTTTCACAATAGGCGCAAATCCGGGGGGAGGATATATAGATTGCTCATTATATGATTTATATATCTTTACATTTCCACTATGTAGCTGATTATGTAACGAATAAAGCGGGGTCTTACTCGAATTATAGTATTCTTTATAATATCTCAAAATTTGTTTTTCTATATCGGAAAAAACATTCAATAATGGCATATTTAACGCGTGATATGGTTGAAAATATAAAATGTTTTTATTTAAACCCGTTCTATCATTAATCGTTTGAAATTGCATAGGACACATTGTATATATTCCATTCATAGTTATATGCTCATTTGAAAATATTATTTTCGTAAATTCACCGTCCATGATGATATTTCGCTTTTTATCTAAAAAAATAAGATTATTTTTTATTATGGAAGAGTCGCCTGCGTCATATATATCATTTATATTCAATATAATATTCATCGTTATATTGAATTATCAAGTTGTTTTTATACTTATTTTGCGCCGATTATTAAACCGATGATTCATCATTCATCATTCGTCGTCAAAGCTTTCGTAACACCCTTGATTGTCATGACCGCGTGGCTTTTTATTTATCCAATTCCAAATTTTAGTTTCGGTTAGGTTTGGGAAAATTATACCATCGTGATTAGAACTAAACTCTATTCTTATTCCGTCCTCTCGTTTTCGTTCGTCAGTTATATCCTCGTCGTAAACGCGATTCATTTCAGCCAGAAGAACGTAGTAATCTTTTCCGCCAAACATTCCGTATCCTTCATAACTTGGTTCTTTCCAATAATTGCCCTTATTATTCCACATATAATAATTGCGTTGTTCATATCCCGGTTTTTGATAACCATCTATGTAAATGGGTTTATTAGTATCTTGCGCTATCCAGCTAAAGAAACCCATCTCCGATAATGTTTTCGTTTTGATTAATGCTAACTATTCGAGGCGTTATTTCAATTTTTTTACATCAATTTAATAAGGTTTAGGTCTTCCCGGCGGTCCTTCGATGCAACAAACCACAACGTCGGGCTGATATTTCGATATAATTGGCGTTTTATTCAAGGGAAATCCAATTTTATCTTTAATAGTATACGTTTGATCCGATCCTCCATAAGCCAATGCGTTTCCAGTAGCCGGACCATACGCCTTTGTATATAACCCTCCGTTATTGGTAATCGTGTTATATTTAAGGCGAGCTATACGGGAACTCGACGACACGCCGCCCTGTTGAGCAAACGAGGAATTATTCGGTTTATAATAAACCGGCATTCCGCAACCAATGGACGTTTGGCAATATGCGGTGCTTTGATTTGCGGCGTATTGATTCGACAAACTCGCATTTTCACCCGGTTTTACTGTAGCAACGCCCTTTCTAAGAAAATTGTATTGGTTCTGTTGAAAACTCTGGCAGCGACTTTCTAAATATTGCTTTGTAGACGTATAATAATTGTTTTTAACAATGCCGCTTCTACGAACCCTATTTAGAGCATTTGTAGCGACGTCCTGACACATTCCGTTTTGAACCATAGCTTTGCATTGCCCTGGATATTCATAAGTAGTATTCGGAAGAACGGGGTCTAAAGTGTTGACTAAACCTATTGAACTAGAATTTGATACCGCTGGATTTATTAAATACCCTCCGGGAGAATTGATTTCATCGATCGATAGAGATGTTATAGGATTGCACGTTGTAATTGGCGCTGTAGCAATTTCTCTACGATATATTTTCAAGGGCAGAGGTTTAGATTGTTTCACTCCGCCTTTACTTCCACGCGGATCGACAGAACCAATTATATTATTTGATGAAAGGTTGTTCGTAAAAGGTCTGTTTTTTTGTATTGATGACGTAATTTGATTAAACGTCTTTCCTTTCCAAGAAACGTATGGCACTTGATTGAAATTAAGAGTTGCAGACATATTATAATATGTATATATAATATAATGAAAAGGGGAACTTATATTATATTAGGATTATTGATTATATTCATTGCTGTCGTTTTTGGTAACTCTTTCTTTAATGTAAGAGAAGGTAACGAAGAAGTGGGAGGCGGTGGTGGAGAATCAGGAGGTGCCAGTGTCTCTTCTGACGCTGGAGCTGGAGCTGTATCAGCGCCTCAAGACGGCGGCTCTAATTCCGTATCCGACTCGGGAAATACGGGTTATTTTTTCCAACCTCAGTGTCTATCCTCGGTAAAAGTAAAATCTCTTTGGCCGCCGCAAGATTGCCCAACAGATGGATGGGACGATACTCGACCCGGCGGAAAACAGCGATGTTATAAATGTGATCCCACAGATCCCAAAAAATACAGGGCTTCTGATACATATTGTCCTGGAAAACTTCAAAATAATGGGGCTGGATTATGCATGGGACTTGTAGGAGATCCGCCGCCGGATGTTTGTGGACCTGGAAAAACATGGGATGTTGCTACGTTAACTTGTAAAGATTCAAGTTCAGCACCAACACCAACACCTGTGGCGCCCGAATCCACACCTACACCTACGTCTGTGGCGCCCGAATCCACACCAACACCTGTGACACCTGAACCCGCGCCTGAGGAAAAATCCAGTAAATCTGTTTACATTAATTTTTCAAGCAAAATTTCATATGTTTAAACGTGTAAAACAATATAAACTTTTTTTACGATATATAACAACGCATGATACAATTTCAAGTTCCAAGAACATCCACTGAATTATATAAGCACATAGATTGTTCATCTAGCGAAGAACAACCTATTCCAATATTATCAAACTCCCTTTCCCATTATTTGTATGATATCAAAGAACGCATAGATGCTTATGAATATGAATGGGACGTATTTAAACGTTATACAAATCCCTATGAATATATACATACAGCCGTTCCACAAAAACGCAAATCGGTTTCGAAACATAAACCACTATCAAGATCGTATTTCAAGATGATTGAATTGACCAATTTTTTTAAATTAATTGAAACCGATTCTCCGATAAAGTCGTTCCATTTGGCAGAAGGACCAGGTGGATTCATCGAAGCAATGGTTCATATGAGGCGAAGAAAAGACGATCGATATATAGGAATGACAATATTAGATAACGACAACGACTCTTCAATTCCGTCGTGGAAAAAAAGCGAGAATTTTCTACGCGAACATTCCAATGTTTATATAGAAAAAGGCATAACGGAAACCGGAGATATTTTATCACTGGATAATTTTGTATACTGTATCGAAAAATACGCTTCTTCTATGGAAATAATCACGGGCGACGGTGGATTCGATTTTTCGATGGATTTCAATAAACAGGAAACTCATATAGCGAATCTTCTTTTCGCGCAAATAGCCTTTGCTCTATGTATGCAAAAACAAAACGGGTCGTTTATTTTGAAAATATTCGATAGTTTTATGCAACATACCATAGATTTGGTCGCAATACTGTCGTCGTTTTACGAAAAGGTTTATATTACAAAGCCACAGACTAGTCGTTATGCAAATTCCGAAAAATACCTGGTATGTAAGGGGTTTTTGCACAATTCTAACGAAGAATTCAAACCGTTTTTATATTCGGCGTTTAAAAAAATGGTGGAACAGGATGATAATAATAGCGTCCATAGGTTTTTAAATAGCCCACTGTCTAATTTTTTCACGACGCGTATAGAAGAATATAACGCTATATTTGGGCAACAACAAATAGAAAATATTTATTATACTATTTCTTTAATTGAAAACAAACACAAAAATGAAAAAATAGATACATTAATAAAGCAAAATTCGCAACGGTGTGTAAATTGGTGTATTAAATATAATATTGAATATAATCAACAATTAACAAGCACAACCAATTGTTTTTTAATTATGTCTGATTAATGAGAGTCTTATAGACATTTAAATATTTTTATATTATATATGAAAAATTTTGGTCTTAAATCTCCTTTTTTTTATTTATGTTTAGGCGTAATGTTAATAGCCTTATTTTTTATTTTTAGATCAAAACATATTGAGGGGTATCCGGTGTTACAAGAGACTGATCGGGAAGCTCAAAACTTTGGTTATCGCGCTGATGCGAAAAAAGTAGATAAAAAAAAATTTCCTTCATACGTCTCAGGTCAGGTATCAGGAAATTCTGCAATGTATATGGCAAATGTGAAGGAATGTGGCGAAAGTTCAAAGGCTGGAACTGTTGCATTATTTCCAAACAAATGTGTCCCTTATAATTCATGGTATAGCGCCTGGTCTAAAAAAGGATAGTTGCGATTCTAATTAGATTTAAGCGATGCTTTGTAAAACTAGTGGACATATTTTTTCAGAATAACGATCGAACAAATACAATAGCAATTAGAAAACCGCACTTGTTATAAAAACTTCCGGAATTTGTTGAGATTCGATAAAATATAATACCATATATTTATACGGAATTATAGTATAGCCAAGATGAAAGTTTTAGTATACGGCTCGAACGGTTGGATCGGAGGACAGTTTATTTCCATTTTAGAAAGCAACGGCGTTACTTATGTATGCGGGAAAACACGGGTGGATAATGAAACGGATGTTCGCCAAGAAATCATCGATTCGCATTGCACACACGTAGTTTCATTCATTGGTCGCACGCACGGTTCGATCGGATCCGCAAAATATACTACTATCGATTATCTGGAACAAGAAGGAAAACTTTTAGAAAACGTGCGCGATAATTTGTATTCTCCGTTGGTTCTCGCGGAGATATCCCGAGATCTTGGAATTCATTTCACTTATTTGGGGACGGGATGTATTTTCAAATACGACGCGGACCATCCTTTCGGAAAAGAAGAGAGCGGATTCGACGAAGACGCTGAGCCGAATTTTTTCGGATCGTCGTATTCCGTCGTCAAAGGTTTCACCGATCGCCTGATGCGCGCCTATAAAGACACTACATTAAATCTAAGAATTCGCATGCCCATTACGGGGGAATTGAATCCCCGGAATTTCATCACCAAAATCGCGACTTATCCAAGAGTATGCTCCGTCCCGAATTCCATGACCGTTTTACCTGAATTACTGGTTTACGTCTTGGATATGATGAAACGTGGAACAACCGGAACAATGAATCTAACAAATCCCGGGTTAGTTAGTCATAACGAAATCTTAGATATGTACAAAGAAATCGTAGACCCCGATTTTGTATGGAAGAATTTTTCCCAACAAGAACAGCGCGCCGTCCTCGCAGCAGATCGATCCAATAACTTTTTGGAAACGGGGCGCCTAGAATCCATGTATCCCCAGGTCGATAACATCAAAGTTGCTGTGCGTAAGTGTTTGTTAACCTATAAGCGCCAGACATGTATGTTGGTGACTGGAGGTTGCGGATTCATCGGAAGTAACTTTATCAACCATTATTTTCCAAGGCACCCCGATGTCAAAATCGTGAATTTGGACGCCATGTATTATTGTGCGGCGGAAAATAATGTCTCCGAAGAAATCAGGTCAGATCCTAGATACGTTTTAATTAAAGGGAATTTATGTGATAGTGAGCTCATGACGCAAATCTTGGAAACTTATCGCGTAACTTCAGTCATACATTTTGCCGCGCAAAGTCATGTCCAGAATTCCTTCGAAGATTCCATCCGATTTACACACGATAATATTCTTGGAACGCATACACTCTTGGAAGCCTGTAGAAAATACGGAGCTATTAAAAAATTCATTCACGTCTCCACGGACGAAGTCTACGGCGAGTCGATGAATACGGTTGATGAACAGCATAAAACCGAACATTCGGTGCTGTGTCCTACGAATCCTTATGCTGCGACCAAGGCTGGAGCGGAGCTCATCGCTCAGTCGTATAATCACTCGTATAAAATGCCGATTATTATTACGCGCGGCAATAACGTCTACGGTCCAAATCAATATCCCGAGAAATTAGTTCCGCGTTTTATCGAGTTATTAAAGGCTGGTAAAAAAGTCACCATTCAGGGCGACGGAAGCGCTGTGCGCGCGTTTTTACACGTTAGCGATGTAGCTACCGCCTTCGAGACTATATTAGACAAGGGGTCTGTAGGCGAAATATATAATATCGGATGCGACGAAGGCATGGAATATTCGGTCTTGGAAATCGCGCGTATTTTGATAAATATGATCCACGGAACGGAGGATTACGATAAATGGATCGAATATGTGGAAGATCGTCCCTTTAACGATCAACGTTATTACATTAGTAATCAAAAAATCAAGGATTTGGGTTGGTCTATTAAAACCGATTTCTTGAGCGGATTAAATAGTTATATTCGAGGCTAAATGTCTATGTCTAAATTTATGTTGTAGTAAAACAACATAAATTAACGTCTTTTTACGCGAGAACTCTTGCGTTTTTTATTTGACTCGTTTCTCCAACGACACGCTATTGAAACCCTTTTTCTATATTTGCGCGATTTTTTACCACCCCTTCCTAAAAGAGAAGTTGTAAAACTATTGTCTCTTACCTTGTCTGCGTCACGAGGATGATGACTTTTAAATAGTATAATAAGATCGTCTCTTAGAGTTGTTGATCCAACCCAAGATCTAGTCTCCATCAACACATCATTAAAGTCTTCAACTGATATTTTTGAAATAGCTTCAGTTATATTGTTACTAACTAGACCAACAATACTTGATATATGTTTGTTATTAATAGATTCACATTTCAACGCGCCTAGAATTACATCTTTGGGTGTTGTTGTTGGTGTATTGAGATTGGGGAATTGACACGTCGACATTCTATATACTATACCCCATAAATTAATTTACATTTTTGAACATTGCAATCGGCACTTTGTGCGGATAGTGTTCAAAGGAAACGTTACCGATAAATCAATTAAAACTCGCAGTTCGTGTGTAAACTTCGCAAGTTCATTACGAAGTTGGAAAAATGTTCATCGGTGTATAACAACCTTTTTGAAATACCGGCGTTATATTTTACAAAAGCGGTGGTTTCTGCACTTTTATTTTTACAGTTTTACCTAATGGGGCGCCAAGAGGAGCGGATGCGATAAGACTTACGGCAGGCTCGGATGGCGAAAATTGTTCCAATACAATCTTGGTTCCCTTGACTTTACGTGCGATAGGAACGACTTTTTTTTCAGCTGCGCTTATGTCCGCTTTGCTTATGCCCTCAGATTTTCCTTCTGTATCAGGTTCTTCAGCTTCGCTTACCGCTCCGCTTACCGCTCCGCTTATTCCCTTGTTCATGATCATTTTACCCACCTTTTCAGCATTCACACTACGCATCTTCTTAAATACGAAATATCGATTCATAAACGAAATACGTTTTTCTTCCGACGTCATATCCGCCGCGGTTCCATAATCCGAAGCCAAGCGTTTATCGCGCGCCACATCCGTATTCATATTATCAAACAACTGATCGAATAATCCCGATCCCGCGGGTAATCCCATCGCCTTGGCTTCCGCCTCCGGCAAAACCACGAACCCATAGTTTTCCAAGACGCGTTCCACGTATTTGAAATTCACCAAATATTCGCGAAATACCTTATTGATCGATTCCTGATACACGTCGATGGCGTATCCCAGTGACATTTCGTCCTCGGGGAATCCCGTCTGGTCATATTGTTTGGTGATCTCATAGATTTTTTTGTCCTCGCGCATAATCGTCATCGATTCTTCGCGCTTCTTGTTTTTCAAGACGTTAAATACAGTCTGACCATCATAGCACGTCCCAACGAAATACCCCCCGATTCGAGTGCATTCCGCCAAGTTTCTAAAGAACGCATGCATTGATTTCGGGGATTCGAAGAAATAGTGCATCGCGAATTGACACGAGCTCACGTGAAATCCAGGTTCGCCTACGCCATAACGTTTATAAACACCTTCGCCCAGTTCCCCCTTATCTTTGGGACCTTGACCGAAGACCGCGAGCGTAATCTGTTTCTCCTTTTCACTAAATACGGCTTTACCACTACGAATATTTTCGCCACTATTACCATTTACAAACAACGCGCCCGGAATCGTCTTGTATTTTTTACGGGCATTCAAATACCTAGCGCATGCTCCGTCCAAATGATTCTCAATATTATCTTTGGAAATATCCAC
>Ga0114979_10000742_pt1 | contig 21628 bp, 27 predicted proteins | sample S_140625_EF_Meta_FD_87315 | JGI IMG/M metagenome (GOLD analysis project Ga0114979, IMG submission 87315) | Freshwater microbial communities from Lake Simoncouche, Canada to study carbon cycling - S_140625_EF_MetaG | ecosystem: Environmental > Aquatic > Freshwater > Lake | place: Lake...
TCAGCTTGTTTTAAAGACATCATTTGTTCAGCAGATAATTTACCTGTTTCAATCGTCTTTTGAACATCTTTCTCGTCAATACCGAGAGCTTTGGAAATTGCGGTAACTGCAAGTCCAGCAAGTGGGCCACCTAACGCTGTTGCAATACTAGGAGCAATCTGAGATAACCATTCCATATTATTTCCCTGCAATTAAATGAGTTATATATCCTACAAAGGCTGATATACAAGATACGACCATCATACCCACCCAAAATCCTCCACGACCTTTATTAGCAAGAGCAAGTAATTCTTCCATACCTGATTCTAATTTATCAACTTTTGATGATAACTGATCAACTTTTTCTACAAGCTGGCCATATTTAACTGGATCTATTTCAAAATTAGCCATAATTAACTTTTCCATATTTTAAAGTTATTAAATACAACATAGCCATAAAATAAGTTTAGTAATAATAGGCAAATTGGGTAATCAATTAAAAGTATTCCTAAGCAAATAGCAAAGGATTTATAAATAATTAATGATGGGACAATGCCAATCTTATTAATACCCCATTCCACAATCTTATTAGCCTCTTTACCTTTGTCAGATGCAATACATAGGTAAGTAGTCAGCCCATCAACTAATTGCATCAAGATAAAGATAGCCAATAAGAGATAAGCCATCTTAGATACCAGCACCAGGAGTTACATAAATAACTGAAGTACCACTAGCAGTAATGCCAGTAAAGTAAGAATTAAGGCCAAAAGCAAAAACTTCAATTGCTCCTGGCAACATTGGTAAACAATTAGCTGAGGCAGTCAGTACAGAAGCATTAGCAGCTGCTTCAGTGGCATTTCTGCCAATACCTAAAAAAACTACGACTGTGCCGGAGTTACAAATTCGATAGTTACCAGATAAGCTAGTTCCTTCATAGTTACTTGCTTGCACTGCTGTCGGTGCTGATGTGGCTGCGGTAAATGCTACTGATTTACCTGATTGTGCGAATGGGTTCATGTTATTTTTTTCCTTTTAATAAAGTGGCTTTCCAAGGCAAGGGAGTTATTTTTGGAACAATTGAAGGATTAATTAAACTTTCAATTTGTCCATCAAGATTTGCTTTGATATTAATTACCAAAGTTTCATCCGACTGAATCCAATCTAATATATCTTGTTCTTTTAAATTTTGATAAGGAATATATTCAGTATTTTCAATAATTTTAAAAATATAAATATCTTGAATTGATGCAGTTATTTCAGGATTTTCATTATTTACTGCTGTAACAATAAAATTAGCAGATACTGCAAAATCATTTACTGGTGCTGGTGGGCAAGGTAAAGTTGAAATTGCAGTAATTTTCCAAGTATAAAGATTCATGTTTTAACCTACTTTCCAATTTGTACCATCTGAATAAACTGGAACTGCAACAGCACCTCCAGTAGCTACTGTTGCACCAAAGGTAGGTGCTAAAGCATCTGTTACAAAAGCTCTTGCTCCAACACCACTTGTTGATGCTGATGGTAATGTTGCAACAGTATAGTTTGTTGATTTGGTAACACCATACGTTTGAGTTAATGTTGTACTTGTATTACCAATAACTGTATTATTTGAACCAAGGCCTACAGCGGTATATCCAATAACCATTTCATTGGTATTTGCTACTCCTGATCCTACTGTTTGATAACCAATGTATGTATTATTTGAACCAGTAGTATTTGCATTTGCTGAAGCATTTCCATAACCAGCATTTGATCCAATTGCAACGTTATTGCTTCCAGTAGTTAAATAAAGTGCAGTAAATCCTACAGCGGTATTACCACTTGATGTAGAAACTGCTTGTAATGAATTTCTTCCAATGGCCGTATTCGAGCTGCCACTCGTGTTTGCTCCAAGACAATTCACTCCCATAGCCGTATTCGAACTACCAGTATTATTAGATCCCAAAGCACTAGCACCTAATGCCGCAGAATATTGGCCAGTAGTGTTATTGTAAAGAGCTTGATAACCAACAGCAGTAATCGCAGAGTTAGCAGTATTAAAATAACCAGCTTGATAGCCTACTAAAGTGATATTACCATTAACTAAATTTGAATAACCGGCTTGATATCCTACTAAAGTATTGTTTCCACCAGTTGTATTTTTATTACCAGCTTGGTAGCCTACTGCTACTATATTTGCACCAGAAGTGTTTGAAGCTAATGCACTTACACCATTTGCTGTATTGGTTGCTATTGATCCAGCTCCTTTGCCAATGGTTAAACCTGATATCGAAGCATCGTTAGTGGCACTAAATGCTCCAGCAGCACTAAATGCACCTACCAAAACACTATTTGTATAAAAACTTAAAGCATTACTATTTAATGTACCAATAGCTAAAGGCATTGTTACAGACTGTAAATAGACTGTGCTGGCAGTATTAATAATGTTTTGCCCTGGTGTATTGTATCCAGAGCTAGTAACTCCAAAATCACCATAATAAGTGGATGCAGTACCAACATCATTACTAACAATAAAATCAACGGATGCTGCTGCACCGGCATTAGTATTTTGAACTATTTTCTGTGTATAAGCATTAGCAGAAGATGTGTAAGAACTATAAATATTAATGTCTGAATAGCCTAGTGTTCCAAAAGCATAAGAACCTTGATTAGCAGAAGAAGTAATATCTTTAGTAGCGACATAGCTTAACGCACTTGTAGCTCGACCAGCAGTTAAGTTTGCAACAGTAACTTGTTTAGTTGTTGCACTTTGAACAATTGGCAATAATTCTGTGCCAACTAAAGGGGTTGTTGATGCTGGTAAACCACTAATTTTTACATCAGCCATAATAATTCCTTAAACTAAAATAAATGAACCATCTTCTTGAACTAAATTATCACTAGATTCAGTAATTAATTTATCATTAACTGGTATGTTTCCAGTATTCACTGGAGGACTTCTAAAATTGTGCCAGCCATTATTTCTTAACATAATTAATCCTTTAAGATTTCAATAAACACAATTACCATAAAATATATTCTTTAACCTATGACTTGTCAATTTATACTGCTGATCCAGTCAATGAGTAAATATTTGAATCATAAAGCCTTACACCAGCAGCACTAGAAGTTGTTGCTTGACTTAAAGTAAAGGTTGAACCAACAATATTAGTAATATAAGTGCCAGGAACAATTCCAGAACCTAAAATTTTATTACCAATAGCCCAAGCACTTGGATTAGATACGCTAGTAATGCTAGTGCTTGTATTTGTTGTGCCAGTAGTTGCAGAGTGATATCTAGGCCACCATTGGGTATTTAAACTATATGTGCCTGATGCAACACTTTGAGGAACACCGCTAATTGTTATTGCATTACCAACAACACTTGAAACACTTCCTAAACAAAGATTAGGAACAGAAAGTGTGCCAACTCCATTTTGAACTGTTGTGCTAGTTGTTGTATAAATTAAATCGCCAGTATTGATTAAGTTACCATTAGGTGCAGTAAATGTTGCAGTACCATTAGAAGCAACAGTAATAGCAATACTTCCTAAACTAACTTGATAATTGCCATCTCCACCACCAGATATATATTTAGTTCCAGTAGTGTCATTATTAAAGTTAATTTCTGAACTTATTGGCATAACTGCTTTATCTAAATATTGGCTAGAAATTGCATAAATTTTTTGTGATAAAGGTTGACTTGAATCAACATTAGTTCTTGATCCTATATCGTCAAAATGAGAATTTCTGAAATAAACTTCAGTCATCACAAAGCTAGTATTTCCTGTTTTAGATGCACCTAATTTAAATTCGTTATAAAGACTTTCACCAAAATCACAATTATCAAAAATAATGTCACAATAAGTTTGTGAAGCAAATCTATATGGAGAATTAAACCCAGTTGCTCCAGCAAAAAATGAACAATTATCAAATTTAACGTTGGTATATGCTAATAAATGTAAATCAGCATAAATACCACTGTATTTCCAAAAAGAAAAATCGCAATTTACAAAATTTACTGGTGCACGAGCGGACACTTGGCTTACGCCACAGAAACCAATGGAAGCAAATGCTTCTGCATGAACTCCTTGTATAAAGTTACTTTGACCATATCTACCATTAATATTAAATAAATATTTACCAGACATATTGCACCCATAAATATAAGGTGCAAATCCTGTTTGTGAGCCATAAGTATTGCCATCAAATCCATACAAAGAAATAGCATTAGTACCACCAAACCACCAAATATTTCTTGATTGAGTTTGACCTATTGAAAATCCTACTTTGTTTTGAATAATAAAATTGTTAGAAAAAGACATTTCAGAAGCATTTGTAGTAATCCCGTTTGGAGATAAACAAATACCTACAACAAAGCCATTAACAACTAAACCATTAAATTCACATGATGATGTTTCAGCAGCCGAAGCAACATAATAAGATGATAAGCCTGGATACCCACCATCTGATGGAACAGATGTACCAAATGGATCAACTACAATACCTGCATAAGGAGAATATCTTGAATCCCTACATCCAGCAGTAACATAGGTACTATTTGTCATTAAATCTGAAGTGCCTGGATTTAAATTAGGACTAAATATGTTTTTACCTAATACATAAATATTAGATATTTTTACTCCACGACCATTTTGAATACCAATAGCAAAAGTATTGTTAAATGTTGGCACAATTTGAGCCATTTTTGTTAAGGCAGTATTGGCTTCAAAACCAAACTTTTCACCTTCAATTTCAATACTTGAATAAGACCAAAATGTACCTGACCAAGAACCAACAATTAAAGGGGATGAAATTTTATATGTACCAACATTAACAAATAATTTTCTTTGATTTGCTATGCAATAATTAATTGCATTTTGTAATGCAGTTGTATCATCAGTAGTTCCATCACCAGTAGCTCCAAAATCTTTTACTGAAATATATTGAGATAATTTTGCTGTCACTGTTTCTGGTACAGAATTAGTAAAAGGTGGGGTATAAATAACATTTGAGGCATCATTACTAATCAAACTGAGAGTAGGTTGATCCCAAATAAGGTTGCCATTGACATCAGTAACAATCTGTCTATAACTTCCTACACCATAAGCAATACACTCTCCAGCACTGTCTAAAATGATTGGATTTGTATTTAAAATGCTTAAAGCAGCATTTTGATAAGTATTCTTAAAAGTTGTGGTTGATGGAATATAGTAGTAAACAAATCCACCAGCCAAAGGATTACCATTGGCATCTAAGAATTGTTGCTTTGCGTTTGGAATTAGTGAGCCACTCATTGTTCATTTCCTTTTTTTAATTCCATCAGATTACCTAAATTATAGTTGTTCTTCATGGTTTCTTGCATCTTTTGGGCATCCTTCTTAGAAAGATTACGCAATAGTAAATTTTTTCCAGCTTCACCAACAGCAACACCAGCACCTGTTCCAGTTCCATGACTTAAATAACTAGCAATAGCTCCTCCAGCAAAAGGTATTTTTTCAGCTAATGCTGGTAATATCCCCATTCTTTCAGCTTGCATTGCAGCACCTTCATAAGAATGGATGCCTGGCATAATCTGACCACCAAGGTTTAATTGATGGAAAGCTAATTGCTCATCGGGATCGAAAGCATATCGAATCTTTCCTTCTCTTGAGTTCATTATTTTATTTGCTGAATTTTGATTCCATACCCCAGCTTTTGCTTCTCCAGCCTTAAATATTTCACGAGCAATCGATCCTTTCATTTCTGATTTAATCATATTTGCTTGTTCAATTAAATCAGATGGAACTTTGTAATTAATATTTCCGACCTTAATGAATCCTTTAGAAATATTGTCAGCAGTATCGTAAATATGTTTCCATTGAGCAGTATCTAAACTGTTTAAACTACTCATTATCTTGTCTTGATTTACACCTTTTTTAATACCATTAGGATCAAATTCACCAAAGATGGTATCCATGCCTTTAGAGTCAAAAATGGTTTTTTCTAAGGCATGGAGTTTTCTTCCAGTTAAAATTAAACCAGGACCACCAGCTCTAGCAATATCTTCATCAATTGAATTAACTAATTGACCTATTTCGTATCTGTTTTCAGGTTTCCATAAACGATTAACAGATTGCCTTAATTTTTCTAATCCAGCAATTGAATTTGGCTTTGTTCCTTGCAGTCCTTCAGTTTTATGTAAATCTAACAATTCTTGCACTCCAGAAGTAAAATCCCTTTGTCCTTTCGATTTTAATTCTGCTTGAAATTGTTTATTATTTAATTGACCTTCAAAACTTGTGGCATCTACTGGGTTATCTCCCACCTTCTTTAAGGCCATTTTATAAACATCATGCTTCAATTTGTTTAAATAACCTTTAATGCCTTCATACTCTCCTGTATTGGAATCAAACTTACCAATAAAGCCATTATTTAAAGCATTGCCACGTTCTTCATCATTAATTAATGCACGACTAGCACCAGTCTTTTCAATCCGCTCATTTGCAAAATTAGTAAGAGCATTTTGTTCACTTGCAATTTGCTCTTGGAGTATATGGCCATAAGGAGATTTATCTGGTCTTTTTGCTTCATTGTATTCAGCTCTTAAAGTATTTTCATTGCCAGTTATAACACCTGGTCTAATTTGTTTACTATCTTTTAAGATTGGTCTAAGAATATCTGCTCTTGTTAATTGCTCATTAGGAGCTACATCTCCAGCTGTCTTTGATGATTTAACTTGTGGGAATATTTCTCCACGACCATAAGATTCACCAGATAGCTTTCCAGAGAAAGGATTGTTCTCGACCATTGCTGCACCTACACCGCTCAATGTAGAAATAGGAGTGACATTAGCCGGCATTGCTGGTAATTTCTGTAATGCTGGTTCAGTCAATGCATATTTACTTGGCATCTTAGGAGCATTGATCTCAGGAGGCTTTTGATACCCCATGCGACCTAGCAATTGGCTTTCTACACCTAACATTGGTGGAAGTGGTGCTGATGTACCTAATACTTTTTTAGGCACTTCTCCGAGCATTTCAACAAGGTTCTGCCCTGTTTGAGTCTGTGGCTTATATTGGAACTGACTAATCAATTCACTACGTTTCTTTGCCTCTTCATAAGCAGAAGGTTGGCTTCCCTTGGGGACATAACCATAAGCCATTGCTGATGGAATTGCAGTCACTGCACCAGTGGCCATTGATCCGGCAGCCTCAATACCACCCAATAACTTCTCAAGCATAGTATTCGGTTTAACTTCTTGAGGAGCGACTGTTTGACCTAAGCCAATTCTTGATAAGGCAGCAGTCATCACATCCAAAGGAGAATAGACTTTATTCTGTTGTGGCTGGCCTTGCTCTGGCACTAAAGATTCAGCTTGTTTTAATAAATCAGCACTTGAAACACCTTGGAAAGAAGGAGCTACATATGAAGCCTTTGGATCAATCTGAACATGAACTGGATCACCTTTTTTTACCAATGGCCTGTGTAATCCATATTGTGCCAAGAATGAATCTGGCACACTTGTTGGCAAATCAATTGCATTTTGATGCACCATCGATGCACCTTTTGGTACATCAGCCGGAGTAAATATACCCTTTTCACCAGCTGCGGCTCTTTTCTTTAAATCTTCTTGTTGCTGTGCGGTTCGAGCTCCACTCGTAATAGGAAGATCTAATCCTTTAGGATTTAACTCTTTATTGTTTTTCCAATCCTCTTGCATCCTTGCAATTCGATTTTGCAAGTCAGAATCTAAACTTTCTAAATCAATTTTAGGGGTTTCACGCAAAGGCTTAGTATCACGAGGGATCTCAAGCTCATCAAAAGTAACAGTTGGCTTTGATGGCTTATATCCACCTTCTGACAATAAATCTTTAGAAGAAATTAATCGTGCCATTATTGACCTTTAGTAATTAAATCATTAATTTTGTCGATATGTTTTGCTGCATCAATAAAGCGTTTTGATTTGTTACCGCCTAAATTTTCAACGACTGAAGCAAATGCTTTAGGATCTGTTTTCTTATTTAATGAAGCATCATATAAACGAATCGTATCAAGATCTAAAACTTTGTTCCACTTATCTTGGAAATCTATTACCTTCTCAGGTGATTTTGAATACTTTTGAACACCTTGATAAAACAAATCATTTATTTCACCCATCATTCGATTAATTCGAGTAGCCTCAATAATGGATTTCTTATCCCATGAAGTTGTTCCACTAATCTCACCAGCCAATCTTTGTCCAGCATCGGAAGCATTAATGCCTGGGTTCTTTGCTAATTCAGCATTTTGTAATGCTAATTGATGGCCTAATAAATTAAAATCAGTAACAGAATTGCCTGTATATGGTAATCCAGCAAAGTTACCTTTAAGATCATTTAATAATGAACCGCCAGTACCAGTTGATGCCTTTTCAGCATACTCAATAATCTTTCCAGCATTGAATCTTAAAGTTGGAATAGCAGCTGCCTTTTCACGAGCATCGTTATATATTTGGTTGCCTTTTGTTAAATTAGTTTCAGTTGTTGTAGCTAAGTTTGTAACCATTGGCTTTTGTGGTGGCTGACCTTGTTGCATTGGACTCATACCACTTTGAGGCATTCCAACTTGATTCATTCCACCTTGAGGAATAATTGTTGGAGCACCACTTGGATTCATAATGTATTTAGTGCCAGATGGTAATCCTGTTCCATCGCCTTCTTGAGCTACTAATTGAGTGCCTGTTGGTAATTGACCTTGAATAAATCCGGATGGAGAAGTCTGGCCTGTTAATGGCTTTACAGTGAGTATTTGAGTTCCACCACCAGTGCCAACATATTGCTGTTGTGGTAATAACTTACTGAACAAAGTTTCATTATTCAATGTAGCTCTTTGTTCAAATTTAATCCAATTATGTAAAGCATCTCGATCTTGTTCAGCATTGCCAGTTTTAGGTGGTAATGTAGCCATATGAGTGCCAGCTTCTTGTGCACTAAAGACACCTTTGCGAACTAAATCAGCAAATAAATTTATAACTTGGTCTCTATTAACTTCTTTTCCCTCATCAATACTTGCGACTAATGGCCCAATTCTTTGACCAGCTAAACCATTTTTAGTAGCTAATTTATTTAATTTTGCAATGTCTGAGTTTGTTTGGCCAGTTTCTAATGTATATAATTTTGCTGCGAAATCCGGCAAATTTAAAGAAGCATTTGGATCTTGAGCCAATTTAGCAATGATTGCTGGAACATCTCTATTCCCATTAGCATCAGTAAATTCTTTCATGGCTGCTGATACTGCTTTATTTGATTCTAAGCCTTGTTGAGCTTGTTCTAAAGCCACTCTATTCTTAGCAATATTTTGACCAGCAGCGTAACTTTCAAGAATACCCCCAAAGTCGGGAGTGACCATTTGTTTTGGTACTACTTGAGTTGATTGAGCTAATTCCATTATTTATTATTCCTTATGCTTTTGTTGGGGTTGCACCATAAATACCAGCACCGGCTTTAGCAAGGTTTAATAAGCTATTAAATGTATTGGCCTCTTGTGCTCCTGATCCGACTGTTCCTTGAGCAATTGCATTACCAGCATTAACTGCTGAGTTATAACCACCTTGACCAATACCGGCAGCAGCGTTTTGTCCCATTGTTAATAATTGAATTAATGGATTTGTATTTGCTTGAAAACCCTGTAAAGCATTTCTAAATTGATCGTTATAGGTTGTATTAGCCAATCCTGTTGTATAGTCAGCCAAAGCCTTACTTTGTGCTCCAGATCCTAACAAACCTTGAGATGACAATTGATTATTTGTATTCTTTAAGCCTTGGCCTAAAATAAATTGATAGGCTGGTGTGTTTGCATAACTTTCTGGGTTATATTGAAAACCTCCACCAGTCCCACCTAATCCCAATAAACTCATCAGATTTGGCATTGCAGTAGCACCAAATTGAGAATAAGGAGCTAAGTTTTGTTGTAACTGTGAATAACCTTGAGCTTGAGATTCAGCTTGCTGTCGTGCAGCTAATGTTGAAGCATCCGCTTGTTGTTTAGTTCCAAATAATCCACCAATTGCATCTGTAATAAAACTCATTATCTACTCCCCATCATGACCATTGCATGAAATTTGTTATCTCTGATATAGGCTTTCTTGATTCTACCTTCTTCAATAAACCCACACGCTTTACTCAATTTTAATGCACTTTTGTTCCAATCGCCAATAGGAGCAATGAACTTGCAAGCTCCACGCTTTCTCATTTCTTTTATGCAATGCTCAACAAACTTTTGCGTTTCTTTACACTTCAACAGACAAACATGAATTTCATAAGTTGATGGAGTTACCATTCTAAACATTACAAACCCACATTGATGGACAAAATAATCAGCAGTATCAGAATAAGTAAACTGTTTCTTTTCTACTCCATCGACTCGAACCGAGTTCCATACTCGATCATTTTGCATAATCGATTCAATAAACTCTTTCACGCAGCCACCCAAGCAGTTCCGTTATAAAATGCTGGTGATTTAATTGCTCCACCACCGACCAATACCCCTAAGAATGTAGGAGCTAAAGCATCAGTAACATAGGTTCGCATTCCAATCGTTCCAGCTGGCAATGTAGCTACTGTAAAGCCAGTGCCAATAATCGGCTCTTTAATAGTTGGCTTATTGTCTAAAACAACATTTGTTCCTGTGCCTGTGACTGAATATGATGTACCCCAAGCAGATCCAGTTGAATTTGGAATGCCAGCACTCGGATAAACCATTGGTAAACTATTACTTAGTGAACCGGCAGAAAAGTTTAATCCTGTACCAATCGTTACATTGCTAAAACCACCAGCACCATTACCATATAAAACACTTCCGCCACTTGTAGGTGGTGCATAGTCAAATCCAGATATTGCTGCGGATAGTGCAGTACCATTCCCTTTTACTAAGCCTGTAACTGTGGTTTTAAGGGTTATAGTGGCTTCATTATTTACTACAGTTACTGTTCCGGCAAATCCATTAACAGTTGCAACAATTAAATTAATTAATGCCAAGGCTTGAACTTGCGTTAATGTTAAAGCTGGTGTTTCATCAGCACCTGTTCTTTGATAAAGCTGAACCAAAAACATTAACCAAGGAACAGTTAAATTCTTATTATCATCCACCAATGGAACATTGAGGACTGGAAGATTAGTGGATAGGTTTGCCATTATTGGTTATTACTTGACGCATCAATAAAAACACCATTTAAAGCAGTTCGAACTGGTGGACTCCAAGACACTTCAAAGACTCGATCACGAGCCATGCCCAATCTGTTCCATTGCATGACTGTAATATATTCACCTTCCATGCCTAAACTTTGAAATACTGGATTACCATAAGTCTTACCACGATCATTTGACCATCTTAAACCAACATTAATTTCAACATTGTTATAACCATTACCTGATTCCATCTCAAGAATCAAACTACGATAACGTACACGATTAGAAGAATCATCTTCCATGTGATAAAAAGTTCTCACTCTAGTAATTACTTGGCCATTGTCTGTGTAGTTATCCTGATCAATTGCATAAAGATTTCCTGTTTCCCAATCACCAACAACTAATTTTCCATAAGCAAATGCAAAGCAATTGGATCGATGACGATTAAACACACCTTCATTATCAATATAATTCCACTCATTCCATTGTTGATTAGATAAGTCATAAACCCATGTCTTATTGGCAGTCGGGAAAGTTACAACATAAAAGAAATGGCCATTGAGCTCGTAGGTATAACCAATTGCATCAGCTAAAGTTGGATAACCTTGCAATTCATTGTTGATCGCAAAGGTAGAAATAATATTAGCAGCGAAGTTAGCAGTCTTACAAATAAAGGCTTGACCTTGTGGTGACTGTGCCACCCAATAGAGCTCACCATCCATTTGAGCAATTGAGTTGGTGGCAGCACATCCATATTGCATGAATGAACCAGGTAACCTTCCAAAAGGGAAGGTAGTATTGCCTTGGTTAAACCATATTTCAGTCGTAATTTTGCCGAATAAATAAACATATCGTCTAGTAATGCCGATATCAATTAAAGAGTCTGAGAATCCTGTGGTACTTGCATAATCAATCGGATCAAAGGTGGTAGTGTTCGGCAATGAAATATACCATTGACGTGTACCAATACGATTTAATACAAAGTAACCATCTACATAATTGACTTGATTACCGCCATAAAAGCCTGGCTGACTAATCTGAGCAAAAGCATTAGTTGCTAAATTGATTGTCCAGCCACTATTATATACGCCATCAACGAGAATAATATCGGTTGTATTATCGACCATCGATACTGGGCCGGTAGATGAGGTAATTGTGCCTATGCTAGTAAATGCCCATAAGCTACTGATTGCATAGACTGTGTTCCCACAAACACCATACAATTGCCCATTGGTTGCATAATATAGGCCACGCCACTTGGTTGGTGCTACTGTTCCCAAAAGGGTTAAGCCTGGTGTTGGATAGTGAGTATAAGGAAAAACTGAAGTTTGAGGATTTGCTTCTAAATATAAATTAATGCAACGCTGAGCGGAAGCAATTATGCTCCTTGCTTGATAAGCTCCATTGGATAAAGCAATCTTTGCCATTATCCAGCACTTCCAACATAGAAATCACCATAAATATTGTATGCTCCAGACTTGCCTCTTAAGGCCACTGGCATATGCAACAATGGGATCTGTGAGTTGTTTTCCATGATGGCTCTCATGGATACTTCAGCATATCGTGTAATCTTTGGATTCTCAGGCAATCCGTATATCGTTAGTATACGATCTGCAAGATTCCATTGCATTGCATCCAAATACTCAGCTGGCATTACGATTACTTCACTTAAATTTTGGAATGCTTGTAACTGTGTCATCACAGTTAAGAATATTTGATATTGATTATTTGGCACTGGCCACACAAATACATTGCCGACTGGGAAGGTTGAATCATAAAACACATACTGAGGAAAAGCATTTAGTGTCTTAATGCTGATTCTGTCGTAATCTTCTTTGGCTCTTAATACTTGTAAAGGATAATCCACTGGCAAATTAGAACCACCTTGCATTCGAATGAATGCAGCTTCTATTTTTGCTGGTCTTTCAATATTGAATTGTTGGCCTAAACCAATTGTGTAAGATGTTGCACCAGTTGCAGTGATGCTAACAGTCTTTAAGTTGTAAACCATATACCTTCTGCGTTGCCACTGGGCAATCATCATATTCAGCATATTGAAACAATCGTTAATATCTTCAGGCAAAGATGATTGACCTACACCCACCACGTTTGCAGTCTTGAGGGCTAGATTAACAATGTCCCTCGGAGTGGTTGGCAATGGCTGGCTCATATCTATCCTTAAATATTAAATAATGGACTCCCTTTTGGGAAGCCCATTAAATACAACTACAACGCAAATTTAAACTACGTCAGCGACTACGCAAGCCCACTCAGGTTTGATTGCTGCATAACCATAAAGAATGTCCATACGAGTAATCAAGCTATCTGACATCACGTCATACGCTTCAATCATTCTTAAAGAGATTCCATCAAACTGTGCTCTTGCAGCCTGTACCACACCAGCTGTTGGCATTTCTAAGTCAGCACAAGCTAAAGTAAATGCTTCTGGGAAGTAAGCTAAGTTCTGACGATACTGTGAACCAGCCGGCATTACTAAGCTAATTGCAGCTGAGTTTGCTGGTGATGCAGTTACAGTATTGAATGCTGCCGGAGCTGCAACAATTGCTGGGTAAATTGGAATGCTTGTTGCACCAGAAGCTACGTTAGCAGTAACAACGAACTGACGTAACTGACCTTGTGAAGCACCAGTCAATCTGTTGATTGCGAATACGTTAGCAATAGTGATGATGTCACCCTTAGTCAATGTACCAGTAATTGCGTTCACTGCTAAAGTAGTACCAGTCTGTGAAGCACCATTCACTGTACCAGCTGTGAATGTACCAGTTGTGTGAACTAAAGTAGTTTGATCGTACATCCAATCGAAACCTAAAGTATCACGACTGATAATGCCTGTTTCATACTGATCTGCAATTTTCACTTGTGGGTTAAACAAACCAGCTAAAGATGAAATTGTTCTTGATTGAGTTACTGGATCAAGAATAATTTTACGATCCATACGAGGACATAAATTTTGATCGAGAGCTGCACCAGCCTGTAACCATTGTGCAGCTTGTGGGCTGTTAATAGTTGTACCAGATAAGTTTGCGACCATATTGCTTGAAGCATTAACTACGTTCATTAGATCAGCAGCAACATAAGCAGCTAAACGATTTACTGCTGGAGCTAAAACACGCTCAGAGAAATCATCTAATTGCATTGTCTTTTCAGCAGTACCGAAAGAGATAGGCACGTTTGCTTGAGTTGCGACTGTTAAGGTTGTATTCTGCTCGTTAGTGCCTTGAGGAGTAATAGAAGGACCAGTTGTCACTGTGTAATCGTTTGGAAGTCTTACACGGAGTGTACTTCCAATTTTCGCTCCGGATCGAGCGAATTGATCATCATACTGACGTGATACTGTTCTTAAAAAAGCATTGGTTTGAGTGAACAGACGCACCGCTTCATTGGTGATCTGATCAATCGTTAATAATGAATTTGCCATGAATAAATCTCCATAAATTAAGGAAAAAAATAATAAAAAATACTTACTTTTCGCTTGGCTAGAGGAAATTATTCACGCCTATTACAATGATTCTACGGCTCATTTTGGCCTGAATTTATTGTACCCTTTATTTTTTAAATTATCAACAATAAGGGGTAATAGATTATCTTCTTCTTCTTGCGTTCTCAGATCTCCACTTAATCCATGCTTGAGTATCTGAAGGACTTGGCTCTGCACCACCACTTGATCGACTTGATCCACCATCCACATCACCGACTGGAGCTGGTGCATTGGATTTCTGTTTACCAAGTTCTTTAGTGGCTTTTGATGATAGTTTAGTCAATTCAACTCCCATTTGCATTGGACTTAGATTCGCAATCCTAATTGCTTCGTTAATATTCTCAGACTTACCCAAGAATGTAATTACTTTCTCAGGAGCTGGGATTGCAGCCAAGGCTTGTAGGAAATCTTGACCACCGACACCAGCCAGCTGAAGATTCGTCACCGACTTGTCGTATACATCACCAAACTCCTCTTTTGCATTCTTTTCAATCTCAGTCATTTTATTAACAAATGATTGCTCTTGAACTTGTTGGGCTGCAATTTGTTTAGCATACGTCATGGCAAGTTCTTGAATATTCTCTTGCGGAGAATACGTTTGTTCTTGCTGAGGCTGATATTGTTGTTTAGACTGCATTTCCTCTAGTTTCTGCTTGGCTGCGTTCTTCTCGGCAGCCAGCTCACCCATTCTTCTACGAGCCCAGTCCGGCAGTTCGTTATAAGAATTTTCTTGCTTTGCTTCTTGTTTGGGTTCTTCAGTAACTATTTCTTGAGGTAATTCGCTATCTATTTGCGTTGTAGATTGCTCATCCATTGTTAAATTCCTTCAGGTTGTATTTGCGGTTGTTGTTGTGGAGATTCCATTTGTTGCGGTTGTTGCATTTGTTGCGGTTGATTTGATTCTAAAATATTTGGTAAATAGTCATGAATCAATTGCGATGGATCAAATTGTGTCTGATCGTATTCGACTGCTGGTGGTTGTTGTACTTCTATTTCTTCATAAGTCTTTTGAGCAATAGCATTTATTTGCTCTGGCTTCATATTTGCCAAGATTACTTTCAATCGATCTGTTTCTGCTTTAAATGCGTTGATACTATCCTGACGCTCATCTTCGTATCGAATTGCTATATGATTCAATGCTTGGATGTCAGCACGTTGTTTCTCAATATCAAGGTAAGATTGTTTCTCATTCAATTGCTGAGTTAATTCTTGAATTGCTTGTTGTGATGCCTGTAACTGTTGCATCATCATTTGTTCTTGCTCGGATGGTCCAGTGCCTAAAATACTCTGTGGAATCCAATTTCTCATACGTTCTTGTAGTTTATCAGCACCAGGGAAATCAGCTGCACCCATGTATAAATCACCAATTACTTGTGATAATGCCGGCTGTGCTACTAATAACTTGGTCATCGAATCAAATGCTTCAGCTCTCTTCGTATCATAACTCGGACCACACTCTGCCACCACGTCAAACTTACCAACATTCGGATTAAAGATGGTTTTAACCTTGGCATCAGCCTCTTCTTCCTTCTGAACAATAGCTTGTTGTGCCTGTGGATCGACCATAATCTGATCTTCAGAACCATCTTCACCTAATATTCTGACGATACGTTTTGTATCATAAATCTTAGGAATCAAATCAATAATAATCTTACCGACAAATTGAACAGTATTAGCCTGTGCATCTTGAAAATGGAAAGTAGCTCTATTGCCCTGTTTAATCCTCTTATCAATTGATACACCAGATAACTCTTGAGATTGTTGTCCAAAGGTCTGTTCATACTGACCAGAGGCCATACTCATTTCCATGTTAGCAGTGGCCATCCCTTCGGTATAGACAGTTGCACCAGTTGGTGCTGGAGCTTTACTTGGTGTCGGAACTGGATTTCCTTGCTCATCAGCAGAGTTATAAGGCAAATAAGCATGATTCTCTGTGTTCGCAGTAGCCCAGTAATTCTCTAGTCCATTGATTGCTTCGACTGGTGCAAGGTAAGGAGATTTAGATTGCAGAGCTCCATATTCGAGTGCAGCTGAGGCATTATAGTTGTATGCTCTTTGAGCATCTTTCATATAACGCACAATGCCTTTGCGATCTAGTCTTTGTTCAATGATTACTTCTTCACCGACTTGACGAGCAATTGGAATATAAGTACCAGGCCAAATACCTTTCTCTAACACCTCTGTGCCACCAATTAAGTATTTTCTAATGATGTGCTTATCGATACGTCTGCGATCAATACCCTCTCCACCAGTGCGGATAATCTCATTAAAGAGCTTTCTTTCTTCGACAGTAATATCTGATTCACGCATGAATTTAACGCTGCCATCATCATTCGTGATGGAGTAAAGCCATTCTTTACGAGTTTCTTTTTCGTAATAAGTTGCCACTTTTACAACATCTTTAGTAACCCATTGCTGATTACCATTGCTTGTTGGCACTTTAACATTAGGATATTTACGCTCAAACTCTTTCCTTGGCATATCTTCATAAATAAAAGCATACTTGGCATCTGAGCCATCACGCTTCTTAATGTGTGGATCTAAATAGACTGAAAGTGCATCTGGAATCTCTTTAATGTAAATCTCTTGATCAAATGTTGAATCATCAGCATATTTAGTAATGACTTGCACATAACCAATACCGCCACCGACTTGTTGCTCGGAAGCAATATCGTAGGCCACCTTGGCATTACTTTTGTATTCAATGTGACGAATAAGGCCTTCATAAATCTGGGCAGCTTCATATGATGCTTCACCATTGGTAGGATGGACCTGAATTGATGGCTTGTTCTCTTTCATCTGATTAACAATCATTAACCAGTGAGTATGGACTTTATTAATTGTAATCATTGGCTGAGTAGCCATATGTCTACGAGCTTTGACTGAAGGCTCCCATTGATCTTGATTATCAGAGTCAGCAAATAAGAAACGCATATCTTCTTTAAATCGTTGACGAGATAATGCTTCCCAGTCTAAACAACTCTTGAAGTTATCTTGAGCTCTCGCAATAATGTCTTTTTCTTTTTCAGCCATAAATTATCCTTTACATCCACGATCCACCATAGTTACCATTCCTAGTAAGCATTGGAGGTTTCTTTGGTATTGTTAATTTCTTTTCTGCTCGATCTCGAACCATGCCAGGGAACAACTCAGTCAATACCCATATCCACGCATCCACTCGGTTTGGAGAAGCATTACCAATATATCCCTGCGTAGAAAATCCAGCCATCTCATCCTCTAGCTCAATAAACCTTCCACAATGCCTAATTTTACCTTGTTCGTAAAGAAGAGAAAAGGGTTCAGCTCGCACTACTTTACCACGAGAGGCACTAACTGCCTTGTATGGTGTCCGAGGCCTTGCAGTCTGGATGACCTGTTCGACCATTGCACCACCAAAGTTTGATTCAGCCAATACAAGATCAGCCTTGTGTCTGTCAAATGCAGAGGCAGCCACCTTACCCCAAGTAGCCGGTCCAGCTTTAATTGTGCAATCTTCTAGTAAGTACGCATTGCCATCAGTACCCAAAGCACCCACAACAATCCCAATGGCATCATTATCAGCATTGTCAGTATCACCACTGCCACTTGGATCAACTCCGACAAGTACACGCACAAAATCCGGTAATCGTTCATCTTCCACTCGCCACTTGTCAATATCTTCTTCTTTAAATAACTGATTAGGATTGGCATCGGCAAACTCTCCTTCAAGAAATCGTTTTCTTAACCTAGCACTAAGATTTTTGAGCGTATCCAAATAGCCAGATGATAGATTTTCTTTGTTATCAGTGGGATTAATTTGAAAATTAACATAATCCTGTTCGTTACCAATCGGATTCTTTGTTTCAGGGTCTCTGTGTTGTATGAATAGTGCATAAGTCCAGTGATTTTTGTTAGGTGGATTACAGTCAAAATACATTCTTGGTTTAAGTAATGTTGGGTTCTTTCCTTCAATAACTTGTTCAACTTTCTGTGCAAGTCTGGTGATGGCAATCCCTACAGAATTATAAGGTATCTGACTACATTCGTTCAAGTAGATGGTAACAAACTCCATACCTAGAATCTTCTCAGTTCGCTCTTTGTCATCGAGTCCACCAAACCATATCTCTGATCCATTAGGCAACGTGATAAACCAATCAGTCTTATTGATGTTGTATTTAACACTAGGAAAGGAGAGCTCCATCACCTTTGGAAAAGTATCATACACAATGGAGTTTTTAACCTGGTTGAATCGGAATCGGAGAATGGCATGACGTGATTTAGGAGCTTTGAGTGCTCGAACTATAATCTGCCGGACTAATAAAAATGTCTTACCTGATCTTGATCCACCAAATAACATGGCATAGGTTGCATCGCCATTAATGATATTGAGAGCCTCTACTTGTTTAGTATGAAGTTTCACGCCTGTTCATCTTGGGGTAATAATTGAATCGTTAATGCCGAACCATCAGCACCTGATAACTCTTGTTTAACTGTTTCGGACCATTTCATCTGTGCCTTAGTCCACCAGATCATCGCAGTGGTATCACCTGACTGTGCTTTATTGAATAAAGTATCCGCAATCTGCGTACTGGCTTCAGCCTTTCCTAAGACTAACTCGACTTCATAATGTTTGCACAATGTTTTAATGTCAATACCACCAAGCAATGCACAAATTTGAGCTTGAGGCAGTCCAAGGCCAGAGGTTCTTTTTACTATGGCTCTTGTTGCTTCAGTTGGCTCGTGTTTTCTCATTCTTTTATTGTAAGGAAATAATTAATAATTTATTTTTAAAATAAGTAAATAAATCAATTGTTTATTAAATATACTTAAATCCTTTTATGAAGAATTTAAACTGTAATTTCTTTTTCTAATTCTAACTCTATTTTGCTTGATAAATTAAGTAGTTTTTGAGTTAATAACTCACCTCTTTGAATCTCTAATCGATTACTAGGAACAATCTTGCTAATCTGTACCCAAGTTAAATAAAATTCTTTTAGATTTTCTTCCATTAACAATTCCAATTCTTCAATGAGGCTTTGGCTCTTCCAGCCGGACCTTTTGCTTTCTTTACTACACCCGTCATCCTCGCACAAAATGATTCTTTTCTTGCTTCATCTTTCTTTGTCTTTGGATTCGGAGCTGGAGGCTTTAAATCAGATCCATTCTTCGCATTGTATTCAGCTCTGCCTTTTGCAGTCATACCAGCACCTTTATCGGTTGGGTTATAAGTCTTACCCTTACCGACTGTTTTATGCGGAATTGCTTTATCGTGCTTCTTCATTTCTTTTTCGCAGTCTTAGCAGCTTGTTTAAATGCTTCAGCTGTTGGAGCACCTTTAGTGCCTGGCTTCCGCATCTTTTCTACTTTCTTTCCTTCAGCTTTCTCTTCTGCTATACGTTTTCTTTTAGCATCAATGTTGGCATAAAGTCCATTTTTCATTTTTTCTTTTTCTTTCCAGCTTCACGCTTTTCAGAATAAGCAATAGCAAGACTTTGTTTTAAAGGCTTGCCACTCTTTAACTCAGCCTTCACATTCTTTTCAAAGGCTTCTTTGCTTTTAGATTTAACTAAAGGCATCTTTATAGTGCATGAATAATTGCAATATTCAACTTAACAGCTTCAGATAATGGCCCAGCTGATACGTTGTATAAACTGATTACTGCTGATCCAGCTGCGATAGTTGATACGAATGCTGTATAAGTACCGGCTGTTGCGTTACCACCTGATACGTTTACCATTAAAGTATCTCTGGCTGAGATGAGTGAATTGTTTAAAGTGAATGAAGCAATTGCTCCAGCAGCCAAAGAAGCATTGTTCATTGTTACGTGAACATTACTAAAGTTGGATGTAACTCCTGTTGGTTTGCTAGTTGCCTGAGTTACTGTACCTTGTGCTGCTTTGCTATAACCAAGTTCTTGGTCAGCATAGCACGTTAAAAATACTGGGGTATCGACTGCAACGCCTGTAAATGCCATGATTATCTTCCTTTAATTTTTTCTAAAGTTTTAATTTGAGCGGCAGCGTATTTCTTGACTGCCATCATTCTTTTTCGATCTGATTCAAGTTCTTTAGCTCTGGTGAGGCAAGCTAAATCTTCCCTTGCTTGCCAATTAGAAACCTCGTCATTCTGTTCCTTAACGACTGTTCCCAGCTTCATTAATGAATTGGATGGAGTTTTCCTCGTAGCCATTACTTGCCTTTGTTGCCAGAAGAAATATTCGTTTCCTTCGGCATTGGCACACCATTGACACGAACTGGTTCAGCTTTAGGACCAGCTGGAGCTTGAATCATTGGCTTTGTGCCAAATCTGCAATTACTTGCATAATCAACAGCAGCTTGAATATTACCAGCGTCTGGCAAACCAGAAGAACCTTTTTTGTTTTTTTCAGCAGTAGTTTGATAAGCCATTCTTTTTGATGAATCGCTCATACCTTTAACGTCATAATCTTTCATTTTATTTTCCTTTGCAAAGAAATCTCAACATGAGATGACTTATTTTAACATATTTGCTAGTTTGTGAACACCATCTATCGAATCAATCCTTACTACTGGCCCGCCCTTCCAATTACGCATAAACTCACTTTGAGCCTCAGTAAATTTAGCCTTTTCACTCGATTTAATCTCAACAAGAATAGTATGAGTGTTACCAATTCCCACCATAATGTCCGGAAACCCTCTACCAACATGAGAAGTAATATACACATTAAAACCTAATTTTCTAAATTCTTCAACAATTTCATTTTGGTTTTTATCTACTCTTTTAGCGTATGTCATTGTATATTAATAAATTTGTGTTATAAATCGCTATTATAGGGGTAAATATGAAATATTCATCCGATGAAGAATTTATACGAGTGTGGCTAGAATTAAAGTCTGCTACCAAAGTTGCTAATTTTTTTAAGCAAACAGTTCGATCAGTATACATTCGCAGAAAAGCCCTTGAAGCAAGGCACAAGATTTCTTTAGATGCAAATTCAGGCACATTTACACCAACAAGATTAATAACCCCTGGCAATATGCGTAGGGAACTTGAAGTAGATTTTGGA
>Ga0114979_10000743_pt1 | contig 21625 bp, 16 predicted proteins | sample S_140625_EF_Meta_FD_87315 | JGI IMG/M metagenome (GOLD analysis project Ga0114979, IMG submission 87315) | Freshwater microbial communities from Lake Simoncouche, Canada to study carbon cycling - S_140625_EF_MetaG | ecosystem: Environmental > Aquatic > Freshwater > Lake | place: Lake...
CTTCTGCTTCTTTTGCTTCTGCTTCTTTTGCTTCTGCTTCTTTTGCTTCTGCTTCTTTTGCTTTTGCTTCTTTTGCTTCTGCTTCTTTTGCTTTTGCTTCTGCTTCTTTTGCTTTTGCTTCTGCTTCTGCTTCTTTTGCTTTTGCTTCTGCTTCTTTTGCTTCTACTTGTAGTCGTTTTTCATCTGCTTCTTTTGCTTTTTCTGCTTGTAGTCGTATTGCTTCTGCTTCTGCTTTTGCTTCTGCTTCTGCTTCTGCTTTTGCTTCTGCTTTTGCTTTTGCTTTTGCTTTTGCTTCTGCTTTTGCTTTTGCTTCTGCTTTTGCTTTTGCTTCTGCTTCTGCTTTTGCTTCTGCTTCTGCTTTTGCTTTTGCTTCTGCTTTTGCCTCTGCTTCTTTTGCTTCTGTTTTTTTATCTTCGATTTTTTTTATCAATTCAAATACTTTATTATATATTATAGTTCTTGCATTTTTTGAATCTGGCAAAATACCTTTTTGCTTTACTTCATTAGTATAATATTGTAATATTTCACTTTTTAATTCAATTAAAAAATTTTCTTTCGTTGGTTGGTTAACAATAATGTTGTTATTTAATGTTTTTTCAATTTGTTTCAGCGTATCGCCTCTTTTTATTTGTTCAATACCATTTAAACCCAATAATTGATTTATTTTAGATATGTCACCAACACGTTTATTTTCTGGATAGTTTCCTTGTGTAACTTTATTAATATATCCAGATATTGCTTCAACCAAGTCCTCATTATGATTACCACCATAATACATATCATTTTCATTTTTTCTTATATTTAAAAAATCTCGTATTGTTACTATGTTATCACAATTAAACGTATTTTCTACTCCCGCAAAATCGCCGACAATTAAATAACCATTTTTTGTTGGGTCAGATTCACGAATAAATTTAATAAATGCAAATGAATGACTACGAGAACTTTGTGGATTATTTGTAGTTGCCTTTACCAATCTATCATCATCAATCAAATATTTGAGTATTTCACCAAATTTGGTTCCAATCGGTCCTGGTTCACGATATGGATGTTTTGTCTCATAGTTTTGTTGGTCGTTAGGTTCCATTTCAAAATCTTTTTTGTCTTTATCATAAGTAAAAATATATTCATTTGATTTACAATTATTTAGTTCTTTTCCTTCTTTTCCTTCTTTCTGACAGTTTGCAAAAGGTGCATTATTCAGTTCATTGCTTTCAAACAACTCTTCTGTATTCAAGACAATTTTATTAAAACCATCATCATCTCCTTCACATATTTGTTTACACATATCAACAATAATACCTTGCTCTTCATAAATTATTTCTTTTGTTATCTTATCAACCTTTTTAAGATGTATCAGCGATGACGTTTTACCAGAACCACTTGCACCATAACCCATTATGAAAACTGGTTTTCCACCCTTAACTTTTTCAACAATTTGTGTCATTTGGTCTGCAATTTCAGAGTTCTTCATATCCGGTGGAAATATTTGTGAAAATTTTCCAAATAAATATGTTTTTGGATATATATTATCTGGAATGCCTCCTAACTCGTTTTCATTATTATCATAATATGGTTGGTCAATATCATTATATTTAACAACCATAGTATTATATGTAGGATTTAAATTAGTTATACTATTTAATAAAACATCGAATCGTTTATTCCAATTAGAATCACCAAGAATCTTACCATGGTTAAAATTGTTTATCTTAACAAATGTAAGTATTTTATCCGATACATTGTCTTTTACAAATTTTTCAAATATTTGAATAAAATCAGGGTTATTTTTTTCTAAATTTTTTACTATATTTAACAATTGTGTTGTTTTCCCGTCTTTTATATCATATTGCTTTTCAAATTTTGCATTAATTTTCTCTATATGTTGAACAATTATATAAAAGACATCATTCACTATATCTATATTTGATTTGTCAGAACGTTGTATATCTTCTTTCAATTTTAATACAATATTTTTAAAAACAGTTGCCAAATATTTTATATGAATAATTTGTTTATCATTGGAACTACTATAAATTTCCATACTATTAGCAGTATTTTTTTTAATTTGTTCAGCATATTCATTAATTTTAGTATCGAATATTTCACGTATTTCTTCTTCCATTTTTGTATTTGTATGTGGATAAGTAAATTCAAATGTATTAAAAAGAAATTCAAATATAATTTCTTTTATATGTTTTGAACTATTCACTTGTATACCATCAATATTAATCTTGATATTATCATCAAATAACTGATTCAGTTGTGTAACTAATAATGAATTTAATTTCAATACAGTTGGAAATGTAATAAATGCATCCACAAATTCTTCAAAATTATTTACTAAATTTTCCATTGTATCGAATTCAGTTTTATCAAATTCATTATTATCATCTGTCAATCCAAACCGTAGTTCTCCTCCTCCTCTGGTTGTTTTTAAATTGGTCAAATTTTTGGATAAATTTATTTGTATGTTGTTAATTTGTTCAATTAATTTATTCGTTTTATAAAATGGGTCACGAGAATTAACATCTATGTTTGTTGGCGGTAAGTATTTTTGAATACTTTCTACATTAATATTATATTTATTGAAGTTTAATCCGGTGACTTCCCATACATTTTTGGTATTTTTATTATTATCAAAATTTCTATGAAATAAATATAATACGTTTTCATTTGATGGAATATTATTATTCATAAAATTATATTCATTTTCATCGGCATTTGCATTTAACCATAATATATTAGCACCATTTATACGATACTGACTATAATTATTTGAATCAAGTGGAAGATTTTCAAAATCGCCTTTTGAAAAAAATGTGCCAATAATTTTTTGATTTTTGTCTACTACAAACAACATATCTGTGTATTCATTCCATTTGTCATCCCATTGAGACATTATATAAAATACTATATATTAAGGATTTTATATAATTTTGTTCAATTTCAAATAAAATCAAACAACAACGGTATTTCGGACATATCCACTCGAACCAGCATTGGGTCTCTATCATGTCGTGATATCCAAAATAAATACTTTTCGCCTAAAATTCGCATTCCTACACAAAATTCCACTCCCAATGTTCTGAAACAAAATGTACGTGAATATTTAATCGGTCTAAATGTTTCTTTATCCAATAATACCATAATATGATAATAATGTCGCGGATAATGTTCTTCGCTCAAATGTACTATTCCTAATAACCCCGTGTCGGTTTCCACGAACGGTGCGGATCCACGGACTTTATGAAACAATGGCGATTGTATTGGATAACTATGCGTTATTTCCAATGTATCTGTTTCCGGGTTCACTTTCCCCACTTCCAGTGGCGACCATTTATAAATAAAATATTCTTCGTCAGCGTCAGTGCCTTCGTCAACAGCGCCTTTAATAACCACAGGTATCCAATTCTTTTCGCACCAACTATCGCCACCCGGTGGTTTCAATATCTTACAATCACTATATTCACATGTATCTACGTGATATGTTCCATTCATCATCATATTACGACCATTCAATGAATAACTCACCGTTGTTGCAATGAATTTGACTAAACCATTAATACTGTACAATCGAATATCTTCTAAACCTCGTGAAAATGTTGTTTCAGAACATGGCATATCAATATTTTCCGTCATTTCATAATAGGTAATTGGTTGCATATTTTCGTCTAATTCCGAAATCAAATTTTTATTATTAATAATACGGTCAGGATTTGGAAAATAGTAAGCACCGTTATCCATCAACCAATAGCTTACATATCGTGTATTTAGTAAATGTCTTCCATCATGATATACATATGATGCTGACGTTGGGTAATATTCGTGTATATGTGGATATTCATATTCTTCAAATGTGGCAACATCGTATAGTTTTTTCGTGAAAATGTCGGCGGACATGAATATGATGGTGTCATCGTGACCGGCCAAAAACCACGTTGGATGCCAATCACATTTTGCCTCTAACCATGCCCAGAAATTCACTTCCCAAACAAGGCGATGACTTTCTTTCAAAAACTCGGGGAAATATTGTCTATACAAATCGTAAAAATGGACAATGGAATCGCGGTCTCCCAAGAAAAAACCGCCACAAAATCGCCAATGAATGAAATCAAATGCACGACCAACATCATCGGGTGGTAATAATCCCCAACAACCAGGAATCGTCAAACATTTGTCGGCATATTGACGATAGGCTAACAAACGTAAATATTCCAACGTCTTCTCCTTTTCTTTGAAAATATAGGCAATATTGAAATCAATCCATGAAAAATGAGTGGACCCCCAATGATTGACATCAATCGCCTTTTTCAAGAATTCGGTTTTTGCATTCATTAGTAATATATATTCGTTTGTATCCTTACCTTCGTTACGATAACTTGGTAAATCCCACGTTCCAGGTTGCAAATTCATTGCATCGGTGCATGTTTCCATGGATTTGAAATCAATGGTTTTCAATATCACGTTGGGGTAATCTTTGGAAATTTCGGTCATGACCTCTTCGTATTCTGGACTAATAAAAACATAGAGTTGAATACCAGTTTTCATAATATCCGAAAAATGTCGTGTTCTCCATTCAACATCGCGATTGTCGTAATGTGTTTCGTATATGTTTATATAGGATGTTACAAAAGTGATACACGATTTTTCATTTTCCATTGTAATATAAAAATATATACAGAAGAGTTTTTATATATTTTTTGTATTTTTGTATTTTGTTTTGTTTTTCGTTTTATCAAAATCGTTCAAACAAATAGGAATCGTATTTGTCAATATATTCTTCTAAACCATCGTCGCTATATTGTAAGATAGATGATAAATCTGGAAATATTGTTTTGTTGTTGTCGTTTATCGTACTGTTGTCGTTTATCGTACTGTTGTCGTTTATCGTACTGTTGTCGTTTATCGTACTATGAGAATATTCATAATCACAATATTCATAGTAATAATCTGTTTGTGTTTCGGTTGTATTATATTTTGGTTGACCCACCTGGTTGAAATATATAAATTCTGTCAAATATTTTTCTTTGTTTTCGGTGTGTGTTTTCCATTCCCATTCATCGTGTTCATCTTCGTCTAAATCATTAATACGGACGCCAATCGGAATATTTTTTTCTTTTTCTTTTTCTAATTCTTTTTTCAAATTCGTCATTTCAGCTTCCAGTAATTTGATTTTATCAGTCAATACAATACTGTTTTTTGCATAATCGTCAAGATATGCTATATATTTCACTTGCATGGTATCAATCAATAGTTCATTTTGTCGACCTCTTTGTTGCAACAATTTGTTTTCTTCTGTTAAATAATATTTTTCTTTTAGTAAAACATTCATGTAGTCACGCTGTGTTTCAATCATTTCTTTCATCATATTCTTATTAGACACTAGATTCTCATCATAAGGTTGGTTCATTGTTTGGTTCATTGTTTGGTTCATTGTTTGCTTCCAATCTAAAAATAAACAAATTATTTCAATTTTCTATGATTTTGTTGTTTTCATGATAAAATGAATACAAAGCATCTTGAAAATTAACACCGCCATCAAATGCATGCGGTCTTTTCATTTTTATTTGGCTAATAGCAGTAATTGGTGTTATATTATAATATTTCATCAAATAACATGCGACCACTGAACAAGACCGTTGTATACCAGCATAACAATGAACTAATACGGGTTGTTTATTTTTTATAAAATTTCGCATTTTTTCCAGAACATCAAGTCGTTTCATAATAATCAACATTTTATCGCAATCCATCGGGTCATCATTGATTGAAATCCGCAAACAATTCGAACAACTTTTCGGAAATGGAATATCGTTACTACAATTGATAATAAAATCAAATTTACTGGCGTATTTCAATGCATGAAAATTTCCAATAAACAAATACGGTACAATTTCATCATATTCGTTATAGCTATTTGACGTAGCTTTCATAATACAGTATAATATTTTTATATAGAATAAAAAAATTTCAATTTTTTTCATTAGTATAGAGGTAAAAATCCAGTAAAAACCATAAAATTGAAACTCTTTTTTAGTTTTCAATAAAATGCAAATAACAACACAATCAAAATCAATAGAAATGTTCACATCCAATTATCACAGTTATCGCAAAGTCTTGATATTTGACGTTGAAACCACTGGTCTAATTCCAAAAGTCAACCCTGTAACAAAATTACCACCTCCAATCGAACAATGTCCACATATAATTCAATTGAGTTATGTAATATACAATATGTATGACCATGTAATTGAAGACGGATACAATGCATACATTAATATATCTCAGGATATTGTGATTTCACCTAAAATAACAGAACTAACCGATATTACGCGAGAAATATGTGATAAAGGTATACCATTATTAGACGCATTAGAAAAATTCTATGCAGCATATAAAGAGTGTGATTGTATTGTAGCGCATAACTTAGATTTTGACAGCGGAATGATACAAATTGAATTGGAAAGGAACCGTGAAGCTTTATTACAACGAAATCCAGAAATATTGAAATTGTTTAAAAGTGAATTTGATAAATTTGGTATGGAAAAATTTTGCACAATGATGAGTAGTATTCATAGTTGCGGTATATTAGTGACAAATATTGATAAAAAAGGGCATACATATTCATATAAAAAATTCCCTAAATTGTCAGAAACATACGAACATTTATTTAGCCAAATTCCTCGAAATTTGCATAATTCAATGATGGATACATTGGTTTGTTTACGATGTTATTTGAAAATGCGACATGGATTGGATATTCATAATAGTAAGTTTGCATTTTGGGTAGAAAAATATATGAAAATGTAAAATACTCAAATAAAAATAAAAATATGCACATAGTTTGCATATTTTTATTGTAAAAAAATGTTTGAATATAATATATGAATTCACTATTAAAGCGTCGTTCCAGAAAAAATTCTAGAAATACTCCTAAAAGTTCCAGAAAAAATTCCAGAAATACTCCTAAAAGTTCCAGAAATACTCCTAAAAATTCCAGGCATTCCAGAAATACTCCTAAAAGTTCCATGCATTCCAGAAAAAATTCCAGAAATACTCCAAAAGAAATAAGTTTAGAACAAGTTAATACTATTGGTATGTCGTATTATTCTGATTTATCAGATTTATTTAAAAATTCTACTCAGCGCAAATTGATGAAATCATTTTTAGAAAAAAATAAAAATCATGAATTACTTTCTAAATATCCGTTTGTTGAGATGACTTGTTGTATTTTTGCCGAATTTAAAGCTAGAAATATGAAATTAGTAAATGAAATTTCAAATAACCCAAATTTATTTTTCGAAAATACTGAAAATGCAGTTGGTAAATATTATAAAGATATTAATCCAATTGATTTATATTTTACATCTATAATATGTGCATGTGCATATAAAAATGATGTTCTCATTGGATTAATTGTTACATTGTTAAATGATGAAAATATTGATGGAAATATGATTCGTAATATACTAAATACGCTTTTAGTTGGTTATATTCCAAAAAATGAAATTATGAAAGGAGGTAATGAATGGGGAAAAATAATAATTTCTCTTATATTCATTTCCAATTTGATTTATTTTCTATTACAATGTAATCATTTTTATTTTTCTACACGAAATTTAGTTCATGAAATGAAAGAAGGAAAAACAGTTACTTTAATCCATAAAATGAAAGATATTTCAGAGAATAGTGATGTATTGAAAAAATGCATACAATATCATGACGTTAATCCTGATTCAAATGCTCAAAAACTTGTTGATATGGCATTTTTAGGATTAGGTAATAAAGTTTATGATGATTTCAGTCATCTCAATGCAGTATATAACTGCTTAGAAGACCCTGTAATTGCAATGGAAGTTGGAAAAACCGCTCAATGGACAGACTATGTAAACCTTGACGAAAAAACAAAAATTATAGAAGAAGAAATTGAAGAAGAAAAAAACTATCCTATTATACAAACAAATTATGGTTCAACTATGCCTATGGATTTATTTACAAATACAGAAAATCCTTTGGAAAATTTTAAAGAAGTTATACCATACATAGAACTACTTGATAGTAATACAAAAGATGTTATAATAAAAGATTTAAATGATGGTTTGAACGAAATTCTCAAAAAAGCCCAAACAAAAAAAACATACAAAGAATTGTTAGACTATTTTAATGAATTAGAAGAACCTGAAAACGATGATTTAGCAAGAGAACTATTGAATGATGATTATTTTGTACAATATAAGATACAAGAAGATGAACGACGAAAAAACTTTAAAAAAATGTCTGGAATCGTAATCAAGGACACCAGTTATATTGGAACGATTAGTATAATTGCAGGTGCAGTAAAAGAAGTATTTTGGTCATCTTATAGTCATTTACCATTATTAGACATTATAATCTCTATTAGAAAAAAAATTAATGAATATGTTCGTATGATTCGAACAAAATACAATGCATATAATGATTTAATAACCGATGTTACAAGTGAGCTTGGTGATTTAAGCAAAAAAACTGAAACTGCTATAAACCAATTGTTTAAAATTATTGCAAGTGGTACTGCATTAGGCTTTCAAATATTAGGAATATCATTTTATGGCTGTAAACTAATTTTAGATATAAAGCGTAGACCATTACGTGCAATTGAAGATAGACCCAGAAGTCGCGGAATCGCATTTAATTAAGAGTTTTGAAAAGATATAAAATTACAAAACATGTATATTTGTAATTTTACATTTTGTTGCATTTTTAGGCTGAACACATTTCGCAAATTTCATCTTCTTCCCTTGTCGCATTGTTTTTCTCGGGTTCAATTGTGAATTGTTGTGCTTGATGACGCCCCCGGCGTCTCAAATAGTAAATACCAGTTTTCAATCCTTTGGACCAAGAATAGAAATGCATCGATGTCAAATTGGAATAATTTGGGTCTTCTAACCATAAATTCAAACTTTGACTTTGGCAAATATACGCGCCCCTGTCAGCTGCCATATCAATCAAATTACGCATTGGTATTTCCCAGACAGTTTTGTATTTCTCGCGTATTTCTTGTGGTATGAATTCGATATGTTGTATTGAACCGTGGTTGGCAATAATATTGTTTTTCATCTTTTCATTCCATAAATCCAATGCAATCAAATCATTCATCAAATATTTGTTTGCCAATATGAATTCACCTGCAATGGTTCTTCTACTATAAATATTACTTGTAATTGGTTCGATACATTCATTATATCCCAGAATTTGAGATGTTGATGCAGTAGGCATTGGTGCAAGTAATAGAGAATTACGCAATCCGTTGATTTTGATGTCTTCTTTTAGCTGCGCCCAATCATATCGTTGGGTACATGGCTCTACACCCCACATATCGAACTGCAATTCGCCTTTATGTGCAGGTGACCCTTCGAATGTTTCATATGGACCTTCTACTTTGGCTATTTCACATGAACGCTCTAATGCTGCATGATAAATCGTTTCAAATATTTGTTTATTCATTTTTTTAGCTTCATCGCATGCAAATGGCAAATTCATTTGCATGAACACGTCGGCTAACCCTTGGATTCCAATACCAATTGGTCTATGGCGTTTATTACTTAATTCGGTTTTTGGGGTTGGGTAGAAATTGACATCAATAATTCTGTTCAAATTATAGGTAACAATTTTCGATATTTCGTGTAATTTTTCGTAAGTGAATACTGGTGGATTTACTGATTTATCGATAAAAGCAGGGAGAGCGATACTGGCCAAATTACAAACTGCGGTTTCTTTATCGTCTGAATATTCGAGAATTTCTGTACATTGCGATGTTAATATTCCATTGAAAATACCTGCGTGACGCAATGGTTCTGTAAAACAATATGTATCATCTGTTCTTCCTTCATCCACTATTTTTTCAATTTTTATAAATTGATTTGCTGAACGATTTGGTAAATTTAAGTCGTGTATTACAAGTCGTTTTGGCTTAAAACCAATATTTACTAATTTGATTAAATCACATGATGTTATCAATAATCTGAATAATGGTTTTGTATCAAAATATTTACTACCACCTTTTCCATCAGGTAAATAACTTGTTGCATGGTCTCTCATCTGTCTAATTTTAGGATTTATACCGCAAGTTTGTAACATAAGTTTTGTATTCGTTAAAAAATCCTTACTAATAGATGAAATTTGTAGTTGTTGATTGTTTTGATTATTCAAAATACAACCATCTGCATCGCAATATCCTGAAAACCATTCCATTTTATCTTTTAGCGTATTGTTCATTGGAACAAAGAATTTTTCTTTTATATCAAGAGGTAATTGTAATACAGTTTTGTTTTGATTTTCAAATGTACCTCTATACTCCATATGTTCCAATAATTTCTTTTTTTCATCATACAAATAAATTAGTGGTTTTTTTTCATATGATATTCCATTGCACCTATTTTTATCAATATTTTCATCATTTTGTAATTTATCAATACTATGTTCAGTTTCGTAATCTATATGTCTTTTACAATAATAATGACCATCCAAACATTTGAATTTACAACGACTTGTTTCTTCATTTTTGTTTCCATATGTTCCATCTCCACAGAAAAACCCATGGGTATATGGATATAACATTTTTTGTTTTCCGTCAATAACAGGATATTCACATTTCATAATTTTGTCATTAGGTTTAAGGTCTTTTGCCTCGACAGTTGTAATTGATTTTTTGGAATAACTGTTTTGTATAAAAAATTTATGATATTTAGTGCAAGTAACCTTGCATCCATCGCTTGTATATACATCGATTAATTCTTGATTTTCACCTGTTTTAAATACTTGTACATTGCTAAATTCTTCTCCATTCCATACATTTACAAATTGTCCTTCTAAACTTTTAATTTCAAGATGTCCTTTGTCGGTTAAAATTGTTGTTTCTGGTGCAACACAAAGGTTGCTCGACTTAATGGTGCCAATATTTTTTTGATTTGATTTTTTGTTGCAGGCATCTTTATATAATAAATATGGAGTGCCGGTTTCCATCTGGGCGTCTAATATTTGAAACCATAACTCACGTGCCTTGACAGTTTTTCTGGTTTTATCACCTTCTTCGTATTTTCTATACAATGTATTGAATTCTTCGCCATATACATCAGATAACCCTGGACATTCATCGGGACACATAAGAGTCCATGTACCATCGGTTTTGACCCTTTCCATGAACAAATCTGGTATCCATAATGCATAGAATAAATCACGGGCTTTTAGTTCTTCATCACCGTGGTTCTTCCTCATTTGTAAAAACATTTCAATGTCTGCATGCCAAGGTTCTAAATAGATTGCGAATGAGCCATTACGTTTGCCACCGCCATTTTTTACCAGACCATTATGTGTTAAAAAATTATGATGGTCATCATCATCAACTTCAATATCAATAACTCTTCCTGAATAATCTTTTACAAAAGTATTACCCTCAACAATACTGAATAAATAATCTTCGTATTCAAAAAATGTGAAAGATTCGCTTGGAGAAATATCTTTATGTTTGAATAAATCGCAAATGATAGGTTTTTTTGGAACAATCAAAATATAACTTATTTTTTTATTTTGTATAAAACAGTTATATTTAGTTATATGACTTTCATTTCTTCTATCTCGCATAGTTCCTGAAGATAATATTCCGAGTCTTAAAAGCATATAACGAACACTTTCTACAATATTATTGGATGTCATTTCAAGGACGATTTGATAGTCTTTTACTTTACCGTCTGTTTCTAAAATTCCTTTTATAATTTGTAAAATTTTAGGTTTAGATAAATGTAACATATTTGGCATAACAAATTTTTCTTTGTTTTCATCATACAGCATTTCATATGTAAATTTAAACATATTATTACGACTCCATGTAAGTCTTACATATTTATCATTTTGGTATGTATATCTTATGCGCGCGTTAATTTTTTGTAAATAGTTTTCAACAAATTCAATCGTATCTTGTTTTGTTTCTTTGTTCAATGCAACATATGCAAGGTTTTTACTTATAGAAATATTTCCATCACCTAATAAAATACCATAAAATCTGCAATCATCTTCTGTATATTGCGGAATATCCTTTTCATATTTTGGTATAGGAAATCCAATAAAATCGTTTTTAGAAATGTTTTTAACTTCAATAAATTCAGGAACCAATAGATTTCGGTCCAATTGATTTATAACATCATCAAATTTTCGTTGATAATATTTATCATTTTTAATTGTCCATAACGGATGCATATCGGTGAGTTTCAATGGATACAATGTATGTTTAACATCCAATGTGTATAAATCTCCTGAATACTCATTATCTAACACTTTTCCAATAGAATAATAGTTTCCATCATCTGCAATTACTTTGTCCCCAATTACGATATTTTTTATTTTAATTGGACCGCGTTTTGTATATACAATCGTATCTGGGTCTAAACATTGGTCTACATAGCGAGCAGTGTTATTAAACACACGTAACATGGGAACAATTCCATTGGAAGCCCCATTAGTTCCTCGGATGTGACTACCCGACGCACGAACATTGTGAATATGTAGACCAATACCACCTGCCCACTTGGATATCAATGCGCAATCCTTCAATGTATTGTAAATACCTTCTATACTATCATTTTCCATAGAAATTAAATAACAACTTGATAATTGAGGATGAGGGGTTCCGGCATTAAAAAGAGTCGGAGTTGCGTGTGTAAAGTATTTTTGCGACATACAATCATATGTCTCTTTCACCTTTTCTAAATTATCGCCATGAATACCAACTGCAACACGTAACCACATATGTTGAGGACGTTCCACTGTTTCTTTGTGAATTTTCATCAAATATGCGCGTTCCAGCGTCTTGAACCCAAAATAATCAATTAAATAATCGCGTTCATAATCTAACATCGATTCTAATTCAGCGCCATGTTTTTGAACTACATCGTATAATTCTTGTGAAACCAATGGTGATTGGTTGTCATGTTTATCTTTGTATTCATATAATTGTGTCATTACCTGAGTAAATGAACCAACTGTATTTTTATGATGATTTGATATAGTAATTCTGCTGGCTAATACATTATAATCAGGATGGGTGGATGCAAGTGATGCGCATTGTTGGGCACTTAATTCATCAATTTGAGTGGTAGAAATACCATTATACAATTGGTCGATCACCTTCATAGCCAATGTAGTGTAATTGATTTTAATTCCGACTTCGGTTCCAATTGTTTTAATACGTCTTAAAATCTTATCAAATGCAATCACCTCCATATTCCCGTTTCTTTTCTTAACAAGCATTTCCTCATCTTCTACCATTGACTTTGGAGATGACATTTCTTATATAAATAATAAAAAATATATTTATATCACTTTTATTATTTTGTTATTTTATAAATAAAAGGTTTTTTGTTTTTGTTTTTTCTTCAAAATGTCCTAAATAACTAATCCAACTTGATTAAACATATTCCGTTGTTCACTTGCAAGTTTTTTATGAGTTTGTTATTATCTGCATCAGTTTCCACTATAACTTCATTTCGTTTTTTCTTTGTCGCGCGATGTTCATATCCAGATACGCGTTCTTTTTCAATTGTATTCCATGCTTCTTGTATTTTAGGAACCGCTGCTTCAAACCATTTACGATTTCGTTTTACTAATACACATGAATATTCATCCAAATACCAATATATAGTGGTAAACAGTGCATGTGTTTCTTTTAACAATTCTTTTTGAGTTTTTATCCATTCATCAATGACGTCTTTTTCAATAGGTGTATCAAGTGGCATATAAACGTATTTGGGAACACTGCTTGTGAATGTTTTTGAAATAAAATGGCATATGACACCGCGAAATGGAGGTTCTTCCGAGTTTATTTCTGATTCCAAGTTTACCTGCACCTCATTGTCTTCTGAATTTTCGACAACGGGGTCCAAGTTTACGACGGGTTCAAAGTTTACGGCCGTTAAGTTTACGGCAGGTTCAATAAAATCCAAATTCAAATCAACATCAATAGCGGTATCTATTTTTTCAACCACAATATCGACACTTTCCTTGCGTCTACGAATATTGTTATAAAACATCCATTCGTTTTCGTATTCTCTGAAACGCGTTTCTACAAAATCACAAGAATCCAAATCACATGTTTCTAATTGCAACTGCATTTGAATCCAATATTCTTCTTTTGGAATACCCGTAATTTCCCTATTTACAATATTTTTGATTTCTACCATATGACCCAATCGTTCACTTGATGGGTCAACCACAATACCATCTGGCGATGCACCAATACACTTGTATACTGGATGTTGAATGCAACCGAAATCACCAATTTTTGTACTATTGAATAATTCATACATCATTACGCTTACTGGTTCATATTTCACACCCCAATGTAAAGCCGATTCTGTATTGACATACCCGCCGCCATTTTTATTTTCGAATGGAAGACATTTTTCGTATATTAAACTATTGTATTGCGATTCGCTTGCAAATACCTTCCAAATATTACTTGCAGTAATCATATTATGTCTATATTCATACCATTCAGAAGTTCTTTGGTCCGGTTGATATGTAGCTTCCAATTTTTTGATTTTTTCTTGAATGGCATCACTGTCTCGTGATTCATTTATAATAGTAATCGGATATTGACGCGCAGGAACATCGTAATTTTCAAAATAATCATTGCAAACGTTTTCTACAAAATCACATATTTCTTCATATATTTCGTCGGTATCTTCACATAAATCAGCAATGGTCCATTGTTCAAATAAAATATCGCTAATTTGATTCACTAGTTCATTATGAAACCCAGGTGACGACATTTTCAAAATTTCATCATTTAGGTATTCATCAATTAATTCAGAAACAGTAATTTGAGCATCGTACATATCATCGGAATCGGGTTCAATGAAACTTAGCATTTTATTGTTGTTGTTGTTGATTTATACTGTATAGAAATATTTATATAGTTTCAATTTTACACAAATATTTCGCGTTTTTGGAAATTTAAAAATCATTTACGAATATTTATTCTTGTTAGGTTTATTCCTTTCCAATAAGAACACCGAGATGGTGTTTAGTTGCGTTTGTTGCATTTTCATAAGCAGTATTAAAAGAATATATTTTTGCTAAATTCAAATCTCTATCAAATCGTAATTCTTTCAATGCTTTTTCTTTCTTTTCATATTCTTCTTCTTCTTCCTTAGTGCGAAGTTTTTTGATAACCTGCCATTTTTCTCTCGTCATAATTCTTTGAATTTGAGCTTCTGGTAATTTTTTTCCTAAAAGTTCTTTTTTCATTGTTTTTTTAGTTCTAGAAATACTTTTGCTTCTAGAATTACTTTTGCTTCTAGAATTACTTTTGCTTCTAGAATTACTTTTGCTTTTTGATTCACAATTACCAGTTTTTTTATTACGTCTAGTTCCATTTGGGCAGCGAGGTTTTGGCATTCTATAATATATACAAACAAAAAATTGATAGAAAAAATCGTATGTTGATGATTTTATAAAATAAACGTATATGAACAAGATGGAAAGTGTATTTGATTTATATAAATTGAAAAAAGGTGTCACTGAAAATTTGTATTGGGCTAAAATCGTTAGGACTACAAACCCAAACACTATATATTTTATTGAAAAATATATAGAACTTATAAAAGATGATTATCCCTTGAAATATTTATCATGTAATCCATTTGCTGCTGAAATGTTATCAAGACATCCTGAAAAAATAGTTTGGAATGAATTTGTAAAAAATCCAAATGCTATTCACATAATAGATAAATATTTCGATTTATGTTTTCAATCGTTGAATAAATATGGAAAACAAGAATTATTAAAACACCCTAATTTTGTTCATCTTATAAAAAAGTATCAGCAAAAAATGGTAGATGAGTTGTTATTTATTGATTGTATTACTGATATATTAAAAATCAACAAACCTGAATATTTTGATTTGTTTGAAAAATATTTGGAAACGTATCCAGAAAAAATAGAAGAAATACAGAACACTCCATTGTCTTGTTTTTGGTATCAATTATGTCAAAATCCATATGCAATTCATATAATAGAAGAAAAATTACATAAAATACCAGATTATGGTTGGAGTGCATTGGCAAAAAATGAAAATGCTATTCATTTGATAGAAAAAAATCTTGATAAACTCAATTATATGGGTATTAATTCAAATTATCAATATAGTTATGTATGTTGGGAAAATTTATCTAAAAACCCAGCTGCTATTTCATTGTTGAAAAAAAACATACACAAAATAAGTTGGGAAAATTTGATAAAAAATCCGAATGCTATTCAAATATACGAAGACTATCCAGAAAAAATGTGGGATCATCTTTGTTATATAGATTTTGAAAATTTCTCTGTTACTTCGCCCATATTTGAATTAGATTATGATGCTATTGAAAATCGGTGTAATATTTACAAAGAAGAACTCATGCAAGTGGCGCTTCATCCATCCAGAATAGAATACTATTTAGCACAAGGAATATCGGTGGAAGAATTGGATAATTACATTTAAGAAAAATCAAAATCAACAATTACCGGATAATGGTCCGAGTTGTATTTACCACAATATTCTGCATATTCTTGATATATAAAAACATTTTTCACTTTATCCATCAAATTGGGTGTCAATAAAACATGGTCTATCATGGAGAATTCGGATAAAGTAGATTTACAATCCTTATTACTATCATACCAATCAGTATATCGGTTTGACTGTGGTATCAAAGATGCCGCGTTTTGCAATGCATATACACCCGTATTCGCACCTTTCAATATATCGAGAACATGTGATGTTGGTTTATTATTGTTTCTATCCAATGTGGTTTCATCAAAATCATTGAAATCGCCTAACATGATAATTTCGTAGTTTTTTTTGATATAAGAAAGAATGACATTTTGTAAAACAGTAGCCTGGGCTTCTCTTTCAGCGCAACGCATTGAATCCGTTGGAAATGCCAACAAATGTGCGCCAATGAACGCTATATTCATATTATTCAACGTAAATTCGGTAATATAATGTTTGCTGACACCTGATGTACCCGGTGCGCCGGTATATCCGCATTTTGAATTGGATATAGGATAATTGACATGTTCTTCGGTTCTATATAAACTGATGTCTGGCTGTATTTTTGTAAGCATTCCGACATTTTGTCCGGTTGACGTATCCTTACCATTAATTAAGTAGGGCGAATATTCGGTGTTTTTTAATAACATATTCAATTCATCACAGCCCTCAATTTCACATATATTTACTATATCAGGGTCCATATCGCGAATTACTTTTGCTACATAGGATAAATGCGTTTGGGCTTCACTTTGATTTTTCCAGGTGCATCCTTGCCCAGGGCAATCCGATGAAGCACAATAATCGATGAACAACCATTCAGTGTTATATTGCATAATGCGTATATTTGTTTTTTCATTTTTGGTATTCTTTGTATTTGTTTTGATTGTACCGCAATCTGGTTCAGCACAAAATACAAATGCATATGAAAGCAAGCAATATACCACCATTTTATAATATGTATAAACGTTCATAGTGTATATATATTATGTATAAAATATATTGCAAGAAAATATATCTTACAAGTCTTTTGAGTCCTCTTTGTTTTTCTCACTTATTCGTTTTGGTGTAAGCGATTTTATAGTAGATACGCGCTTGGCATCCATATTTTTCAAAGTGAAATTATGAGACTCTGAATTAAAATGTAATGCAGGTATGCTTATCAGTTCTTTTTTTTCTTTATCATACACAACGTCCTTCGTCTTTTGCAACTTTTGTTTTTCTAAACAACCAATGAAGAATTGTTTCAGCGATTTGATTTCTTTTACTGGCAAACCATTGTCCTTTCCATATTTCTCTGCAAATGCATGTAATTTTTGAATTTTTACCGTCTTGTCTAATTTATTCCAAGGGTCGGATTTGTTTTTCTGTTTTTCATTTTCCAAGATTTCATCAATTGCATTATAGGTAAGGTCGTTAAATGACGATGTTTGAGGAATTATCGATTTATATTTTGCATTTGCTAATGTATTATCGATTTTAGGAGATGGTGGTAATGTAGCTTCATTCTTTTCATTATTAAACATATTTATTTTGCAATGTCTTTATGTTATATTCTAAAATAATGTTTATTATGTTTTAAAATATATATTTATTTATTTCTATCCATAAAGAAATACCTAGGTAGTTATAAAAATGGAACAAAATCAAGAAAACAAGGAAGAAACAAAAAAGATTGTTTTATTTGAGAACGTGAAAGAAAAAAACGAAAAAAACAAGACAAAAAATATAAATATTGTAAAAGAGAAGGCTAAACGCGTCATTGTAGAAACATGGACATTTACCGAAAATGACTTATATTTTGATAATATATTCAAGGTTCTCAACATGATTCAAAAAAAAGAGTTTGAGAACACACAATATACAAATATAGTCAAATGCATAATACAACAATTGAATCAAAAAATAAACGGGTACAAATCACAAGATATTGCTAAAAAACTATTGGATTTGGAAAAAATAGTAGATTTAGATACTGTATTACAATTGTTATTACAATGTAATTTAGAGTGTTTTTATTGTAAAAATAAAGTCAAGGTTCTCTATGAACATGTTAGAGAACCTTCTCAATGGACATTAGACCGTATTGATAATGATTATGGACATAATAAAGGCAATTTAGAAATCGCATGTTTATCTTGCAATGTTCGGCGGCGAACCATGTATGCGGACCGGTATGTTTTTACAAAACAGTTGAAATTGGTTAAAAAAGAGGGGTAATTTTATTTACAAAATACACAATTTTTTTGTAATATTTTTTATAATATTTTTTATAAATTATACTACTAAATACCAAAAATATCAAGAAAATAAAATAATAGAAATATATGTTTGAATTTTTATTAGTAAATCCTTCTTGTTTTATAAAATATTTTTCATATACACTTTTATCAATCAATTTATTATCATAAAAATTTTGAATACGTTGATTAAAATTAGATATTTTATTTTCATTTTTGATGAACGATTTGTATATAAGAAAATTATTTCTAAATTCTTCTTTAAATTCTCCGCAAAATATTCTATCATCAAATGTAGTATATTTTACATCACTTGATGGTAATAATTTATTTATAGCAGACTGGTCCAAAGTAATTTCTTTACTGTTGAGTAATTCTAATACTTTTTCAAAAAAAACCAATGTTTTTTCATTACAATTTATTAATATTAATCCAATATTGTATATATCTCCTTCTTTTATAAAAGATAAATCATATTTTTTGTATTTATCAAAATAATCTTTCAATTCAGTTTTATTTTTTGAATTAATAAATATTGTAGCATCTGAAAATATAATTGAATTATTCATATTTTCTTTGATTTCTCTTATTATTAGTTCAATTTTTATATTTAAACCATCAAAATGATGCCCATTTTTTTTTTCTTTTATATCATCAATTTTTATTGCTTTTAGTTGAAATATATCTTTTAGATTTTCTTGTATATGGACATTATAAAATTCATATAAATCTGAATAAAAATAAATAAATTTCATTATATAATAACTATATAAAATTAATTGCCACTCTTTTTGATTGCAGATTCATTATTCGAATTATTCAAAAATTATAAATAAAAACAAATAAAATATTATATTTTCAATGTCCTCAATATGAATGAAAGCCGAGCTATAAAACAAATGAATGGTAGAGGTAATATATTATAATTGTATTTACAAAGTAATTTAGAATATTTAATATATACATATTTACAAAAACGATTGAAATTCAATAAATTATCGTTATATAATATATAAATGCAATATATCATGAATAATGTTATTCAAAATTTTGGTATTTTAAAAAAAAATATTATCAAAAACGATTATTTTTACATTTTTATTTTAGTATTATTCATAATATTTTTACTATACTTTTATTTTTTCAATAACACATATTATCAAAAGAAACAATTCGAAAATAAAGACGATAAAACCATAGAAATTGTAGTGGCAAGATACAATGAAGATTTGACTTGGTTGAATAATAGTCCGTTCTCAAAGTATCCAGTAGTTTGTTACAATAAAGGTTTGAATGAAAATATAGAGGTAAATAATATCAAAAAAATTGTGAAATTACCAAATGTTGGTCGTGAGTCTCATTCTTATTTGTATCACATAATCAATAATTATAATAATTTATCTGACATAACAATATTTTTACCTGGTTCTACTAATTCAAGTGATTCAAAAAAAACAAACTCTAATAAATTATTGAAAGAAGTTGAGAATAATAATAAATCTGTCATAATAGGAGAAAAATATAATAACGTTAAAAATGATTTGTATAATTTTCAATTGAAAAATTGGAAGTCAACTAACATTGAAAATCATAATTTGAATCCTGAACATAAATTAACATTATCAAAAATTAGACCTTTTGGTAAATGGTATGAAAATAGGTTTAAAAATATAGATATTCAATATGTTTGTTATGGCGGTATTTTTGCTATTGCAAAAATGGATATTTTGAAACATCCAGTTACTTATTATGAAAATTTAATTGATGAATTATCATACTCATCTAATCCAGAAGTCGGACATTATTTCGAAAGAAGTTGGAATGCTATATTTCATCATTTGACAGATGCAATATTTATGAATAGTATCATTTCATAAATTGTATAATGAATTCGTAAGTTCTTTTGAACGAATATGGTCCGGCAAATGTTCATTATGAATATAAGAATCATTATTGGTAGGATAAGTAAAATATGGATATTTATATACATAAGTTTTCAACATTTTGTAAATGTAAATATCCGATGTATGTGGAATATTTTTATTTAATAAATATTTATCTCCTTTCTTCAAATCTTCTATTATTTTTTTTGCAGCTGAATTTTTAATTAAATATGAGCCCATTCCATAAAATTTGCGTTCTATATTCAAAGTATATAATTCTTCTGGGATTTTATTGTGATTACCTACTATATAACCTAATTGGATTATTTCCCAATCTTTTGGAGCATTTTCCATAATTTGTCTAACATTCTCTTTCCAATATTTTTTATATTCTAATAACATATCATCTTCAAAAATTAAAGCTACATTATAATTACTATTAGAAAATTCTTTTATTACATTCAAATGTGAAAACAAACAAGCATATTCTTGATTTGTAATACTAGATAAATAATTTCTTGGATATATAGTTTTCATAATAATATCTTTAAAATTTTTAATATTACCGTCTATTGCTCGATAACGAATTTTTTCAATATTACCAAATACTGGGTTTTCAAGCATTTTTTCCATATTATTTCTTCGTTCAGTTGCTCTATCTAAATTGATCCAATAAATAACATCAATACCGTCGAGATAATTATTATGATCAATATTAGTCACATGTTCTATATTCATTTTTCGAGTGATAAAATATAATAATAATAGTATTACTAAAAATATTCCTAAAATAAAATAAAATTTCATTTTTTACAAATGAAATATATATAATATGCAAACATATAATAAAATAAAAATAATTCATAAAAATAATTCATAAAAATAATTCATAAAAATAATTCATAAAAATAATTCATAAAAATAATTCATAAAAA
>Ga0114979_10000747_pt1 | contig 21556 bp, 19 predicted proteins | sample S_140625_EF_Meta_FD_87315 | JGI IMG/M metagenome (GOLD analysis project Ga0114979, IMG submission 87315) | Freshwater microbial communities from Lake Simoncouche, Canada to study carbon cycling - S_140625_EF_MetaG | ecosystem: Environmental > Aquatic > Freshwater > Lake | place: Lake...
AAACTATAAAAATAAATACAAATCACTCACCCGGGGTTTTTTAAACAAAATCTCTTAGACTGCCAGGTCTAAAATATCACATTATAATAAAATGCCAATTCCGATTATTATTGAAAAAATCCTAGCAGGCATAAACGACAGAGAGGTAAATGACACTATACTAAATTATTATAAAACATTCGGAACTAATCCAAAAATATTAAATGACATGATAAAGACATATATTATGGTAATAATAAATGAAAAATTAAATTCGTGGGACTTAATAAATGATAATGACCTTAGTCTTCTTTCTTAATACCATTGTGTATATATGCGCTATGATTGCTTACCTGGGCGATATTGATTAATTACTTTTTAATTTACTTCATGCTAAAGAATGCATTGCACCCAGAACCGGAGAACGGAGAATCCGCATATAAGCGAACATATCTAAGTGCAATAGGTACGCTAAGCAGAATCGATGCAGTTACATTTGATACGCTTGACATAACAAACACCGAACCAGCACTAGGTCTAGCCCAATTTGAACCATCAGGGCTCAGCTCTATATAGAGTTGCCCGCCAGTAGTTACTGAGGTAAAGGTTAACAGGGCAGCAACCCAAAGGAATCCCTGCGAATCCGCAGTAGTTCCGATTTGTGCGGGTCCTACAACTGTCCCGCTTGCCAAAACCTGGGGAGCATAGGTATCTTGTGCTTTTGCTGAAACTATACCGCTAATAGTTGTTGTTCCGCTGACAGCAACATCTAAAGCCTGAATCCCACCATTTGGCGTGCTTGTTATCGCCGTGCCTGACCCGTCCCTAGTCTGCGAATGCGTAACCAATTCACCCGTTGCCGTCGTTTTGAGATGGTGAAATGTTGTGCCATCAGATGAACCGAAGCAATGGACGTCTAATGATGTCCCGGTAGCATTGATTACTTTTACGTCATTTTTCGCAACGACTTCAAAATCTACCGATGTAATGTTTTCAACGAAAAGACCACGATTTTCACCCATACGGACTTCACGGGTGACATCATTTGCCAAATCATACGCGAAAATACGAGTATTTAGCACATTACCATTTGCCTCACTTGCCGTCGATGATATACCATTTTCAATACTATCTTGTAGTTTGGCAAACACGGATGTTACTGGGTTTGTTTCTGTAGTGCTAAACGGCGTTGTGAGCTGATTATCAACTTTCACAAGTAATGCATTTAGCCCATCTTTGCTTGAAAATGTGAGTAAATCAGTTTGGTCTTTGATAGCGTCAAGGGTTAATTCGGTTGCGTAGTCACTTGGGAAATTATCCACATTCAGACTGCTTCCACCAGCCAAACCGACAACGGTATTCTCTATTAACCCAACAGTTGAATTTAGTAGATTTACTTGTGCTCCTTCTGATAACCCTACTACGCCGCTAACAGCAACACAAGAATTGGTAATATATGCTTGAACTGCGTGGTCTGTGGTATAGATAGCTTCTGGCATTGAATCAACAGCAGAGTAACCCCATATCTGCACGGCATCGTCTGTACCATCGAGACGGACGTAAAATTGGCTTGTGCCGTCAATAACCCCATCTAGTCTAGTATTAAGTCCCTGGATTTCGCTATAAGTTCCATATGCAGTTGCATTACATTGGGCGTCATAAACAAATAGATTACTATCTGCGCCAAACAGTCTCATACCACCTGAAATAGGTGGATTGCTATCCATAACAACTGAAATGCCTTGTCCGATAGTAGAATTTAATGATGCGATTTCTGAACTTACTTGTAGGTCTCTAACTAGCACATTTGAGCCTGTATAATATAACTGCCCGATATTAGATGATAGAGTAGTAAGGCGGCTAGCAAGTGCTAAATTAGAATTGCTAATAGTTGTATTAGCATTATCCAATCTAGAACATACAGCTAGGTTAGAATTTGTAGCGGCGTTTAACTGTAATATTTGATTGCTTGCGCTAGCATCTGCAGCTGAAACAACCGAACTTTCCGCAGTCAATTCCACTTTATAGATATTGTCACCAGCAAAACTCAACCCGGCACCACCTACAATATATTCAGCATTACCGACTGCTGCTCCACTATCTGTATTTACTGTTGCATATGCTAATAGTTCTGATGTAAGTGCTGGTCCGCGGGTTACTGAAAGACTGCATTGTAATCGGCGTAATTCTGGGAATACCCTCGAGTCTGGTTCGGTACCCCGATAAATAATTATTTTTTCACCAAGTCGTAAATCCTGGCCGGTTGCCACTTGATAAACCCATGAACTACGGGCAAAACCAGGAATAATATCACCTGAACCCTGGGGCTGAGAGTACACCACGAGAAAAGGAAGCGAAGTTACGGCATTTAGATTTAGAATACGAACCACAGCCCATTGTGATTCAATAGCTGAAATTGTGTAATCATGGTTTCTAGTTTGACTAGCTTGATTAGCATAATAGTAAAGCTGACTAGCATTACCTAATACTAAGTTTTTGTAATACCATCCCTCAGAAGCCGGAATACCACTTGGTGGCGCGCTATATGCAGGCACCGTATCAGGAGCTAGTGTAGTTTTAGCTTCCAACGTATATTTAGCGATACCTTGTTGTAGTGGGGTTAAATGAGTATCAATAGCTTGTAAATAACCACTAGATATTTCACCAGCTTGTTCTATCAAATCTAATTTTCCAAATTGAGCTATATTAGAACCTGTTAATTGTAATAGTGTGGCATCATCTCGGACGTGTAGATTCCCTGAAGTAAAAACAAGATTGTCTAGCCGAGTACATACTGCTAAATTTCCATTAGTCAAATTGTTAGCAATGATATCAGTATCAAATAGTATTCTATCTGTTTGGTCTGCGAGTTGTTGATAAATAGATAAATTTGATGCTGTAGCAATATCTATTTGGTCTTGTTGAAGTTCTGCAGATGCTGTACCACCACCACCTCCACCAGTCGATGTCACTAAAAGTTCCCCATCCTGATTAAATTTTAGACCACTGACAGATAGATTACCACCAGCATCACAAGCGATATTATTGAAATTTTTGCTGTCTTTGCTATAACCAAGTATTTTAACAAAGCTTGCCATTTTTATATTATTAATAAAGAAGAAATTAAAAATTAATATTGTGTGTATTTCTTTTTTTTAGTATCAAAGAAAGACATCATTTTAGGTAGCTTTTTAAGTGTTTTATTATTGTTCTTATTTTCTATCATATTTCTAATTTTTGTTATTTGGCAATCCATTTTATATTATTAAAACATTTTAGTAATTCGTTTGTAGCAATATAGAATAGAAGCCATCACACCACCAGCAACGGGTTCCATGAGTTGAAACTCCATAACATTGTTAGGAAGGCCGACAGCCTGGGGTACAACTGCTTCGGGAATACCAACGACTTGTAGACTACCATTTTGGTATTGAAGACGTTTGATATCATCAACTGCGGTAAGCCAACGGTCATAATACAAACTAGCATTGTTTGTTTGGTCTATTTCAACATCCTGTGTAGTAGTTTGAATATTGTTGAGTGCGTTGCGATATGCGCCAAATTGTTTAACTCCTACTAGTGTATCTACAGGATTGAGAAGTAGAACCCTATCACATGTAGTTTCAAGTTCAAACTGGCGACGGAAGAAAGGAACATCTGCAGGAAGATTAACCATTTCTAGATTCATACATTGAAATTCATATTGTGGGACTTGATATTGTCTAACTGGTTTAACAAGAATTAAATCAACTTGCGAAATTTCCCATTTTAGAACAGCAGGCACAATATCAACGAATGATTGTATTTGATTTGCACTAAATCCGGCGGGAATAGTAAAAACTGTATCTTCAAATGTGACATCAACTGATGTAGCTGTAGTTCCATTGACTTCAGCATCAATTATAACACCAAATGCTGTAGAATATTTATCATTCGGTTGAATACCGGCAAATGTCTGTTGAAAATAAGCTACAAATAAAGTTGAACCAATAACGAAATCATCTGGAGAACAATTTTGAAATGTTATTACACTAACAGGTGTATCGACAGTTGCCGAACCAGCAATATTAACACCATCAAGAGAACCTGTAACAGTTTTAGAAATTGCAATAGCAGTGATTGCTGTATCGTCTTGGATTTCAATTGAAGGTGAAAATGAAATTGTAGTTGTTCCATTATTGGTCTCATCAACAATAACATCATCAATAGTTATTTGGGTAGTTACTACACCACCAGCATTATAAGTTAATGTTGCTGTTTTATCACCCGCCAAAAAAAATAGTTCTGCATCAGTTTGAGAATTAAATTTATAAGTTAGTGTCAATTCTTGCCAATCATACGGTTCGGGTTGGGTAGCTTCATTAGCACAAGCGATATTATAACTTAGCAAAGTATCATCAGCTTTAGTATATGCGACAGACTTGTAGTTTTCTAGTTCAAGTTCTAGGCGACTGGTTCCCATCCTGTTATTAGGATAAGGGAAAGGGGATTTAGCACAACCTAGTATATCTTTAATAGGAACAATAACATGAGCCTCACCATTTTCATCTACCTTAACATCTCCAGAATTGAGAATATCAGCAGAATCTTCTTCTTGAGTATATTTGAGATATTGTTTCATAGTTTCTGAATGAACGTTTTGATAACGAAATTGTTCTACAATACCTACTTTTTCAGAGCGAAGAGTAGCTGTTTTAACAAAGCAACTACCCATATATTTGGCTTCAGTATTAAAATCGCCCAAAGTACAGTCAGGAACAACATCACCGTTAGGGAGTGTAAGTTTGAGAGATATATCTAAGTAAGACCTAGAAAGGTCTGTAACATTATCACTATCAAATTCGATGCTGCAAAGATTATTAGATACATTAAATGGTCCAGATTCGGTTTGTTGAATTTTAACCATTTTAACCGGTCCCAGACTTGTAGGAGCTTCTGTCAATACAATCGGTCCAGATGATTTAGCGGCAGACATATTTTTAATTTATTATTATATTTGACAGATAAAATTTATTTATAAAAAAATTAAACTCCAGATTGATAACCACCAACTATAACAGGTTGTTTTGGTTTTGGTGCAAATATACCGCCTAACATGGTTGCGAGTGTAGCAATTTCTAGAACAGCTGATATACCTGCACCTATTGGGTCTTCATCTCCTGCGAGACTTTCATCTGTGGCTGCTTGTAATTTACCTGCTGTTGATACTGCTTTTGTAGCAATTTCACCACCTGCTGCAGCACCTTCTTTAGCGGTCGCTTCACCAACTGCCATGAGAGCATCACCACCTTCTCCTGCTGCTAGTTGAGTACCTTGAAGAACTTCTTGCGGTTTATTTTTTTGTTCTATAGATTGGGCTAATCCGAATGCACCCAGAGCTGTTCCACCAATATCTGCTGCGCCACCAGCAATATCTCCAGCAGATAAACCTTCTTCTTCTGTTATTGGTACTTTAGATACTGGTTTAGGTTCTGCTGGAGGAGCTGGTTCTATTTCAGAAGCTGTTGCTTTTGGTGGAGCAGATAATTTTTCTATATACGGTGTCAGTGCTTCATCTGCTAATTCACGATTTTGATTAATAGTTTGGGTTTCAACTACACCGGATGTTGTCCTAGGTTGTTCTTCAGCGGGACCAGCTTCTTCTTGTGGTTGTTTCTTAGGCATTTTTCTTTGTTTTGCTTGTTCTTTTATGTCGCGCTTAGTTTTGGGAGCATATTGTTTAATATCTTTTACCGGCTCCTCTTCTTTAAATAATCTAGCAAGAGTTGAATCACCACCTGGACCCATCCCGGTATCCGCCGCAGGTTTTGATAGTCTTTCTAGATATTTAGAGGCTCTATATGACCTTTGCGCGTCAGCTAAATCAAAATCAGGAGCATCGGCTGAAATTTCACTAGGGTCTAATAATCTTAAAGGTGCTTGTTTGGCAATCTTAGCAAAATCAACCGATTTATTTGCTGCCATTTCTTCATCTGAAACCCCTGCTTGTCTAAGATTACTAACTAATTCTGCCGGCATTTTACCAACACTTTTTTCTACAGCAGCAGCCCCCATTTTAGGTAATTCAGCAAATGCTTTAGCTTTAGCCGTCACTTGTGATGGTAATTGAGCTATATCTTCCGACATAGCACCAAGTTTAGGTAATTGTGCTTTAACAGAATCAGGTATTACGGCATCCATGGCAGATTTAGCTTCATCTAATGTTGGTGCCCTACCCTTAGCAGCAGTTTTAGCTAGGTTCTGAACTTCTGGAGATAAATTTGATTTTTCAACTATACCATTTAGAGTACTAGAAACTTGGTCTGCTAAGTTTTGTTTATTTCCTAAAACTATAGCTTTTGAAAATGATTTTATCTCAGGCGCTAAATCAGAATTATCTATAGCAGTATTTAATGCAGATTTAGCTTCATCTGTTAAATTACCACCGCTAATAGCAGTTTTAGCAGTTGCTTTAACGTCATCGGGTAAATTGCTGTTATCAATTGCTTTGCCGATATTATCTTTTGCGGCGTTCATAAAAGTCTTTCTACTACCACTTGATGCTGCTTTTGCTAATGCTTTTACATCGTCTGGTATATCTGCTTTATCAATAATATTTCCTAATAGATTTTTAGCATCTTGTGTATTAGGTAGCTTACCTTCTGCTGCAGATTTTGCTAATGCTTTAGCCTCGTCAGGTATATCTGAACTATCGATTACTTTTTGCAATGCTTTCTTAGCAATTGTTTTAGGTGCTATTTTACCTTCAGATGCTGCTTTGGCAAATGCTTTATCTTCTGCAGATAAATCTGAACTATCGATTGCTTTTTTCAATAATGATTTAGCACCAGCTTTAGGATTTTTAACTAATTTTAATAAGTCTTCTGGATTATCGCCTGCTAATTTAATTAATTTGCTAGCGACACCATCTCCTTCACCAGTCGGGTTAAATTTACCTGCAACTTTTGCGACTGTTTCAGATACTGTTTTTTCAAATTTGGCTTTAACAGGGTCAAATACAGCTTCTGATAAAGATTTTGTTAAATCCCTATAAGGTTTGTAATTACTTAAAACTGAATGTGTTAATTGCAGAGTTTGTAATGCTTGACTTGCTTTTTCAAGTGTATCACTAGCACCCAATTTTTGAACTAAATCATCATATGATGGTAAGTTGGATGTATCAAATCCAACACCTTGAGCTATGTCTGTCATATTATTATCGTTATTATATTAATAACAATATAATATAATTATGAGTGAAAAAAAAACAGAAAAATACAAAATCTTACCTGTTAAAATAGATAGGAAGAAACATGAAAATTGGGCGGATGTTGATGAAATGTTGCCCCAACACCCCTTTGCAATTCTATGCCAGGCACCGCCGAAGTCAGGTAAGACAAATTGGTGTGTCAATATGCTGCTTAATCCAGAATTTAATTGGCTTAATCGCTTTCACCGTATAGTTTGGATAAGTCCAACAATTATGTCTGATAAAACAGCAAAACCATTACATAGGGTTATAGACCCTGAAATTGAAGATAATCCTTATTCGGATAAGGTGAAAATATTTACAGACTCAGATTTAGATAATATCGATGGTATAATTGAATCAATTCTAGAAGACCAACGCGAAAATCCAGAAATTACAACATTAATTATTTTAGATGACTGTATCGGCAAGATGAAAAACGGCGAATTTGGCCGCTTATATGCAAAATACAGACATCATAATTTAAGCTTATTGGGAATATCACAAACCTTTAAGTCATTTGATGTAATTTCACGCACATCGGCTAATGGATATATATTGTTTAGGACATATAACCAACGTGAAAAACAGAAAATCATGGACGAACTATCGGGTATCCCTAACGTTGAAAAAATGTATGATGAAGTAACAGATAAAAAACATTCTTTCCTTTGGATAAATATAGAAAATCAGGCAGTATATGATAATTTTGATAAATTATTATGGAAAAAGAATTAACGTCGTTTTTTGTTTGCCAATTGTTTTTTAAGTTTTGCCATCCTTTCCTTATATGCCGCCTCTTCCAATTCTTCTTTGCTAGGTTTAGGTGGTTTAGGTGGTACTATCTGTGATGGTTCATGATGTTTTTCTTGGATACTTGGTTTTGGTATTTCAGTTTTTGGTTTAGGTGTTGGTTCTGGTTGTGGTTTATCGTAATTATTCATAGCATCCTGAACGTGTTTTTGCTTACTAGCTTTATATAATTTTGATAGGAATTGTTTTAATTCTTTTGCGTCAATACCATCTGTTTCATCTAATTCAAGTATATGTTTTGTTATTATTTTTTCTCTAATTGAATTTGTAATTTCTTCTTGCATAGTATCAGGTTTCTTTTTTATACTTTGTTTTGGTACTTCTTGCATGGTCTGTGGGCTCGGGGTGGGGGGCGATTTTTCTTGTTTGGCATCTCTAGCTTCGGCTGCCTTAACTTTACCTAGTTTCAGTCTTTCTTTTATTTTTTGTTTTTCCTCCTCAGTATATTCTTTCTTTTTCCTACTACGTTTTTCTGTTTTGTTTTGTTCTTTTTTAGCATTATTCATTTCAAAAATATCACTTATATCTGTCATTTTATTTATATTATATTAAGAAATAATTAAAAATTAATCGTGTAATATATTTTTATAGGCATATATAATAAACAATAAAATGAGCCAAGCAACACAGCCTAGTGTTAAGTATTTACGCATTGCAAATACTAACGAAACCGTATCCGATATTACTAATTATGTTGCAGAACCTATTACTATTGGGTCTAATTCCAAAATAGCATTGGATAGTATGAGTATTATGATAGACCAATCTAAAGTTATATTTGATAGCATAAATAATACTTTTCAAGTTCAAAATACAGATGGTGGACCTTTAACAAATGCTGTTATTAATGATGGTTCATATACTAATCAGGCATTTACACAAGAATTAACTAGAGCATTAAATTCCACTACCGATTTTGAGGACAATGAAATTAGAACTGAATGGAAACCAATCTTTAATATTGATGGAAAACTTAATATCCAATATCTTACTGTCCTGGATGATGAAGGTAATGATGTGGATATGTTACTAGGTCCTAACATGCAAGAACAAGAAGTAGGCGGTGGCACAAGAACACTTTTATCTAGTATTACTGATAATGGCGGCTATGTTTATATGGCTAATAAATTTATAAATGCTACAGGTACAACACAATTTCCACTTATTTCAGGTGCTACATTTTGTGATAAATTTGCTGTCGGATTTATAAATAATATTCCTAGTCCTGGAAAATCGACACTAGAACCTGAAGATTTCTATTTTTGCGCGTATGCTAATACAGCAGAAAGTGATTTTATCCAAATATTTTTTAACGGACAAACTATAACACCAACAGTAGATTTATTAGTTTCTTCACTAATGAATGACCCTAATATTATAATTTGTTCTATAGAAACTGGAAATTTAAAAATTATTATAAATGATTTTGTAGTTGGAGTAATACCCTATACATTTGCTGAAAATTTACATGGTTGTTTTAGTCAATACGCTAAAAATAACCCTACTAAATTAATTTGGTATGGAGATGGCGCTAATGATGATACATATTATACACCATCCCCATATCAAAATTCTACATCTAGCGGTGTATCACTTATTACTAGGAATGAAGATAAGATTGGATTTGAAAGTTATTTACAACTAAATAATCTAGGTGCTGCGGCTAATGTTCCGACATTGCATAGTTTGACTATGAGTAATCCAGTTAGATTACTACTAGGATTTAGTAATAATTATTATGAATTGACACAAATCGGTGGTTCATTCACTGCTGAAAATACATTTAATACATTTGTGTTTGATAGCGACCTATTGATTGAATTACCTAGTATGTTATTATCTTCATATGATGGCACAACAAATAGAAGGCGTAATATAATTCGTGTTGTACCAGCTTCTGATACACCACTAATTGGTGGTCGTCGTAGATTTACAGCAAGCTTCCCAATCTTTATAAGTTTATCAAGTCGATACGAACAAATTTTGAATAGTCTCCAGTTTCGTATCTTGGATTCTAACTCTGGTAAAGCACTTCCTATACTTGGTTCTAATTCATGTTATATAACATTAATAGTTCAATCTGAATAAATATTTTTATGTTTTATTTTTTATCTTTCATACATAATAATAAATAAATAAATGTCAGCATATTCTGCATCTTACCCATTATCGCAAAGGGCAAACGGTCAATACCTCCCTGGAGACACTATAGATTTTCTTTGTGATTATGCAGGTCGTGAAATTGTTAAAAATAGTATGCGTATTTCTGGTAATCTAGTTGTAACTCAAACTGATGTTCCAGTTAATGCTTCACAAGCAATATATTTTGATAGCAAAGTTGGAGCACATGGTCTCGTTCAACAATATATTATCAGCAGCCAAGATAGAGTTATCCAGAATTTTCAGGCAGTACCCCGTTATCTTGCTATGATGGAAAGCGCACGTAATTCTTCTATAACTACTGGCGGCACTCTTGTTAACGCTGCATCTCTAAAATGCGCTAAAGACGAGGATACTGCTGTTATTATGGCTAATGGTCCTAAATCATTTTCCATAAAACCATTCGTTGGTATTAATAATTCAAGTGCTAATTTGGGTTATTCTAAATTCGGGCAACTTAAAATTACTTGTCTTCTTAGTTCCATTACTCAATTCTTATTTGGTTCAGATGTCAATGAAAATACTGATTTCTATCTTACAGATATTCAACTATCCTATATGACAGTTGCTGAAGCAACTACAGGACCTATTTCTATGGAAGTTGTTACTAGTATTAAACAAACAGTATCTAGCCCGCAAAATCAGCTTTCTGTTATTTGCCCTAATGCATCTAATGCCCTTGTTATGTCTTTCGTTCAGCTAGCCGCTGAGAATCAAATGGGTGAAAATTATACACGTCTTATTCAACTTCCAGCTGTTTCTCGTATTGAAAGCAGCTATAACGATGTTACTATCGGAACCGCCCTACAATTTGCACTTGAAAATCCACAAGAGATTGCCCTTAATTACTTAATGGCTATGGGATGGGATGGTATTACTGCTGAAACTGTTGATGGTGCCTATTATGGCGTCGGGTTTGGATTTGGGGATGCAGTTCTCCCTAATACTAAAATTGGTGTATTTGTTGAATCAGGTGTAGCTCAAAATGCACCCTTTGCCTGCTACTTATATTTCAAGGGAGCAGCCACATTTTAATTCGCGAACACATAGTATATTTCCTTAATTTTTTTATCTTTCAGATATAATAATAAATAATAAATATGTCTCAGCCACGCACAAATGTTTTAGAGCCGGTAACCCATAATAATAAAAAAACGGTGTTCCGTATTCAATCAGATAGCCGTGTAATTTATTCAGACATGCGTCTAGTTGATTTCGGTCTCAGCGCAGTAGCAGGTGCCACCGGTCAGGAAAACTTCGCATACACATCTGGCGCTTATGCCCTTATTAAAAATATCCGTCTTTACTCTGGAAATACACTTTTAGACCAATGCTTAGATGCCGATAGAATTATGGGCCATCACATGCTTCGTGGTTCTACTATGGATAAATTTGACCTAGACCAAAGGCTTGTTTGCAATAGTCTTAATATTCGCGAACTACTCGTAGACCAAGTTAATAATCTTTCTCAAACTAGTCTCCAACCACTCGCTAATAAACTACTTGCTAGGGTTAAAGTTGATGAAATGCTTCTACTTCTTAAGAGTCTAACCTATTTTGCTGGTTGGTCTGGTGATTTGCGCCTTGAAATTGAATATAATACGGACCCTACAGTTGTTCTTAGCTCAGACGGAGTTCAGGGAGCTATGACTGTTAATAGCCCTAGTCTTGTTTTTGAGGATGAAATGGATGAAATGACCGTAGCTGATTTGATTAAAGAACAAAGTGGTCGTCTTCCTGTAGTTTGGAATACATATGAACGCGAATATATATCCAATCTTGATGCAGGTCTAAATGCTGTTCGTGTTAGAGCATTTGATAATAAAATGGTTAATCACCTTCTTATGTCTGTTGGTCTTGCTAATGGTGTTGCATCTGGTGACCTAGGACATGGTTATTCTAACGAACTAGGACAAAAAGTAAATTATATTGTAAATGGTATGAGACTTATCCCTCTTTCTGGTATGGATACAGCTGCCAGGCGTGCTGGTAGTGCTGCAGACCAATCTGTCCTAGGTCTATGTGTTCCTACAGGTTGCCACGATACGACTGAGGTAGACCCTGACGTACAAACTGATTTTTCAGGGCCTCTAATTGCACTTTTTGGTAAGGTAGCATGGAGCGCTTACGAATTGAATACAGTTATTAACCGTCTTGACCTTGAATTTACTTTACCAGTAGATTATGAAGAAATTGCTAGTTCATATGTTTGGGCTTCAGTCATGAAATTCCTTGTCAAAGATGCAACTGGTGGTATTGTTGTTGGTTATCAAGCACAAGCCGAATAGAAGCATCTTAATTTTTAATTTTTTAAATATGATATTAATAAAATGTCTAGTCAAATTATAGAGTGTTCGCACCTAGCAAGTATATCTAAAATAAGCAATGCAGAATGGTCTAATACACTAAATAAACCATTGACTTTACAACCTGGTGATAATATAGGTGTTAGGCAAAGTATATTAGATTTACAACTTAGTGGAGAATATACCAACATACAGATAAAGCAGGATACTCCAATAACAATAACATATGGCTATTACTATACAGGAGATGGAATTTCGCTAACATATAAAAACCCAAATTCATATGAATTAATGGAATTATATGTAGCTAGAAATACAGTTAATAATTTAGGAACATCTTTGTTTACCAACACACTTCAATTTATTTTGCCAGCTAAAAATTGGTCTGCTCCCGAGTTAGCTCAATTTTTATCAGCAGAAATTAGCAAACTTCCACAAGAAATAAATAATATATCAATTTTTAATTCACAATTAAATAAATTATTAGTCCCGGCAACTAATACATATAGAATTGACTGTATAGATTATACAATTCCTAGTAAGGACTTTGGATTTAATAGCGTTCAGGCACAATTTCCAGTTTCAGCTATATTAGCAGGATTTTATACTGGAAAACAAATGAAAGTTAATTGGAAGTATGAAGATTCAAAATATCAATCAAACACTGTTACGTGCACTTCAGTTGATATAACTACTGGAACGTTTAATTTTACACCAGTTATAGAAAGTCCATTAGATAGTAGCGTATTAATATTTGGAGTGTATATTTATTTAACAACACCTATTGATATCGTATTTTATAATCAAACAAAAGATATGCCTCCTACAGGAACAGAACCAGATGCATTTACATGTACTACACCTAGATATATGGGAACTAATCAATTTTCAATTGAATATGATGTAAATGGTTCAGGAAAATTTCAAATATCTACTATGCATTTATCTCCTTATGCGGCAGATACAGATGCAGACCCGTGTGTTAATTTCATTACAACAGAAGGATTAGCTGAGCTATTTATAGAGGATACGCGTTCTGGAATATTTTTTACAGGACTAAGTCCGCCTACATTTTGGGAGGATATATTGGGATTTGACTTGAATTCATTACTAGTTCTTGATGGTCCATTAGGGGCATTACAAACACCATTACAAAGAGGGAAAAATATAACATCAAATTATGTAGGGTTAGATTCTATTATAGGTGCTACAAGAGCATTAGCAACTATTCCTGTTGGTGAATATTCTTATAAAACAACATTGACAAATCCTATTATTGCGCCAGTATCATATAATTCGCCAGATAGTGGTTATTTACTTATTGAAATAAAAGCAATTCCAACAAAATACGATGCAGATGATAGGACATGTTCGGGTATAGTTCAAATTGCATCTAATAATTGGGATAGTTCAGGATTTGTTACTGTATATTCTGATAGCAGTATAGCATTTGTTAATAACAGTAATGAACCTATGTCAATTGGCAGTATCAATATTCGTATTTTAGACCCTGTAACTAAACAACCCCACACTTTACTAGGTGATAAATCAACAATATTCTTAGAAAAAATAACTAACCCTCAATTGGCGTAAGTTTGCTAATCATTACTTTTTTTAATTCCATATTTTCATTAATTAGTCTAACTATAGCGGGAATATTATCATAATCAGATACTTTTATTATTGTTTCATCATTTTTATCACTTATATCAGTTCCAAATATAGAAGCTATAAATAATTTGTGGGTTTGAATGAATTTAGGTCTAGAATTATCATTAAAATCTGGTAAAACATATTTTGAATTTATTATATCATGTAAATTATTTAGGATAACATATAACTTTTGACCTAGTGGAATGATAATGTATTTGTTTTTTATATTCATTACTATTACTTTGTTTTCCAAATCAATATAATTTAAACTTTCTTTATCTTTATCACGCCAAACCATCCTATGTAAATAATACCCACTAAAAAACTTACAATATTTGTATAGGGAAACTACTAAATATTTTTGGATTAATTCTGGTGTAGGATTTTCAAACACAATTAGATGTAATTTCTCAAACTCAAATGAAATTGTATCTGGCGATATATCAAACTTTGACTTATATTCTTTTTGTTTTTTTGTATAAAATTTGATTACGTCAGGGTTAGGGTTATTTTTTAGGCAGTAAAACCTGATGACAAACCTCATCAAATCCTCCCGTGAAGTTTTTAGTATAGGATTTCTACAATTTGCCGGAGGATTGTCAATTACTGAAATTATCAAATTTGTATTTTCTAGTCGTTCGGGGTCAATTTTCCCATCACCGTATGCAATTTTTAAAAGTCGGGATACATAGGCCTCAGGTTTTGCGGTCTTTAATCCATATTTTTGGGCGTAATTTGCCAGAACTGGCTTGTTGTAAATTTCTACTTCGTTTTCTGACATTTATATATATTAAGATAATAATTTAGCCCCCGGCAAAAATAAAATAGGCCTGGATATTTTTAATCTAAACGATTTTTAGTGGTTATTTGTAATAAAAACAAATAATAATAATCCCTGGTAATAATAAACTACACAACAATTAAATATGCAACGTCTCAATATTCGTCTCAAGCCTCTGACTAGGCAACCAGTTTCCAGTGATATTCAAGGCTCTGACCTCCTCGCACAACTAGTATCTATCGGAGCAGCTAAACCAGTTAATATTACAAAATACACCCCAATTACCCAAACAAGACGCCAAACACAAGAAATTACAAATCCTATTACCGGCAATCGTGTCAATAATACTGCAGGTGCTAGGGCAAGAATTAATAAAGCCATTCAGAAATACAATGATAGTATTCAGGAAAAAGTAAGTCGTGCTATTGAATCCGTAAAAACAATTAAAAATCCTAACTATGTATTTGACAAACCAAATAACCGTGTAGTCCGCGCTAGCAATGTATTTGACCGTTCTCGGGAAGTCAAAATTGGTTCTTTTGCTAACAAACAAATCGTGTCTGGTGTAGTCACTGGAAAACCAAATGTCCGAGTTGAAACTGTGAGATTTCAATCATTCACACTGAATTTTGCAGTTACTTACAAAAGAAATCAGTCAGGTCAACCAACACAATCATATGATTTTACTATTACAGCCGGTTCAACAGATAATACTACATCTGAATCTCTTATTATTGCCAAACAAAAAACAGATAGACTTATTCAAGATACTCTCAGAGATATAAGCTCACAATCTCCCATTGATACAGTGCGATTTATCAAAAAAACTAATACTAGAAATTATGAAGGCAATAATATTATTAAACTATCAGACGTTCTCATGCGTGATTTTAAAATTCTGAATATGGATGGCGAAGAACACACACAAAATTTCAATACTAATATGGGAACTTGTGTAATTGACTTTATGCGATATTACTACAACAAACCTAGTTATTACATGAAAAAGAAACTTACTGATACATACCTAGATGAATGCTGGAGACATTACATTGAAACTCATAAAGCACTTACCGGTAAAACTATTAACTGGCGTACCGATGGTGTTAATTCTGAAATGATTGGCGCTTGGTGTGCTGCTAATAAAATTCCTATGATTGCTATGGATATCGACTATAACCAAGTTCATATACATTCTCCTGAAACACGCAACAAAGACGCCCCAAGTTTTGTATATCGCATTCACAATAAACACATTTATCCAGTCCTAGACAAGAAAATCATTGAATCTGTAGCACAAAAATTCGGCAAGAATCGTGGTTATTCCAAGAAAGTAGATATAGAACAAGTCGCAGAACCAACATATACTATTATCGTAAATGATATTCCAGCAAATCAACGTGTGAATTTTCTAGTAAATAAAATGTATGAAACAAACACAGAAATCCTAGCAAAAAATATTAGTTTTAATTCATCTAATGGAAATCTTGAATTCTTTGTTATTGGAACTAACAAATATACATTCAAAGACGAAACAACAGAAATAGTAAAACAATTTTGCCAAGATAATCAAATCGTATATACCGGCCAAACTCCTGCAACATTTGCTACTAAACAACTTGAATGTATTCCTAAATCAATCCCTAATCCAGTTGTCAATGATATTCTTATGTCACAAGGTATCAAAGACCGTGTTCACCTTGGCCTTATCTCTAATTCTAACCCCATAAATCATAAAACTGATGTAGGATTTGATATTAATAAATGCTACGCCCATTGTATTCAAAATCCATATGAGAAATTCATGCGTATTACATTTAATAACAACTGGGAACAATTTAATGGTGATGTTAAACTAGGTCTATATTATGTAGAAACAGATGACAACACACTATTTCACGGCACCAATATTTACTCAACTAGTATTGTCAAATTTGGCCTAGCACAAAAGATTATTACAAATAGCAATATCAAATACGCACTTTATGCAACAGAGAGCCTAGACAAAGATGTATTTGCTAAAGTATATACTAAATATGATGAAATCAGTAATGGAAATGTAGCGTTTAAGAAACTACTTGGAAATATGACAGTGGGTATCCTTGGAAAAACTAAAAAGACTACTATGAGAAAGAGTATTACAACAAGTCTAAACGAAGCATTCGCGAAACTAGCAACTATGCAAGGGAATGTATTTATTCAAAACAATGAAGATAGTCAAGATAGAAAATATTATATCTATGGAACCAAAACACACACTGAATTCGCAGAGCACAATCTACCTATGTGGATTCAAATCCTCGATGATTCCAATATCAGACTTTTTAAGATGGGGCAAGATATCGGTGGTGAAATTATTTATCGTAAAACTGATTACCTAGTTATTCGTAATCCTAAAAATATGAGTGTTGGTACAGAATCAGGACAATATAAACTTGAGAAACTACCAACATATGTATTTTCTGCTAAACATACACGCAAAGTGGATATTGACTGGTCAAGTGCTTTTGATGTTACTAATAATAATTTATTGAAATATAGTAATATAACCACTATTAATAACTCTAATCAACACCAAGATGTTATTAAACATCTTAATGATTTTAGGACTCTACAAATTCGGGGGATGGGCGGTGTTGGTAAATCCCATCTCATTAAAAATATTATTGCTGCTAACGTATTTAAAACTATAACATGCGCCTACACAAATATGGCTGCTGAAAATATTGACGGTACTACCATTAATAAACTGCTTGGTATGGATATTACAAACAAGATTAGCAAAAAACAACTTGCCAAAATTGGTAAAATGTATGATTTGATTGTAGTAGATGAGATTAGTATGGTTCCTAGTTCGCATTGGATGGTTCTTTATGAAATATATAAATCTACTAACTGCAAATTTCTATTTGTTGGAGATTGGAAGCAAATCCCACCGATTGAGAATTTCGTAGATAGTTTTTATTGCTACCATCCCCTAGTAATGAAAATGAGCGGCTATGCATTCTGCGAACTACTTTATAATGAGAATTCTCGCTGCGATAAAAAACTACATGATGTTGTTATTCAAGATGCAATTGACCTTTCACAATTTCCGTCAAATACTAATTACAATATTAACATCAGCTACACTAACAAGACACGCAAAGAAGTAAATAAAAAATGCATGGAACGCAACCGCGGAACTACATTTACTGATATCGCAGTTAAAACCGATGATGGTGAAGATTGTCAAAATGTGAGTGTATTTGTTGGGTGCCCCGTTATTTATAGAGTATCTAATACAGATATGGGAATTATCAAAAATAAAAGAACATCAATTATAACTATCACAGCCGATACTATTATTACTGCTGATAACCAAACAATTAAAATCGCAGAGTTCCACAAGTTTCTTAGTAGTGGTTACTGCTTTACGGTCCACAAGTTCCAGGGTCAAACTATCAACGAACCATTTACAATTTGGGACACTAAAATGATGGATTACCGTCTTATCTACACCGCACTAACTCGTAGTCGCAAATATGACTTTATCAATATTGCCTAATCGCAAAATAAAATTAAAAACTTAATTAGCCCCTGGGAGACTAATTTTATTTTGCTAGTAAATAATAAATGCCCTACGAACTACACGCTGTTGTAATTAAAAAAGAGGTTCCTCTAAAGGACGCTAAAAAGTATGCAGCAGATATCATAAAAGACAAATCAAAAACATTCATGCGTGAAACTATGGATAGTTATCGTTTTAGAAATATACCAAAAACTAAATTTGATGAAAAGACATTTAGGTCTAAAGTTGTTAATCCAAATATAACATTAATATTTGGCAAATTGAAATAATTATTTTTGTACTGCTGGAACCCAATAAATTGTCCTATCATCTAATTTATCTGCACTTACTTGATTTCCTTTATTGTCTTCTTTTTTTCCATACACCGCAAAATAATCCTCAAATTTACCAGACTGACCTTTTATATCTTTAAAAAATGTAACACTTGCACCGCCTAATTCATAAGATTTTTTAACTATAAATTTTATAGCTTTGTATAGTAAATTTAGTTCAGATTCTGATATATCTTTAATCTTCCTAAATGGTGATATCTTAGATAAATATAGTGCCTCAGCGCGAATGTAATTACCAACCCCACTAACTATTTTTTGATTAAGTAATGCTGTACCAATTGCTATGTCAGGATATTTACGCATCCTAGTTTTGAAAATATCAAATGTCGCATCAGCTATATCTGGACCAATTGATTTTAATTTACTTTCTAGATTATCATGTAATCCGAATGTAGCAAAATGAAGTTGGTCTATTAAATATAAACTATGTTCTTTACCATTCTTTTTATAAACAACTTCTAAACTAGTATTAGGTTGTTTTGTTAAAGACCAATGACCCGATAAACCTAATGTGTTAAATATATATTGTCCGTTATCTAAAATCCAATAAATAAATTTTCCTTTCTTTCCGATTGAATTTATTTTAACTTGTGGTATATCAAATTTAGTTTTCTTATATCTACTATCTGGCGATGGTATTACTTTAACTAATTCAGTGCCTTTTAGATATTTATTGAGTTCATCAACTGTTATTTGTATTTCACTAGATTCTGGCATATTTTATTATTATATAATAAATAAAATGGGTTTGTCTGACAAATTATTGAGGTGTTTAATTGTATGTAGAATTAAGGGAAGTTGTATATGCCACATATGCAAATGTAGCGATTGTCAAAGTGACTGTACGAAAGATAATCAAAGTGGCTTAACACCACAAAATAGTACTCAAGAAATTTCCACAAAAAACAAAGTTTAGTTTAATTTTTTATTTTTCGGATACTATTATAAATGGAAGATAGAAAATTAAAGGAAGTTAGACAAATAGCACTAAAGAAAGGTATTATACAAGACCCAGAACAAATACAAATATCTAAAGCTAAAAATAAAAGATTTGCAATTAATTGGTTAGGAAAAATAGTGAATTTCGGGGTATGGGAATACTCTGGTAAAGGTACATTTCTAGACCACCGCGATGATAAAATTAGAGATGCATGGAGAGCAAGGCATAGTAAAATCAAACTAAAAGATGGTAGATTAGCTTATAAAGTTCCGGGACAACCTGAATTTTTCTCATGGCATCTACTTTGGAGTTAAGATGATGTTTTTGCATTAACCCAATCAATTCTAATATTTGGATTCCTTTCTTTTTTCATAGCTAACTCTCTTATTTTAGTAATACCATGTTTTTGTATTGCCTCACCTATTGTTATTGGTGTTTTAGAATTAGCCCTAATTAATGGACGACATGCTAGATTTTTATTTTCAGTAGAACCACATTGTATTACTTTATTATCATTTATATATGGCAGCACTTGCACCCACTGTTCCTTTTTGAGCCACCTAGTAATACCAGTTCCTGAATCTGGTTTTGGGTTACGGTATGTGCCACCTAGCTCTTTATAACGTTTTTGGATGAAGGCACTTTTATAGAGCCCGTCGCGTTTATATTTTGTATCTGCCTCAGATATTGCTTGTTGATATAATCTTTTGTTAACTATATTCTCCATTTTATTTATACGACGAAAATAAATTAAGTGTATAAATTAATTAGCTTAAACGTAATTTATAGGTTTTTAGTAAAAATAACAAACAATTAAAATCTCTGACTATAGTAAAATGAAATACGATATCGATATTAGCCTTACAGAAGGTGTCTGCAACCAAACACTTAAAAATTGTAACTCAACCCAAGCTGTTGATATACTCAATCAATGTTTTACACTTAATCAAGTAGATTTACAACTAACTAAAAATACATTTTACAATATGATGTCAAGACCTAGTACGGCACCTGCATTAATTAAATTTCTTATCAAAACAAGACAACTGCATATTACAAAACACCTTAACTATAAATTACAGTTTCCTGCAGTTTTGGATTTTGAAGATGAAGATATGCAATAATTTATTTTTACTTTTTAAATGGTTAAAATTAAAATTCCGAAAGCTATTAGACAGGAATGTTGGGTAAGAAATTTTGGTGAGAAATTTAGGCATAAGTGTTATGTAAATTGGTGTCATAGAAAAATTACATGTTTTGATTTTGAGGTCGGACACAATAAACCAGAATCCAAAGGGGGTACATTAAATTTAAATAATCTAAAACCAATTTGCAGACAGTGTAATATAGGTATGGGGAATAAATATACTATTGATGAATGGAGGTTATTAAAAATTTGATTTTTTCAATAATAATCGGAATTGGCATTTTATTATAATGTGATATTTTAGACCTGGCAGTCTAAGAGATTTTGTTTAAAAAACCCCGGGTGAGTGATTTGTATTTATTTTTATAGTTTTTGTGTATTGGGATTTTATGTAAAAAACCCCGGGTGAGTGATTTGTATTGATTTTTATATATTTTGTGTATTGGATTATTACTTATTAATTTATAAGTACGCCCATATTATTACTTCGATGTCCATAATTATTGATAAGGTCTGCATATAAATATAATCCGTTCTCGTCGCCTACGGCTCCGATGAACCCCCCGACCTTTCAGGTCTCCTGCCCTACGCCGGGGATGCTTACGCATCCTCCTAGCCGATTAACCCTTATGCAGTTTTATAATTT
>Ga0114979_10000749_pt1 | contig 21544 bp, 23 predicted proteins | sample S_140625_EF_Meta_FD_87315 | JGI IMG/M metagenome (GOLD analysis project Ga0114979, IMG submission 87315) | Freshwater microbial communities from Lake Simoncouche, Canada to study carbon cycling - S_140625_EF_MetaG | ecosystem: Environmental > Aquatic > Freshwater > Lake | place: Lake...
CCCATGTGGAGTCTGTGCTGCCTGCCAATCACAAAGAAGCCCTTGAAGTGCTGGGCCAGCACAAGGTGATGCTCGACACCTTTCCCTATAGCAGCGGCCTCACCGCGCGCGAAGCCCAAGCCATGGGCGTGCGCGTGCAAGCCTAGGTTGGCACGCTGTTCTGTGAGCGCCACTGCGCTCATTTGTAGATGGGGTCTTTGTTGGCTAGATAGAATCAAGCCATGTCCACTAAAAAGCCCACGCCCAAAGTCCAATTGCCCGACCGAGAAGATGGCGGATCGGTTGTTTTAGAGCGTTTGACGCAGCGCACCAAGCCGCCGCAGATGTTTCAGGTGTTGATGCTCAACGACGATTTCACCCCGATGGAGTTTGTGGTGGTCGTGTTGCAAGAGTTTTTCAGCAAAGACCGCGAACAAGCCACGCAGATCATGTTGCAAATCCATTTGGATGGCAAAGGCGTTTGTGGCGTCTACAGCAAAGACGTGGCCGCCACCAAGGTTGACCAAGTGCTCGACGCCGCCCGCAAGGCGGGCCACCCGCTGCAATGCGTGGCTGAACCCATTGAATGACGGGTGGGTGACACACCAACCTATCGTTTGCACCGATTTAAGACACCTATTGAATAAATGGCATTTGTTTCCATATACATTTAAATATCAGATGCAAGCACCGAAGGAAAACACATGATTGCCCAAGAACTTGAAGTCAGCTTGCACATGGCCTTTGTCGAGGCCCGTCAACAACGACACGAATTCATCACCGTCGAGCACCTGCTGCTCGCTTTGCTAGACAACCCGAGCGCCGCCGAAGTGCTGCGCGCATGCTCTGCCAATATCGACGATTTGCGCAAGTCCTTGTCCAATTTCATCGCCGACAACACCCCTCAGGTGTCGGGCACCGAAGAGGTGGACACCCAGCCTACCTTGGGCTTTCAGCGTGTGATTCAGCGCGCCATCATGCATGTGCAGTCCACGGGCAATGGCAAGAAAGAAGTCACGGGCGCCAACGTGCTGGTCGCTATTTTTGGCGAGAAAGACTCCCACGCGGTGTATTACCTCCACCAACAAGGCGTGACCCGCTTGGATGTGGTGAACTTCATTGCCCACGGCATCAAAAAGAGCGATCCACCTGAAGCCACCAAAAGCGCAGAACCTTCCCACACCGAGCAGGAGGAGGGCGCGAGTTCAGAAAAGAACGACAAGGCTTCGCCACTCGAGCAATTTACTCAAAACCTCAACCAAGCCGCCAAAGACGGCAAGATTGACCCGCTGATCGGGCGCGAATACGAGGTCGAGCGCACGATTCAAATTTTGTGCCGTCGCCGCAAAAACAACCCTCTGTTGGTGGGTGAGGCCGGTGTGGGCAAAACCGCGATTGCCGAAGGCTTGGCATGGCGCATCACCCAGGGCGAAGTGCCCGAAATTTTGGCCGAAGCCATCGTCTACTCGCTAGACATGGGCGCTTTGCTGGCAGGCACCAAATACCGCGGTGACTTCGAGCAGCGCTTAAAGGGCGTGATCAAGAACTTGCAAAGCAAGCCCAACGCCATCTTGTTCATTGACGAAATCCACACGCTGATTGGCGCGGGTGCGGCCTCGGGCGGCACGTTGGATGCCTCGAACTTGCTCAAGCCCGCGCTCTCTAGCGGCCAGCTCAAGTGCATTGGCGCCACCACCTTCACCGAATACCGCGGCATCTTTGAAAAAGACGCGGCCTTGAGCCGTCGTTTCCAAAAGGTCGACGTGGTCGAGCCCACCGTGCAAGAAACCGTGGACATTCTCAAAGGCTTGAAGTCGCGCTTTGAAGAGCACCACAACGTCAAATACGCTGTCGCCGCGCTGCAAGCCGCAGCTGAGCTGAGCGCCAAATACATCAACGACCGCCACTTGCCTGACAAGGCGATCGACGTGATCGACGAGGCCGGTGCTGCACAGCGCATCTTGGTGGCGTCCAAGCGTAAAAAGACCATTGGCAAGGCCGAGATTGAAGACATCGTGGCCAAAATTGCCCGCATTCCGCCCGCCAACGTGTCCAACGACGACCGCAGCAAACTGCAAACCATCGAGCGCGATTTAAAGAGCGTGGTGTTTGGCCAAGACAAAGCGCTGGAAATTTTGGCAGCCTCGGTCAAGATGGCCCGTTCTGGTTTGGGCAAAGCCGACAAACCCATTGGGGCCTTCTTGTTCAGCGGCCCCACGGGCGTGGGCAAAACCGAAGCGGCCAAGCAGCTGGCCTACATCATGGGCATCGATTTGGTTCGCTTTGACATGTCTGAGTACATGGAGCGCCATGCCGTCAGCCGTCTGATTGGCGCGCCGCCTGGCTACGTGGGCTTTGACCAAGGTGGTTTGCTGACCGAGGCCGTGACCAAGAAGCCGCATTGCGTGCTCTTGCTCGACGAAATTGAAAAAGCGCACCCTGATATTTTCAACGTGCTGTTGCAGGTCATGGACCATGGCACCTTGACCGACAACAACGGGCGCAAGGCCGACTTCCGCAACGTCATCGTCATCATGACCACCAATGCGGGTGCCGAGACCATGAACAAGGCCACCATTGGCTTTACCAATCCGCGTGCCGCGGGCGATGAAATGGGCGATATCAAGCGCTTGTTCACACCCGAATTCCGCAACCGCTTGGACGCGATTGTGGGCTTCAAGGCTTTGGACGAAAACGTCATCATGCGCGTGGTCGACAAGTTCTTGCTGCAACTCGAAGGCCAGCTGGCCGAGAAGAAAGTCGACGTCACCTTCAGCGACGCGCTGCGCAAGCACTTGGCCAAGAAGGGCTTCGACCCGCTCATGGGTGCGCGCCCCATGCAGCGCCTCATTCAAGACACGATTCGCAAGGCCTTGGCCGACGAATTGCTGTTTGGTCGCCTCATCGACGGTGGCCGTCTGAGTGTGGACATCGACGACAAAGACGAAGTGCTGCTCGACATCACGCCTTTGCCCAAGAAGGAAAAGGCAGCGAAGGGCGAACAGACAGCGTCTGAGGAGCCCGCAGCGAGTTAAGCCACAGACGGGCCAATACCAAATCATGGCAAACAAGATTGACCTTCAAACGCAAAGCGCAGCCAATGCGTTTAAGGTCAAGCTCGCCCATCACTTTGATGTGCAAGAGACGTTGCTGTTCGGTAGTCGAGCCCGCCACACGCAACATGCAGAAAGCGATGCCGATGTGGCTGTTTTGCTGCGTGGTGAAGTGGGCAAATTCATCGACACGAAGTTTTTGATGGATGATTTAGCTTACGAAGTCTTGCTTGAAACAGGTGTTCGTATTCAACCGTTACCAATTTGGCAAACTGAGTGGTCTCACCCAGCGCAATATTCAAATCCCAGTTTGTTGCTGAATATTCAAAGAGATGGGATCCCGCTGTGAAACCCGAGGATCTCTTCCACAAAGCCAGCGTTGCCGTGGCTTCGTCGGAGTTGCTGCTGAAATCGGGGGACTTTGACGGCGCTTGCAATCGTGCTTACTACGCCATGTTTGATGCAGCTCGCGCAGTCTTGCTGGTCACGGGTGCTGTAGGCGATTTGTCTACGATCAAAACGCACAGTGGTTTGATTTCAGCGTTCAGCATGCATTTGGTGAAAACTGGCTTGGTTTCGGTTGAGCTGGGTAAATCTATGAACAAAGTTGAAGACTTACGCTTGTTGGCGGACTACAAGGGTGACGAAGTCGAAATCGACAAGGCCCAATGGGCATTGAGGCAGGCTCAAGAGTTTGTAGAGGCGATGAGGTGGGTAAGGCCTCTCGCCAAATAGTGGCGCTTAGCGTTTACGCCCGCCCAAAATACTGCCCATCACGCCCCGCACAATTTCGCGGCCCACCGCCGAGCCAATATTGCGCACGGCGGACTTCACCATGACTTGCGCCAAGCCTTGGTTCTTTCCGCCGCGGGGCCCGGTGGAGCCAAACAAGGCCTCGCCTAAGCCTGATAAGACTTGGTCTGTGACGCTGGGTTGCGCGCCCGCTTGGCCTGCGGCACCCGCGGGGGCGTTGGCAGACGCCATGTCGCCGCCCTGGGCAGTCGAGCTCCCAGCCGCTGCAGCGCCTTTCAAGCGCTCATAAGCTGACTCACGGTCCAAGGTTTGTTCATACACCCCTGCCACCAACGAGTTGGCCAACAAGGCTTGACGCTGCACAGGCGTGACTGGGCCGAGTTGGCTGCCTGGCAGCAGCACATACACCTGCTCGGTCTCGCTCGGACGGCCTTTGGCGTCGAGCAAGCTCACCAGCGCTTCGCCCACGCCCAGTTCGGTGATGGCTTTTTCGATGTCCAACCCCGCTTTGCCACGCATGGTTTGGGCCGTGGCTTTGACCGCTTTTTGGTCGCGGGGCGTGAAGGCGCGTAAGGCGTGTTGCACGCGGTTGCCGAGCTGGCCCAGCACGGTTTCGGGCACATCCAGCGGGTTTTGGGTGACAAAGTACACGCCCACCCCCTTGGAGCGAATCAGGCGCACCAGCAGCTCGATGCGCTCGAGCAGCACCTTGGGCGCTTCATTGAACAGCAAATGCGCCTCATCAAAGAAAAACACCATCTTGGGCTTGTCCACATCACCCACTTCGGGCAGTTGTTCAAACAGCTCGGACAGCATCCACAGCAAGAAAGTGCCGTAGAGGCGTGGCGCATTCATCAGCTTGTCAGCGGCCAAGAGGTTGATCACGCCCATGCCGCGTGAGTCGGTTTGCATGAAGTCTTGGATGTTGAGCATGGGCTCGCCAAAAAAGGCATCGCCACCCTGGGATTCAATTTCTAACAAAGCACGCTGAATCGCCCCAATGCTGGCGGCGCTCACGTTGCCGTAGGCGGTGGTGAAGTCGCGGGCATGCTTGCCCACGTGTTGCAGCATGGCGCGCAGGTCTTTGAGGTCGAGCAGCAGCAAGCCTTGGTCGTCGGCAATTTTGAAGACCATATTGAGCACGCCGGCTTGGGTGTCGTTCAAGTTGAGCATGCGGCCCAGCAGCAGCGGCCCCATGTCGGTGATGGTGGCACGCACAGGGTGCCCCGATTGGCCAAACACATCCCACAGCGTGGTGGGGCAGGCGATAGGCGAGGGCATGGGCACGCCGCGCTCTTGCAGTGAGGCCGCCAACTTGGGTGAGACGACGCCTGGCTGGCTGATACCCGCCAAGTCGCCTTTGACATCTGCCATGAACACGGGCACACCGATTTTGGAGAAGCCTTCGGCCAAGGTTTGCAGCGTGACGGTCTTACCCGTGCCAGTGGCCCCCGTGATCAGGCCGTGGCGGTTGGCCAAGGCGGGCAACATGTGGCATTCAGTCGTATTGCGGCGTGCAATGAGCATCGGTTCGGCCATCGAAAGTTCTCCATCACTTGAAAAGTAAAATAACCAGATAAGGTTAATTCAAATCACGAGGATTTTTGATGGCAGGCCACAGCAAATGGGCAAATATTCAGCACCGCAAGGGGCGCCAAGACGAGAAGCGCGGCAAGATTTGGACCCGCATCACGCGTGAAATTATTGTCTCGGCACGGCTGGGTGGTGGCGATCTGAGCCTCAACCCCCGTTTGCGCTTGGCCATCGAAAAAGCCAAGGCAGCCAATATGCCCGCCGACAACATCAAGCGCAATGTCGACAAAGCCACGGGCAACCTCGATGGCGTGGTGTATGACGAAATTCGCTACGAAGGCTACGGTGTGGGCGGCGCCGCCATCATCGTCGACACCATGACCGACAACCGGGTGCGCACGGTGGCGGAGGTGCGTTTTGCTTTCAGTAAAAACGGCGGCAACATGGGCACCGAGGGCTCGGTGGCATTTCAGTTCAAACATTGCGGCCAATTGGTGTTTGCCCCTGGCAGCAACGAAGACCAGATCATGGAAATTGCGCTCGAAGCGGGTGCTGACGATGTGATCACCGATGACGATGGCGCGATTGAAGTGCTGACGCCGCCTGCCAGCTTTGAGGCGGTCAAACACGCGTTGGATGCGGCGGGCCTCAAGCCCGAAGTGGCCGAGGTGACCTACCGTGCAGACAACACCATTGAGCTCGTCGGTGATGAGGCTGCGAAGATGCAAAAAATTTTGGACGCGCTAGAAGACCTTGACGATGTGCAAGAGGTCTATCACAACGCAGCACTATGAACATATTAGTCATTGGCGGCGGTGGCCGCGAGCACGCGTTGGCGTGGAAGATTGCCCAATCTAACAAGGTGCAAAAAGTGTATGTGGCCCCTGGCAACGGTGGCACAGCCCGCGACAAGCGCTTGGACAACATCGACATCACGGATGTCGTCGCGTTGCGCGAGTTTGCGCAAGCCCATGCGGTGGAGCTCACTGTGGTCGGCCCTGAAACCCCCTTGGCCGCGGGCGTGGTGGACGAGTTCCGCGCGCACGGCCTGCGTATTTTTGGCCCCACCCAAGCCGCGGCGCAGCTCGAAAGCTCGAAAGCCTTCAGCAAGGCGTTCATGAAGCGTCACCACATTCCCACCGCTGACTACGAAACGTTCACCGACGCGCAAGCCGCGCACGACTACGTCAACGCCAAAGGCGCGCCGATCGTGGTGAAGGCCGATGGTTTGGCCGCAGGCAAGGGCGTGGTGGTGGCCATGACTGTCGCCGAGGCCCATGAAGCGATTGATTTCATGCTGCAGGGCAACCAGTTGGGGGTGAGCCACAACGAAGGCGGCGCGCGGGTGGTGATTGAAGAGTTTTTGCAAGGCGAAGAAGCCAGCTTCATCGTCATGTGCGATGGCAAAACGGTGTTGCCTCTGGCCACCAGCCAAGACCACAAGCGTTTGCTCGATGCCGATCTCGGCCCCAACACGGGTGGCATGGGCGCTTATTCTCCCGCGCCCGTGGTCACGCCCGAGGTACATGCCCGCGCCATGCGCGAAATCATTTTGCCGACCATCAAAGGCATGGAGAAAGACGGCATTCCTTTTACTGGCTTTTTGTATGCAGGCTTGATGATTGATCCCCAAGGTCAGGTCAAAACCCTCGAGTTCAACTGCCGCATGGGCGACCCCGAAACCCAGCCCATCATGGCGCGCCTGAAAACCGATTTGGTGGATGTCTTGATGGCCGCGACTGCCACCCACGCCGAGACGCGGTTTGATGACTTCGAGCTGGAGTGGGACCGCCGCACCGCCATCGGCGTGGTGTTGGCCGCACATGGCTACCCCATGAACCCCCGCAAGGGCGATGTGATTTCGGGGTTGCAACAAGACACCGACGATGTGGTGGTGTTTCATGCGGGCACGCAAATGAAAGACGGCCACCTGCGAACCAACGGGGGCCGCGTCTTGTGCGTCACGGCTTTGGGCGGCACCTTGAAATTGGCGCAGCAGCAGGCGTATGACACCATCAAGGGCATTCACTTCGATGGCGTGCAGTACCGCAGCGACATCGGCTACCGCGCGATGACACGCTGAAATGAGCGCCGAATTCAGCAAACCAATGCCCGTGCCCTGCCAGCCCCGCGCGTGGGCGGCATGGTTGGTCAAATTGATGGGCTGGAAGATCGAGTTTGATGGCTTGCCCGCCAAGCAAGGTGTGCTCATTGGCTACCCCCACACCAGCAATTGGGACTTCATCACCATGATGCCCGTCAAGTGGGCGGTGGGTTTGCCCGTGCAGTTTTTTGCCAAAGCCAGCCTGTTTCGCATTCCGCTGTTTGGGCGTTGGATTCGCTTCATCGGCGCGGTGCCCATTGACCGATCATCACCCAAAGGCGTGGTGGGGGAGATGGTGGAGGCCCTCAAACAACACAAGCAAAACGACACCCTGCTGTGGATTGGCCTGTCACCCGAAGGCACCCGTAAGTTGACCGAAGGCTGGCGCAGTGGCTTTTACCAATTGGCTTTGGGCGCCGATGTGCCCTTGTGCATGTTGCGCATTGACTATGGCAACAAAGTCGCCAAAATCAATGACTTCATGCGCTTAAGCGGCGATGTGTCAGCTGATTACGCGCATTTGGCTCAGGTTTACGAAGGGGTGGTGGGCTTTCACGCCCAACAAGCGGCCCCCATTCGGCCTTTGCCACCCCGCGCCGCTGGGGTTGCCAGCGCACCCCCCATCAACTCTTTAAAGTGAGCCCACGATGACCACCTCATCCAACGACCCCAGCCACGCCCACGTTGTCGCCGCCGCGCGCGACTACCTGATCGGCTTGCAAAGCCGCATCACGGATGCGATCGAAGCCAAAGACGGTCAAGCCAAGTTTTTGGTGGACGCTTGGGAGAAGGGCCCAGGTGAGCAACTTCAGGGCAACGGCATCACACAAATCTTAGAAAACGGCCCCGTGTTTGAGCGTGCAGGCTGCGGTTTTTCGCATGTGCGCGGCCCCAAATTACCCCCCTCAGCCACCCAGCATCGTCCCGAGTTGGCGGGCGCCCCGTTCGAAGCCATGGGCGTGTCGCTGGTGTTTCACCCGCGTAACCCCTATGTGCCCACGGTGCATATGAACGTGCGCATGATTGCCGCCACGCCAGCCCAAGGCGCCACGGTGGCTTGGTTTGGCGGTGGCATGGACCTCACGCCTTACTATGGCTTTGCCGAAGACGCCACGCATTTTCATCAGGTCTGCCATGACGCGCTGCAGCCGTTTGGCCAAGACTTGTACCCCCGCTTTAAAACCTGGTGTGACGACTATTTCTGCAACAAGCACCGCAGCGAACAGCGCGGCATTGGCGGCATATTTTTTGACGACTTCTCTGAGCTGGGTTTTGAGCGCAGTTTTGACATGCTCAAAAGTGTGGGCGATGCTTTGTTGGGCGCCTATTTGCCCATTGTGGAGCGCCGCATGCACACGCCCTATGGCGAACGAGAGCGTCAACATCAGTTGTACCGCCGCGGACGCTATGTGGAGTTCAACCTGGTGTGGGACCGTGGCACGCACTTTGGCTTGCAGTCAGGCGGGCGCACAGAATCTATTTTGTTGTCCATGCCGCCTTTGGTGAGCTGGTCTTACCAGCAACAGCCTGAAGCAGGCACGCCAGAGCATGCCTTGCTGCAAGATTTTTTGGTACCGCGTGATTGGCTGACGTGACCCCCATTCACCGACTGGGCATGTTTGGCGGCGCGTTTGACCCGCCGCACATCGCGCACATCGCGCTGGCTCAGCATGCGGTTGCTCAATTTGCTTTGGATGCGCTGCACATCATCCCCACGGGCGACGCCTGGCACAAAGACCGTGCGCTCACGCCGTCGCCGCATCGTTTGGCCATGAGCCGCTTGGCCTTTGCCCAGGTGCCGCGCACGGTGGTGGATGCGCGCGAAATCGACCGCTTGGGGGCGACCTACACCGTCGACACCTTGCAAGCCCTGCAATCCGAGTACCCCGACGCGAGGCTTTTTTTGTTCATCGGCGCCGACCAAGCGAATGCGTTTCAAACCTGGCACCGCTGGCGCGACATTTTGAGCTTGGCCCAAGTGGTTGTGGCCCATCGTCCCCTGAGCGGGCAAGAAAGCACGGCCAGTCAATGGCACAATGCAGTATCCCCCGATGTACAACGCTTGGACATGCCGAGCCTGAATGTAAGTGCCACTGCGATTCGCGCGCATGTCGCACAAAGCCCCCATCCAGTCCCCCAAGTGCCCGCGTGGTTGCCTGCAAATGTGCAGCACTACATTGAAAAACACAGCCTTTACAGATCTACCGAATGACCGAAACCTCCGCCAAAAAAGATGTCCAAAAACTGCAACGCACCGTCGTGGATGCGCTAGAGGACGTCAAAGCCCAAGAGCTCGTGGTGTTTGACACCGAGCATTTGTCTTCTTTGTTTGAGCGCGTGATCGTGGCATCGGGCACCTCCAACCGCCAAACCAAAGCCTTGGCGGCCAGCGTGCGCGACAAGGTGCGCGACGCTGGATTTGGCAAACCTCGCATCGAAGGTGAAGACAACGGGGAATGGATCATTGTGGATTGCGGCGCGGTGGTGGTGCACGTCATGCAGCCCACCATTCGCAGTTACTACAACCTTGAAGAAATTTGGGGTGAAAAGCCTGTGCGCTTGAAGTTTGGGGCACCCAAGCCTGTCAAAGCCCCTGAGCCTGAAGAGGCACCCGCCAAGAAATCAGCTGGCAAAAAGCCCGCCGCCAAGAAAACAGCGACTGCCGACAAAAAGCCAGCTGCTCGCTCAACTGCTGGCCCACGCAGTGCCACTTCACGCAGCGATACAGCCAAGCCCGCCGCTCGCAGCACCTCGACGCGCGGTCCCGTGAAAGCAGCGCCTGCAAAAACTACAGCCGCCAAAAAGCCAGCCGCAGCACCCGCCAAGTTGCCCGTCAAGACGGTGGGCCTCAAAGGCGCCAAGTCCACCGCCAAAGCCGCAGCACGCAATGCTTCGACCGCGGCAGGCAAGCCAGCGGGCAAGCGTCCACCTGCCGCTAAAAAGACCCCAGCCCGCAAAGCATGAAGCTGTGGGTCGTCGCAGTCGGCCAACGTGTGCCCGACTGGGCGCAAACCGCTTGGGATGATTACGCCAAGCGGTTTCCGTCTGAGCTCAAAGTCGAGCTCAAGGCCGTCAAAACCGAGCCACGCAGCTCTAAAACCCTAGACACCATTTACGCCGCCGAGCGCGAGCGCATCGAGGCCGCCATTCCGCGCGGCTGCCGCATCGTGGCTTTGGATGAGCGCGGCACCGCGCTCACCACGGTTGCCCTGGCGTCTAAGCTCAAACACTGGCAGCTCGAGGCCGACGATGTGGCCTTGGTCATCGGCGGGCCCGATGGCCTGTGTCCTGAGTTCAAACAACACGCGCACGAGCGCATCCGCATTTCCGACCTGACCCTGCCGCACGCCATGGTGCGTGTGCTGTTGGTCGAGCAGCTCTACCGTGCGTGGTCGATCAACGCCAATCATCCCTATCACCGCGAGTGAACCATGTCTGAATCCAAATTTGTGTACCTCGCCTCGCAAAGCCCACGCCGACGTCAACTGCTGGAGCAGCTGGGCGTGCGGTACGAGTTGCTGCTAGCGGACGAACACGAAGACGCCGAAGCCCTAGAGGTGGTGCGTCCCAACGAGGCCCCACGTGCCTATGTGCAGCGCGTGACCTTGCTCAAGCTGGAGGCCGCCTTGGCTCGCATGACGCGCCGTGGCCTGCCACCCGCGCCTGTGCTGTGCAGCGACACCACCGTGGCCTTGGGCAAAGCTATTTTGGGCAAGCCCGATGACGCCAAGCACGCCGCGCGCATCCTTGGTGTGTTGAGCGGTCAAACCCACCGCGTGTTGACCTCGGTGGCCATGGGCACGCTGTCCAAATCAGGTCTGCCGCTCAAAACTGAACAAGCACTCAGTGTGTCCAAGGTGCGCTTTGCGCCCTTGACCCGCCCACAAATTCAAGCTTACGTGGCCAGCGGCGAGCCCATGGGCAAAGCTGGTGCGTATGCGGTGCAGGGCAGGGCGGCGGCGTACATCGCGCACATCAGCGGCAGCTACTCTGGCATCATGGGTCTGCCGATGTTTGAAACCGCGCAGCTGTTGCGCGCGTTTGGATTCAAGGTTTAAGCTGGGCTGGCGCATGCAACAAGACATCCTCATCAACTGGTCACCCCAAGAAACCCGCGTCGCGGTGGTGGAGACTGGGGCGGTGCAAGAGCTGCACGTCGAGCGCACGCTCGAACGCGGCCTGGTGGGCAATGTGTACTTGGGCAAAGTCGCGCGTGTGCTGCCAGGCATGCAATCGGCGTTCATCGACATTGGTTTGGAGCGTGCCGCGTTTTTGCACGTGGCCGACCTGATGAGCAGTGTGGCGGCGCGCCACGCAGACCAAGACAAGGGCGAGCCTACCCCTGTGGTGCCGATTGAAAAGCAAGTGTTTGAAGGCCAGTCGCTGTTGGTGCAAGTCATCAAAGACCCAATTGGCTCCAAAGGCGCCCGTTTGTCGTCGCAAATCAGCATTGCTGGGCGTTTGCTGGTGTTTTTGCCGCAAGACCAACACATTGGGGTGTCTCAAAAAATCCCGTTTGAACAGCGCGAGGCACTGCGACAGCGCCTGCAAGGCTTGGCCGAAGCCGCGGCGGCCGATGGCAAGACAGGGGGATTTATCCTGCGCACCAATGGCGAAGATGCCAACGATACCGAGCTCGGCGATGACATTGCCTACTTGCGCAAAACATGGGCACGCATCAAAGAAGCCTCGACCCGCTTGCCCCCTAAATCGCTGTTGCACCAAGACTTGAGCCTGCTGCAACGCGTGCTGCGTGACTTGGTGAGCGAGACCACACACACCATTCGTCTCGACTCGGCCGAGCAATTTAAAAAACTTCAAACCTTTGGCCAAGAGTTCATGCCCAGTGCCGTGACCAAGCTTCAGCTCTACAAGGGCGAGCGGCCTATCTTTGACTTGTTCAACATTGACGAAGAAGTCGGCAAGGCCTTGGGCCGCCGCGTGGACTTGAAGTCTGGCGGCTACCTCATCGTCGACCAAACCGAGGCCTTGACCACGGTGGACGTCAACACGGGCGGCTTTGTGGGGGCGCGCAACTTTGACGAAACCATTTTCAAAACCAACTTGGAGGCGGCGGGCGCCATTGCCCGCCAACTGCGCCTGCGCAACTTGGGCGGCATCGTGATTGCCGACTTCATCGACATGACGCGCGAAGACCACCGCGAGGCCGTGCTGGCCGAGTTTCGCAAGCAACTCGCGCGCGACCGCGTGAAGACCATGGTGAGCGGTTATTCTGCGTTGGGCTTGGTGGAAATGACGCGCAAGCGCACCCGCGAATCGCTGGCCCATATGCTGTGTGAGCCATGCCCTGTGTGTGACGGCAAAGGCAGCGTGAAAACCGCACGCACCGTGAGCTACGACATCTTGCGCGAAATCTTGCGCGAGGCCCGCCAGTTCAACCCGCGCGAGTTCCGTGTGATTGCCTCGCCCGATGTGATTGATGTGTTGCTCGATGAAGAAAGCCAGCACTTGGCTGGCTTGAGTGACTTCATTGGCAAGCCCATTTCTCTGCAGGCTGAGGGGGCGATGACGCAAGAGCAGTACGACATTGTGTTGCTCTGAGGTTTGAACTTCCCTTCGATGTCTGACAGCGCCAAATCAAACACCCCAAGCTCTGTGCTTGCTGCGCATCGTTAGCCCTCGAACTCCAGCCTTCAGCCCATGTCGCGGTCAGTGCCCAATACGGCGCCATCACGGCCCGCAGGGACGTTAAGCCGTGTTGGGTGCTGGCCGTGGCGTGGGCGTGCGAGAACACTGACTCAAGCAACCAGCTTGAAGTGCTTGCGGCTGAAGTCCAGCCCAAATGCCTTCTCCAGCTTCATCAACCAACGGTGACGCTTTTCCCGCTTCGTCAGCTGGTAATCGGGGTCAATCGTGAAGCTCTTTTCAGCGGAGCTCGCCAGCCAATGCTTGATCAGCTCAGGGTGCGTGCCTGTGAACGGCTGCAACACCTGTGCGTCAAACTGGCTGTAGCGAATGGTGGGCGCCGCGTGTGACCAAAACTTGCTCACTTGGGCCATCTTTTTTTGCATCGCCTCGTTGCTGCGCACCCAGCCATAGTGGTAGATGTGCGCGTTGGCCAAGGCGGCTTGGGGGTTGCGGCCTTTTTTGTGGTCGGATGTGATGAGCCAGTACTGGCCATCGGGCGCGTACGAGCGAATGGTGTTGCGAATCAGGCGGCATTCGCGGCGGTACCACGCAGGGCTGTTGGCTACAAACTCGGGCGTGCCGTAGAAGTGGAAGTAGTCAAACACCAAGGCCTCCACCGCTGGGTTGCCGTGATGCTGATCCACACTGGCACGGATGTTGGCCAGCTCGGCCTCGTGCACCACCTCGTCACCCTCCAAATAAAAAGCCCAGTCGCCCGTGCAGGCGTATTGCGCGATCATTTTTTGCTGGGCATAGACAAAACCTCGGTCGGCCATGCGTTCATTCCAAAGGGTCTCGATCACGCGAATTTTGGGTGAGCCGATGGCGTGGATGCGCGCCAAGGTGTCGTCATTGCTTTGGCCTACCGCCACCACAAATTCATCGACCAAAGGAAGCAGCGACCGAATAGAGGCTTCAAACGGGAAGCCCAGCTCCACGCCGTTGCGGATGAAGGTGAAACCGCTGATGGATGCTTGGCTCATAGGGGCGTGCTGTCAGAAAAAAGGGGTTGGGCGGTTTGCGCCGCCACTTGGTAGAGCGCAGCATAGGCGCCGTTTTGGGCCATGAGTTGGCTGTGGGTGCCAGTTTCCACGATGCGGCCAGCTTGCATGACGACGATCAGGTCGGCGTGCTCAATGGTGGAGAGCCGATGCGCAATCACCAAGGAGGTGCGGCCTTGCATCAGCTGCTGCAGGGCGTCCTTGACCGCTTGCTCAGAGGCAGTGTCCAAGGCCGAGGTGGCCTCGTCCAAGATCAGGATAGGGGCGTCTTTGTAGATGGCGCGGGCAATTGCCAAGCGTTGGCGTTGTCCGCCTGAGAGCTGGGTGGCGTTGTGGCCGACCCAGGTGTTTTCTTGGGCAGGCAAGCTGCGCACAAAGTCTGCCAAGTTGGCGGCGGCGAGTGCGCGCCACACACGCGCGGTGTCCACGGTGTCGCCCAAGGCAATGTTTTGCGCCACCGTGTCATTGAACATCACCACATCTTGGCTCACATAGGCCACTTGGCTGCGTAGGCTGTCCAGTGACCAGTCTTTGAGCGGCACGCCGTCTAAGCGCACTTGGCCTGATGTGGGCTCTAAAAACCGCGGCAGCAAGTTGGCCAACGTGGTTTTGCCTGAGCCCGAGGGGCCGACCAGCGCCACGGTTTGCCCAGGCTGGATGGTCAAGTTCACCTGGTTCAGGGCAGGTTGGGTGGCCGAGGGGTATTGCAGGCTGACATGGTCAAAGCAAATCTCGCCCTTGGCGAGGGCACTGGTGTGGTTGCCTTGGGTTTCGTCAGGCACGAGGTGGAGCAAGTTCAAGCCGCGCTCGAGGGATGTGACGCCGCGCGTGAGGGTGCCCACCACTTCAGACAGGTGTTTGATGGGGGAGATCAGCATCAGCATGGCGGTGATGAAGGCCGCAAAACTGCCCACTGTGACGGTTTGAGCAGGATTCACCCCTGTGCTTTGGTAGAGCGCCATCATGATGACCGCGGATAAAGCCAGGGCGGCCAGCATTTGAATCAGCGGAGTCATGACGGAGTTGGCCACCACCGCTTTGAGGGCCAATAGGCGCAGTGTGTGGTTAGAGCCCGCAAACTTGTGCGCTTGGCTGGCTTGTGCGTTGTGCAGTCGCACCATGCGGTAGGCCAGCACGTTTTCCTCCACCACATAGGCCAACGCGTCGGTGGCGTCTTGGCTGGCGCGGGTGAGGTTGTCGAGGCGACGTGACAAAGTTTTGACCACCCACGCAATCGGCGGAAAGATGGCAAACACAATGAGGGTGAGTTTCCAGTTGAGCACCAACAAATAGCCCAACAAAGCCAACACGGTGACCAAATCTTTGGCCAAGGCCAGCATGGTGGATACCAACAGCGAGGCACCGCTGTTGACTTCATAGACCATGGTGTTGGTCAAACCGCTGGCGTGTTTGTCGCTAAACAGCTTGGGGTCTGCGCGCATCAGCTTTTCAAACAAGCGCTGGCGCAAATGCTCTGTGGCGTTGTTGGTCACGCGGGCCAAGCAGTAGGCGGCCACAAAACCCGCCAAGCCGCGTACGCCAAACAGCAACAGCAAGACCACGGGAATCATCCACAGCGATAAGGTGCCCCGGTCAAAACCGTTGTCTAGCAGGGGCTTCATCAGCGCAGGAATAGCGGGCTCGGTCGCGGCGCCCACAAAAATGCCCACAATCCCCAACGCCAAGGCCGTTGGTTGGCCCGCAAACCACGGCGCCACGCGCTTGAGCCTTTGGTACAAGGAATCAGACGTCTGGGAGGGCACGGTGGTGGTCATAAATTCAGGCAGTGGCAAGAAACGCTAGGCAAGCCATTATCGCCACTCGTTCGCCCTTAAAATCATCGGATTCGTTTGGCTACTGCTTTGAACATGACACGACCATTTTTTCGCTTCACACTTGGCCTTTTGACGGCAGGCCTGTTGGCCTTGCCAACGTGGGCGCAGTTCCGAGTGGAAGTGTCTGGTGTGGGTTTGACCCAAGTGCCTATTGCCTTTGCCCCTTTGCGCGGTGAAGAGGCCTCACCTCAAAAAATCTCCTCCATCGTGCAAGCTGACCTTGAGCGTAGCGGCCAGTTCCGTGGCGTTTCGGCGGGTGTGGTGAACGACGAGACCCAACGCCCCGACCTCAGCGCCATGCGCCAAAAAGGCGCAGATGCCTTGTTGACAGGCTCGATCAGCCGCATGGGTGACGGCCGCTATGACGTGCGCGTGCGTTTGTGGGACGTGGTGCGCGGCCAAGACCTCGGCGCCATGAGCTACATTGTGGTGACGGGCGATTTGCGCTTGGCCTCGCACCGTATTTCAGACTTTGTGTACGAAAAACTCACGGGCGACAAGGGCGTGTTCTCGACCCGCATTGCCTATGTCACCAAGGCGGGCACCCGCTTTAATCTTTGGGTGACCGACTCGGACGGCGACAACGCCCAGTCTGCCTTGGCCAGCCCCGAGCCCATCATTTCACCCAGTTGGTCACCCTCGGGCACGCAACTGGCCTATGTGTCGTTTGAGTCGCGCAAACCGGTGGTTTATGTGCATGATGTGTCCACGGGCAAGCGCCGCGTGGTGGCCAATTTCCGAGGCTCCAACAGCGCCCCCAGCTGGTCGCCCGATGGCCGCAGCTTGGCGGTCACGCTTAGCCGCGACGGCGGCTCGCAGCTGTTTGTGATCGATGCCAACGGGGGTGAACCTCGGCGTTTGACCCAATCTGCGGGCATTGACACCGAGCCTGTGTTTTCGCCCGATGGCACGGCCATTTACTTTGTCAGTGACCGAGGCGGTGCGCCCCAAATTTATCGCATGCCCGCCATGGGCGGCCCTGCCAACCGCGTCACCTTCAGCGGCACTTACAACATCTCGCCCGCCCTCAGCCCAGATGGCCGTTGGCTGACCTATATCTCGCGCATCGGTGGCGCATTCAAGCTCCATGTGATGGACATCGCCAGCGGCAACGTGGCTGCCATCACCGACACCCAACGCGATGAACGCCCCAGCTTTGCGCCCAACAGCCGCCTGATCGTCTACGCCACCCAGCAAGACGGCCGTGAAGCCCTGGTGACCACCACCTTGGATGGTCGCATCAAAGCCCGTTTGTCTGGGCAAAGCGGCGATTTGCGCGAGCCCAACTGGGGCCCCTTTAACAAAGCACAACCCTAATTTCTCTTTTACTCTTCAATCGTCCTCATGAAAAAACTACTCCTACTCCTATCCATTGCAGCCGTGTTGTCGGGCTGTGCTTCGGGTGTCAAACTCAATGATGTGCAGGTTGAGGACCGCACAGGCAGCAGCACCAACAGTGGTCAAGCCGCCGTCAGTGGCTTGGATGCCCGCAACCTCGGCGCGATTCAAGGCCTCAAGACAGGCCCTGCGGGGGTGGAGCACATTATTTACTTTGACCTCGACAGCTTTGCCATCAAGGCCGAGTACCAAAGCGTGCTGGATGCGCATGCTCGCTTCTTGCGTGCTGAGCGTAACCGTCGCGTCAACCTCGAAGGCCACACCGACGAGCGTGGCGGCAGCGAATACAACTTGGCTTTGGGTCAAAAACGTGCAGAAGCGTTGCGCCGTGCTTTGAGCGCCTTGGGCGTGCCTGAAGCCCAAATGGAAGCGGTGAGCTTTGGCAAAGAAAAGCCCCAGGCCCAAGGCTCTGACGAGTCAGCTTATTCACAAAACCGCCGTGCTGCACTGAACTACCAATGACATTGATGCCATCTTTTTCGCTTCGCATCTGGGTGATCGCCGCTGGTGTGTTGTTGGGCACCAGCGCCCATGCGGGTTTGTTTGAGGACGACGAGGCACGTCGCGCCATTTTGGATGTGCGCCAGCGCCTTGAGCGCCAAACGGAGGAAATTAAAAACTTCCAGCGCAGCGTGCTCGAGCAGCAAAACCAATTTGAAGTCTTGCGCACCGACACGGCCCGTCTGCGCGGTGAAAAAGAAGAATTGACCCAAGAGTTACGACGCACGCAAGAGCTTTTCAAAGCCGTGGACGAACGCATGAAAGCCCTGGACGAGCGCTTGAAGAAGTTCGAACCCAGCAAAGTCAAAGTCGACGGCGTGGAATTCATGGCGGAGCCATCTGAAACCAAAGCCTACGAAGATGCCCTGGCGGTGTTTCGCAAAGGCGAATTTGTGGCGGCCAGTGCAGCCTTCAATGATTTGCTCTCGCGTTACCCCCAAAGCGGCTATGGCGTGGCGTCACTTTTTTGGCTGGGCAACGCCCAATATGCCAACCGTGAGTACAAGGACGCCATTAAAAACTTCAACCTCCTGTTGACCAAGGCGCCCAGTCACCCGCGCGCGCCAGAGTCCATGCTCTCGGTGGCTAACTGCTACACGGATTTGAAAGACCTCAAGGCGGCGCGTAAGGCCCTGGGCGATTTGGTGAAAACCTACCCGCAAACCGAGGCGGCGATTGCCGCCACTGAACGTTTGGCGAAACTCAAGTGAGCGAGCTCACTGCGCTCACCCAAGAGGTCCTGGGGGCCTTTTTTTTAGGCGGCTTGCTGCTGGGCGTCATCAGCCAACGCACGCATTTTTGCACCATGGGCGCCATCTCTGACGTGGTGCACATGGGGGACTGGACCCGCGCGCGTCAATGGCTGGTCGCCATGGGCGTGGCCATGCTGGGTTTTGCCGCTTTGTCAGACCTTGGACACATTGACCCGAGCAAAACCTTGTACGCCAGCGCACGCCTGATGTGGTTGTCCACCGCTTTGGGCGGCCTGATGTTTTGCTACGGCATGGTCATTGCCTCGGGTTGTGGCAACAAAACCTTGGTGCGCATTGGTGGCGGCAATCTCAAATCGCTGGTGGTCATGGTGGTGATGGGGGTCAGCGCCTTTGCTACCCTCAAAGGCATCACCGCGGTGCTGCGGGTCAGCACACTCGACACCTTCTTTGTCGACATGCCCACTGGCGCCAACCTCAGCGTGTTGGGCATTCCCTATTTGGGCTACATCTTGGGCACGCTGTTGCTGCTTGTGGTGATGCGCCATCAAGAGATGTGGACTTTCCCCAACTTGCTGGCAGGCTTGGGCGTGGGGGGCTTGGTGGTCGCCGTGTGGTGGGTCAGCGGACATTTGGGGTTTGTGCCTGAGCATCCAGAAACGCTGGAGGCCGTTTACGTCGCCACCAACTCGGGGCGCATCGAAGCCTTGAACTTTGTCGCACCCGTGGCCTACACCTTGGATTGGCTCATGTTTTACAGCGACACCTCCAAAGTCTTGAGTGCGGGCATCACCGCGGTGGTGGGTGTGATGGCGGGTTCAGCCCTCTCAGCCCTGCAAACCCAAACCTTTCGATGGGAAGGCTTTGCCAACCCTCGGGACTTGGGCCAGCATTTGGTGGGCAGCGTGTTGATGGGGGTGGGCGGCGTCACCGCGATGGGCTGCACCTTTGGTCAGGGCTTGAGCGGCATTTCCACCCTCAGCCTGAATGCTGTCTTGGCTTTGGCTGCCATCGTCATAGGCGCCGTGTTGGCCTTGCGCCGACAAGCCGCGCGCCTTGAGCGCACTGCCTGTGCCTGACCCCACTCGGCTCGCCTCTGAGGTGACAGATCGCCGATTTGGCGGACTTGACCGTTTGTATGGCGTCAACGGCGCTGCGCGCATTCGCGCGGCGCATGTGGTGGTCGTGGGGGTGGGCGGCGTCGGCTCTTGGACGGTGGAGGCGCTGGCGCGAAGCGGGGTAGGGCGCTTGACCCTGATCGACCTCGACCACGTGTCTGAATCCAACATCAACCGCCAAATCCAAGCGCTGGATGACACGGTGGGGATGGCCAAAGTCCAAGCCCTGCGCCAGCGCATCGCCCACATCAACCCCGACTGTGTGGTCACTTGCGTGGAAGACTTTGTGGAATCCGCCAATTGGCCCAGCCTCTTGCCCGACGCAGACGTGGATGCGGTCATTGACGCGTGTGACCAAATCAAAGCCAAAACAGCAATGGCGGCGTGGGCTTTGCAACAGCGCGTGTTGTTCATCACCGTTGGCGCCGCTGGTGGCAAGCGACTGGCGCACCAAGTGGACATCGATGATTTGGCTCACACCAGCCACGATCCCCTGTTGGCTAAGTTGCGCTTCAACCTGCGCCGCGCGCATGGCGCACCGCGTAAAGCCAAAAAAATAGGCATCGCCTGTGTGTTCAGCCGCGAGTCGGTGGCGGCCCCTGATGCGAGCTGCAACAGTGTCAACCAAGCGCCAAACGACAGCTCATTAAATTGCAGCGGCTACGGCTCGGTGGTCACCGTCACAGCCACGTTTGGCCAGTGCGCCGCGGGCTGGGTGTTGGATCAAATTTCTTCGCTGCCATTGCAGAAGCAATGAAAATGACGCTATAATTTCAGGCTTCGTGGGGTGCTCAACAGCCGTTGATTACTGCACGTGATGGGACCATAGCTCAGTTGGTAGAGCAGCGGACTTTTAATCCGTTTGTCGTGGGTTCGACCCCCGCTGGTCCCACCAAAATAAAACTGAAAACACCTCGTACGAAAGTGCGGGGTGTTTTTTTTGGGCCGTGCTACACAGCAAAACCACTCGGCAAACACTCTAAGTTCCAATTTGAGGTTCGTCGTTGCCATATGAATACAGATTTTAAAAAATATGTTATTTTTATGAATTTAAATGTATTTGATAATTAAAATATAAAAGTGCTAATAGTTGGCACTATCAAAAGGAAATACAAATGAAAAAACTTTTCGCATTGGCCGCTGTTGCCGCCGCTTGTTCAACTACTGTTATGGCTCAAAGCGCTGGCAATCTTTATGGTGAAGCCGCCTACGCTATGGTGACTGCTAAAGATACATCCACTGATAACTTAGGTAGTTTTAAACCAACGTTGGGACGCTTTACTTTGGGTACTGTTGTTACAAATAACGTTGCTGTTGAAGGTTTTGTGACGCAAGGTTTGTCTAGTGATTCAAAAGTTATCACAGGGGCTAATGTTGAAGTAAAAGCAAAAACTGGATACGGTGTTGCTGTTCGCCCCTTCGTCAATCTATCGAACGAAGTCGAGTTGTTTGGTCGTGTTGGTTCAATCCGCAATGAAGTTGAGGCGACTGCTACTGCGGGTGGAGGTTCACAAACGTCTTCAACCAAATCGACTCACACGCTTTACGGCGTTGGTGTTGCTTACAAGATCGACAAGAATATGACTGCTGTTATTGACTACACAAAACTGTCAAATAAAGACGACACTGAAACTTCAATGGTAGCTATCGGCGTTCGATTCAACTTCTAAAAAACACCCTCCAAGTGTTTGCTGAAACTGCGTAAGTGTGGAAACACACGACGCAGTTTTTTTATGGCCGCTCGAAGACAAAAATATGCTGATGGTGCAAAAGTGTGAAATCCCACGCTAAACATCAAGGAATCTGAAAAAGGGCTTAGTTATGACTAAACCATTTTTATTTGCATATTTATTTAATTTTATTATTTTTGATAGAATTACGATTAATCTTATGTAAACATAAAAAATTAA
>Ga0114979_10000751_pt1 | contig 21506 bp, 18 predicted proteins | sample S_140625_EF_Meta_FD_87315 | JGI IMG/M metagenome (GOLD analysis project Ga0114979, IMG submission 87315) | Freshwater microbial communities from Lake Simoncouche, Canada to study carbon cycling - S_140625_EF_MetaG | ecosystem: Environmental > Aquatic > Freshwater > Lake | place: Lake...
AATTCAGTAAGTACAACTACGTTTGTATCTTATCTAGATAATTGTGTATCAGCAGCTACTAGTAGCAGTCAATATGAGAGTAATTATTGGGGAACATTACCAGACTTATTGATTAATAATAAATACAAAACAAATTGGTTGCATTTGTATGTTAAGGATAGATTGCTACCCACGGCGAAAGACGCAGCTATTAGAATTAATTCGTTTAATAAAAACGGGGGAGGCTATCAAAATCATGTCACCTTAGATTCATTTATTAATATAAATATACTTTTTAGCACTCTGAAAGATTGGATAAGACTTTTTAAGATTGGTTTTATTTTAGAAAATAAAATCAGAAGCCATCATTCTTCAAAACTAAAGCTTTGGCCACTGTTTGTAAATGACTGGAGACAATCCCTAATTGGTGTTACTTTAATGAGTAATTTATTAAGTATTAATTTATTTGAAAGGGCTTTTAAACTTTTACCAAAACAAAAAAAAGGATTCTACTTACAAGAAAATCAAGGTTGGGAGTTTGGCTTTATAAGTACTTGGCGCAGGACTGGAAACGAGACTTTAATTGGTGTGCCTCATACTACTGTTAAATTTTGGGATTTAAGATATTTTTATGATCACAGATCTTACCATCAAATTGATGAGTTCGCTATGCCAATGCCAAACATTGTTGCTTGTAATGGAAAGGCTATGTTAGAGATTTATGAGAAAGGTCGGTACCCACAAAAAGATCTGGTTGAGGTTGAGGCGTTGCGGTATTTGAATTTAAGAGTTAAAAATGCAGGCTTGATACATAAGATGGGCTCGAAAGGTTCCGCTCGGATTTTAGTAATAGGTGATTATGTTGATAAAAATACACAAAAGCAATTAAGTTTATTAAATGATATTGCTCCCAATTTGCCAAAAAAAAGTATTATTACTTTTAAGCCTCATCCGAATTCTTCAATTAAAATTCATAAATATAAAAATATTAAAATATTAGTTTCTTATGAATCAATTGATAAATTACTGCTAGACTGCAATATTGTTTACACAAGCGTTTCAAGCTCTGCTGGAGTTGAGGCTTATTGCCTAGGGCTGCCTGTAATATCCCCAATTGACCCAGAGATTCTGAATATCAGTCCGCTTCGAGGCTGCGAAGGCGTTGTATTTGTTCGATCTGCAGAAGAACTTCTTCTTGGAATTTGCGCCGGACTTTCTATCAATGCCAGCCCTGTCGACCCTCATAAATTTTTAAATATTGATAATGGGCTCGCTAGCTGGAAAAAACTACTACAGATTTAAAATTATGATTTCACAATTTATCTCTCGGCTTCAATCTTATATTTATTATTTATTTAAAACTCCTTATTTTGGATTTATTTATGGCCACATAAGTATATCGCAAGCTCAGTTGGTGGAAATTGAAAACTTGGTTGGAGCTGAAGATAAATTTGTTGTAACTACATATGAGGACCAATTTGCGAAACTAATTGGAGGTGGTGAAGCGATATCTTATGCAGCTGCTAGAATGGGTTTTTATGCCCTTATGCGATTTATTCGGATAGGGAAAGGTGATGAAGTTGTGTTGCTCGGTTCAACATGCTCAGTTATGGTAAATGCAATAATCAGAATTGGTGCTGATCCTATTTATTCCGATATAGATCTTAATACTATGGGTTCAGATGTTGACTCAGTTGCTAGGTTGATTACCTCTAGGACTCGTATGATTGTGGCTCAACATTCATTTGGTATACCTTGTGACATTGAATCTATTAGCGTGCTTGCAAAAACACACAACATATTTTTGCTCGAAGATTGCGCCTTAACTATTGGATCAAAAATAAATGGTGTTGTCGTGGGGAACTTTGGTGATGCCGCGTTATTTTCTACGGATCATAGCAAACCAATAAATACCTTAATGGGAGGCATAATTTATACAAGAAGTCATGATTTAGCAACAGGATTAAAAAAAGCATCAGAGAACTATCTCCAGCTATCATGTTTAAGGCAAAAAGCAATTTGGCGAAGATTTTTACTGGAACGGACGCTATGTAATCCAGGAAACTATGGCTATTTTAGGCTATTGGATGCGCATCTAAATTTCAAAAAGAAATTATTTAACGCTGAACGTGACTTTCTTGCAGATGATAGCGGCGTAAGTACTCATAACAATTATCCTTACCCAGCAAAGCTCCCAGCCTTTTTAGCTTTAATAGGAATATTAGAGATCCAAAGATGGGACGTTGAATCAAAAGAAAGATCAATAATACTAAGAAGATTGCTTGACATATTTGAGAAAAATAATATCAGTCATTTACTTCCCAATGCTTACAGGGACAAAACTCTAGAAATAATACCATTACGTTTGGTATGGTTTAATCCTGATGGCCCAAACTTAAAAAGTTCATTTCAAGAATTCATAGATATAAGCCAATTTTGGTTTATGCAGCCAATTATTTCTACTAATTTAAACCTTAAAGTTTTTGGCTATCAGGAGGGGTTGTGCCCTATTTCAGAACATGTGGGACGTAATATAATGAATATTCCATGCAATTTAGGAATAAGTAATGCCGATAAATTATTGAGTCTAGTGGACGAGTACATTAATCGGGCACATTAATTGGCCATTTGGATTGTATTAATTAGGGATTTGCAATGAAGACAGTTATTCTATGCGGCGGATTAGGAAGTAGGCTATCTGAGGAAACTTATCTAAGGCCAAAACCTATGGTGGAGATTGGGGGCAATCCCATCTTATGGCACATCATGAAAATTTATGAGAAATATCAACAGTCCGACTTTATTCTTGCGCTTGGCTATAAGTCTGAATTTATTAAGGATTACTTCATAAATTATCATGCTAGATCTAGTGATATCACAGTTCATTTAAAGAGTGGTCAGATAGATTACTATAATCCAAGTGCAGAGAATTGGAATATAACCATGGTTGATACTGGAGAAAGTACGATGACTGGGGGAAGGTTACTTAGATTAGAAAAGCAATTAAAATCTAGCGGCACTTTCATGCTGACTTATGGTGATGGACTATCAGATGTCAACATAGAAAAGCTTGCTAAGTTTCATAAATCTCACGGTAAGATTGCAACAGTTACTGCTGTTCGACCTTCTGCTCGATTTGGCGGAATGCATTTAAATAATGGCTGCGTTAGCAATTTTAAAGAAAAGCCGCAGTCAGGCGAGGGTTTAATCAATGGCGGCTTTTTCGTTTTTGAGCCAGAGATATTTCAATATCTAAAAGATGACTCAACCATTCTTGAGCAATCACCAATGGAAACCCTGGTTGCCAATAATCAGCTCATGGCGTATGAGCATGATGGATTTTGGCAGTGTATGGATACTATTCGAGAAAAAGAGTTGCTGCAATCAATGTGGGATTCAAATAATGCGCCATGGTTATCGAGGGCATCATGAGCATTCGAAATGTATATCGCGGTAAGAAAATTTTAATTACTGGTCATACAGGTTTTAAGGGAGGCTGGCTCAGTATTTGGCTTAAAAATATGGGTGCAGATGTCATTGGCTTATCGAATGCCATACCAACAGCTCCATCAATGTTTGAGTTGCTCAATTTAGAAAAAAAAATTCGAACAATCTGGGCAGATATAAGGGATAAAAATGTAATTCAAGAGATTCTGGTTAGCGAGAGGCCAGATTTTGTTTTTCATTTGGCTGCACAGGCAATAGTATCAAAGTCCTACGATGATCCGATTGAAACTATCGAATCGAATGTGACTGGAACCGCTAATATTTTAAATGGACTAAGAAGTGTAAATAATCCATGTAGCGCTGTGATGATAACAAGTGATAAATGTTACGAAAATGTTGAGTGGCCTTGGGGGTACCGAGAAAATGATACTTTAGGGGGGAAGGATATATACAGTGCTTCAAAGGCTTGTGCGGAAATGCTTATCCATTCATTTATTTGCTCATATTTTAAGGGGGCACATCAAGTACGAATCGCTTCCGCTAGAGCTGGTAATGTAATTGGGGGCGGGGATTGGGCAAAGGATAGAATAGTTCCTGATTGTATGAGGGCTTGGCAAAATAAAATCCCTGTGGAAATTAGGAGTCCAGATTCAACAAGGCCATGGCAACATGTCCTTGAGCCTCTCGGTGGATATCTACTTTTGGGTAAAGCTCTGCATCAAAATAATAAATTTCACGGTGAGTCATATAACTTTGGCCCTAAAGCTGAACAAGGCAAAAAAGTTGTAGAACTAATAAAAGATTTATTTGAGTATTTTGAATTCAACAGTCCAATTTCGGCATATAAAATTGTGGGCAATATACCTTTTCATGAGGCGGGATTGCTAAAACTAAATTGCGATAAAGCATTAATGGATTTAAGGTGGATGCCAACACTAGATTATAGAGAGACAATAAACTTTGTAGGCGAGTGGTACAAGAATTTCGAATGCCAGCCAGAGGAGATATATCGCTTGACAGAAATGCAGATATTAAAATTTGAAAAAATGGCTAGTAGCTTGAATGGCGCTTGATGACTATATGAAAGCTCAGAAGATCATTAGACTATCCAAATCAACAATCGGTGAGGAAGAAAAAGAGGCTGTAAAACAAGTTCTTGAAAGGGAATATCTCGGCATGGGCCAAGATGTTCTCCTCTTTGAGCAAGAATTAAGCAGTTTTTTTGAAAGTCCTGCTGTATGTGTAGCTAGTGGAACGGCGGCTTTGCAGTTAGCGCTTGAGTCTCTTGGAATAGGGCTGGGAGACGAAGTGCTGGTACCATCCTTGACTTATGTGGCCTCATATCAAGCGATATCTGCAACTGGAGCAATACCAGTTTCATGCGATGTATGCCCTAAAACCCTAACAATTGATATTGAAGATGCGGAGCTTAGACGCACTTCTAAGACAAAAGCAATAATGCCAGTTCACTATTCCGGGGGTGTTGGTGATCTTGGCATGGTATATAAAATGGCAGAGAGGTACGGATTAAGAGTGATTGAGGATGCGGCACATGCGTTTGGATCTAAATATCAAGGCAAGCTGGTTGGAGCCTATGGTGATATTGCATGTTTCAGTTTTGACGGAATTAAAAATATAACTGCTGGTGAGGGTGGTTGTATTGTTACAAGAGATGAAGCTGTTTTAAATAAAATAAGAGATGCCCGCCTTTTGGGTGTTGAGAAAGATTCTGAGAGTAGGTATCGAGGTACTAGAACTTGGAATTTTGATGTAAAAGCACAGGGCTGGCGGTATCACATGAGCAATATAATGGCTGCAATTGGAATAGAGCAGTTGAAAAAATTTCCTAAATCTCGAAATACTAGACAGGAATTAGCCAAAAAATATGATCAAGAGTTAATTGACATAGAGGGAATTAGACTAATAAAACATGATTACGACCAAGTAGTCCCTCATATTTATGTCGTTATGATTAATGGGATTACTATTGAGGATAGGGAAAAAATTCAATCGAAAATGTTGGAAATGAAGATCCAAACTGGATTTCATTACCAGCCAAATCATTATTTATCTTTCTATAAAAATTTAAGCGCAAGAGATTTAGTGGTTACTGATAGGATTTATTCATGTTTGATTACATTACCCCTCCACCTGGATTTAACAATAGAAGATGTTAAATACGTATGTGATTGTTTAAAAAAAATTACAACCAATTACCGTAGACATTGAGATGGGCGAAACAGGTCCTTTGGTTAGCGTAGTCATAAATTGCTTTAATGGAGAAAGATATTTAAAAAAAACTATTGATTCAGTGATAGCGCAGAGTTATCAAAAATGGGAGATTATATTCTGGGATAATCAGTCCCAGGATCGGAGTGCAGAAATATTTTTATCATATCAAGATAAAAGATTAAAATATTACTATGCTGACCAACATGAATTATTGTATAAGGCGCGCAATAGGGCTATAGAAAAAATTAGTGGAGAGCTCATAGCATTTTTAGATGCAGATGACTTCTGGGAGCCTAATAAATTGATTTCACAGGTCTGTTTATTTGATAACCCCAAGGTTGGAATTTCATGCGGGAATTTCTGGATAAAGAATGAATCAACTGGTGTTGTTAAGTTAGCAATAAGAAAAAAAATTCCATCAGGAATGATTCTAAATAAAATACTCGCTTGTTATTTTGTCGGAATGTTAACGCTTGTTGTGCGAAAAACAGCGATAGATAAAATGGAGCCAGTATTTGATCCAACATTTGAAATTATTGGGGATTTCGATTTTGTTGTAAAAATAGCCCATAATGGATGGTGGATTGGCTCAGTACAAGAACCAATTGCTACTTATCGAGTACATAACGATAGCCAAACAAAAAAAACGAACTTGCTACAGGAGTTAGAGTTAAAGAGTTGGGCGGCACAAAAAAAAGAGGAAGGCGTTCATGCTTGGAATGGTAGCTATAAGTATTTAGACAATACCTTGAATTATGTAATGGCGATGAATCATCTAAAATCAGGCAATAAGATACAAGCCTTAAAAATTGCACTGAAAATGCCGATTGGTATTTATAAAATTAGAATAGTAGCAATAATAATTGCCCCTACTATAGTGTTAAGTTATTTTAAAAATTAACTCAATGATGCGCCCAGAGTGGATTATATTGACAGCTGCAACAGTGCTAAGAATAATCTTTGCATACTGGAATGTATTTATTAGTCCTATTATTGGCTCTGGAGATGATGCCCAAGGATTTCATGATAATGCATTAAATATAGCGAATAATACATATACATCATCATATTCAAGGGAACAGAGTTATATGTTTTTTTTGGGGTATATATATAGAATTACTGGTTTTGAATCACAATTCTTCGGCTCACTAATATCATGCATCGCATGGGCTCTGTCAGCAGTCATACTAATTAAAATATTTGACGAATTAGGTATAAAAAAACTAAAGTTAATTGGGTTAATTTTTTATGTAGCATTACCATCATCTGTTATATATACAAGCCTCACTATGCGAGAGCCTTTTATGTTATTTTTTATTAATTGCTTTGTATTGTCTTTTTTGAATTTATATAAAAATAATAAAATCTACATAAATGGGTTAATGGCTGCATTATTTGGTATTTTTATCGTCCTGCTAAATATTTCATTTATAACAAGTATTGCATTCATAATAATGAGCGGTATTATAATAAAGTTCACAAAACAAAACTGCGTAGAATACCTTTTATTAATTACTTTTATAGCTTTATTTTTTTATTTTATAACAACTAATATCCCGTTGAATTATTTTAATGGAAATAGTTTAATCGATATTATTAACATTAGACAAGACCATTTTCAAAAATTCGCTAGAGCATCTTATGAAAATGGGTTCATTACAGATTCAAAACTTTCACTGGCAAAATTTATAGTCATTTCATTTAAAAACTATATGATACAACCAGTTGACTTTGATAAGATGATTTTAAAAGATTATCTACTTTTTTTAGAAAATTTAATTAGAGTGGGAATGTTTTTTTTAGCTGTAATCGGCCTAATGAAATCTATAGTCTCAAATAATACTAGATATGTATTTTTATTTTTTCTATATCTAGTTATTGAATTGACTTGGGCATCTTATACAATTAACTGGGGTACGGCGGTTAGACATCATTTGCCTAGCTATGGAATTTTAACAGTACTCTCAATTTATTCGCTTAAGCTCTGTAAGAAGATAGTTTAATAATAATATGAAAAAAAATTACAGTGTAATTAGAACTTTAGAAAGAATTTCATATTATCGTATTTGGCTGATCATCTTCTCCTATTCCTTGATCATTGGACTTCTTGTTCAGTTCTTTATAATTCCCAATATATTTTTTAAAATGCATGCTGGTAATGGGTTAATAATTGGTGGGGACTGGGTTGGATATCATGAGATAGCAAAAAATTTGGCCTACAAAATTAACTCATATGGTTGGCAATTGTGGGAATTAAGACCATATGGACAGAGTGCAGCAGGAATTACAGCGGCAATTTATGCGTTAACCATATCCAAGCCGTTCATATTGCTTCCATTTTACTCTGCAATTATGGCTAGTTCAGCTTTGATTTTAATTAGGATTACAGAAGAATTGGTTAAAAATAGGTTTGCAGCAATCATTTCAATCATTCCTTTTATGATCTTTCCTTCAAATATTCTTATATATAATCAAATTGGAAAGGACGCAATTTATTTTCTGGGGGCATACTTTTGCATATATTCATGGATTTTAGTATTTTCTAATAATATTCATAAAAATAAATATTTAATCTCTATTATATTTTTTTTAATCGGAAGCCTATTAATGTGGCTCGTTAGAAATTATTCAATTATAATTTTAAAAAATATGTTATATATTTTTATATTTTTAATCATAAATATAATAATTATTAATTTTATTAAATATAATACCATTAGTAAGAAATTATTCGGATTAATTATATTGATGATTTCGTTATCAGTTTTAAATTTTTATAAATTAGATAAAAGCGATGCACGGGGAACTGTAGAGATCCAAGCAGATACCAAAGCTGGATTAGATAAAAGCGATGCACGGGGAACTGTAGAGATCCAAGCAGATACCAAAGCTGGATTAGATAAAAGCGATGCACGGGGAACTGATAAGTTCACAATTCAGGAGTCTAATAATAAAGATTGGCATGGTTTAATGTTCGCTAGGGATATATGGGTAAAGTCAGATTGGCTTCCAAATTACATTGATATCGCTTTATTAAATATTGCAATTTTAAGAAATGGTTACATTCTTGATTACACAGAAAGACCTGAAATTTATAAAAATACTGGAAGTATGATTGATCTGGATCAGCGCCTGATATCTGCAGGTGAGTTTCTCAAGTATGCCCCAAGAGCCCTTCAGATAGCATTATTAGCCCCATTTCCAAATGACTGGGTGCGCGATTTTAAGAGTGTTAACGGTCAACGTGGAATTCAGTTGGTCATCGCAATTGAAATGCTAGTTTCATATGTTTGTTTACTAATGCTCCCTTTAGCAATCTTTAGTTTTTGGAAAAATCCTTATTTTTATGTACCAGTAACTTTTTCAATGGTAATGCTTATGCTTTATGCTTATTCCACACCTAATATTGGAACTTTGCATAGGTTGAGGTACGGGTTCACTATTCCGCTTATTACAATATCTCTTGGATATGTTGTTTCAAAATTTGTTAATCAATATAAATTAAGGTTATTAACCCATGGAGTTGAACGCTAAAATTACTCACAGTTGCAGGGCCTGTGGGCATAAAACTTTGTTTACATTAGTGGATTTAGGTATGTCGCCGTTATCTAATTCATATGTTAAAGCTGATAATCTAAATAAGGTTGAGAGCTTTTACCCTCTTCATGCGGTTGTTTGTACTAGCTGTTTTCTGGTTCAACTTGATGAATTTGTTACTCCCAGCAATATATTCTCAGATTACGCATATTTTTCATCTTACTCCGATTCTTGGCTTGAACACTGTAAATCATACGCAAACATGATGATTGAAAGATTCAATCTTTCAATAAATTCAAGTGTAGTGGAGATAGCTAGTAATGATGGCTACCTCTTGCAGTACTTTGTCCAAAGAAGAATTCCATGTCTCGGCATAGAGCCTGCTAATAATATTGCAGATATCGCAATCAAGAAAGGGGTGCCTACTGAAAAGAAATTCTTTAGTACACAATTTGCAAAGGAGCTTTCCAAAAAAATAGGTAAGCCGAATTTAATTTTGGCAAATAATGTCTTGGCTCACGTACCTGATATAAATGATTTTGTATTGGGTATCAAGCTGTTGCTGAGTGATGATGGTGTCGTTACGATTGAGTTCCCTCATCTTTTGAAGATGATTCAAGAGAATCAGTTTGACACCATTTATCATGAACATTTTTCATACCTATCTTTATTAAGTATTGAGAAAATATTTGATAGACATGGTTTAAAAATTTTTGATTTGGATGAAGTGGTTACGCATGGTGGATCACTCCGTATTTACGCCACGCATATAGATTCTATTGCACATAAAATATCAAATACTGTTTCTGCAATTAAAGAGAGGGAGAAAAATGCATGCTTCGACAGAGTTTCCGGCTATTTAGGGTTTGAGGTTTGTGTAAATAAAGTTAAGCGTGACTTGCTAAATTTTTTAAATAAAGCAAAGGAGGATGGAAAATCTATAGTTGGCTATGGGGCTGCAGCAAAGGGTAATACTCTACTTAATTATTGTGGAATAAGATCTGACTATTTAGATTATGTTGTTGACAAAAATCCCTATAAGCAGGGTTTGTATCTCCCCGGCACTCATTTGCCAATATTAGGACTAGAACAGATTGCAATAACTAAACCTGATTATTTATTGATTCTTCCATGGAATATAAGTGCTGAAGTTATGTCTCAAAATAGCAATATTCAACTATGGGGCGGAAAGTTTGTAGTTGCTATTCCCGAGCTGAGGGTAGTATGATTAATATTAAAGAAACGTCGATACTAGATGTCTTTTTAATTGAGCAAATTCGTCAATATGATTCAAGGGGCTTTTTTGCAAGAACGTTCTGTGCCCATGAGTTAGCTAAATTTGGAATAAATTATAGTATTGACCAAGTAAGTACTTCATTCAATGCATCTGAGGGAACATTAAGGGGAATGCATTATCAGGCTGAACCACACTCTGAGAAAAAAATTGTAAGATGCACTAGAGGGGCAATTTACGACGTTGTTCTAGACTTGCGAGTTGCATCCCCAACATATTTAAAGTGGATTACTTTTGAGTTGACGGCGGAAAATGGTTTGTCAGTAATGTTGCCAGCGGGTTGTGCCCATGGCTTTCAAACTTTACGTATGAATTCAGAAGTTCTATATACAAACTCTGGTAAATATGTTGCGGAGGCCTCAAAAACAGTACGGTGGGATGACCCTACCTTTAAAATCATTTGGCCATATTGCCATCAGCGCGTAATGTCGGAAAAGGATCGAATTCAACCGGACTTTATAGGATGAAAGTTGTGCTTGTCACGGGCGCCAGTGGCTTCATTGGAAGCAATACTATAAAAATTCTAGTTGAAATGGGCTACGAAGTGCATGCAATCTCATCTAGAGATATCAGCGGGAAAAACAATATCCCAGGAGTATTTTGGAGTAAGGTCAATCTTTTTAATTTCTATGATGTTGCAAGTTATTTAGAGAGAATTAAGCCCACTCATTTACTCCATTTTGCTTGGTATTCAGAACACGGTATGTTTTGGGATTCAGTTGAGAATTATGGCTGGATGTATGCTACAAATAATTTAGTGCAAAGTTTCATACATTATGGTGGAAGAAGGTTTGTAATCTCAGGATCCTGCGCTGAATATGACTGGAATCAGTCTAAATATATCGAAAATGAGAGTCCTATAAGTCCAAATACTCTTTATGGCCAAATAAAAAATCTAACAAGAATAACCGTAGAAAATATAGCAAAAGAAAATAATATTTCATATGGATGGGGCCGAATTTTCTATCTTTATGGTAGCGGAGAAAGCGCGGGAAGATTAGTGCCTGTTGCGATAGATTGCTTCTTGAGGGGCAAAAGGTTTAAGTGTACGGATGGCAAACAGCTACGAGACTATATGCATGTGCATGACGTTGCTCGTGCATTTTGTTTTTTTTTAGATGGCGAAGTAAATGGGGTGGTTAATATAGCCTCGGGGAAGTCTGTAGAAATAAGTGAGATTATTGATATGGTGGCAGGGCATCTAGGGGCTCGCGAGTTGGTGGATTTTGGGGCACTTAAGACGAGGAAGAGTGACCCCAATGAGATTTGCGCTGATATAACCCGCTTAAAAAAAGAAGTGAGATTTGAAGAGCGCTGGACCTTAAAAGAAGGTCTATTAAATACAGTAAATCTAGCAATACAGTGTTCGCAAAAAGGGATATAAATGACTAGACTCTCAGTCGTCATGTGCAACAATATAATGTCAGAAAAAAAATGAAGATATTAAAATGTCCTCTTTGTTTCGGGATGTCTAATGCCTATTTATGTTCGAAGGATGTAAACAGGAAAATCTCATCGGATAAATTTGAATATAGAAGGTGCGTAGAATGTAAGACTATATTTTTATCGGACATACCAGATGATCTCGATAAATATTATGCAGATGATTACTATAAAATACCGAGCTATGAAAAATTAGAAAAAATTGTAAAAAATAATCCTAGCAAACTGCAGCTAATTTTAAAATATAAAAAGTCAGGCGATTTATTGGAGATCGGAAGTGCATTTGGGGTATTTGCTCTTCAGGCTAAACGTGCTGGATTTAATGTCAAGTCAATAGAAATGAATGAGAAGTGCTGCAATTTTTTAAAGGAAGTAATAGGGGTCGAGGTCGTCAAGAGCTCAGACCCAAGTCTTGTGCTGCAGTCCATTGGAATGAATGATATTGTGGTGGCATGGCATGTCATTGAACATTTGAATAATCCTTTAGAATTTATAAAATCTGCGGCCTTGAATCTAAAAAAAGATGGAATTTTAGTATTGGCCACTCCAAATCCTAAGTCATTTCAATTAAGAATTATGGGGAAGTTATGGCCGCATATAGACGCACCGCGACATTTAACACTCTTGCCAAAAGAAGCCATAGAAAGTATTGCTGAGGAATGCGGCCTCAAACGTGTCGGCATAGAAATTAATGATCCAGAAGGGCTAATGTGGAATACATTTGGATGGCAAAGATTATTAATGAACCAATTTAGTAACAAGGCTTTACAAGTTCTATGTTTTTATATTGGGTATTTATTGAGTTTTCTTATGTATCCAATTGAACGCGCTAACTTTGCTGGTAGCGCCTATACTATAGTTTTAAAAAAAATATAAAAATGAAATTTTCAGTTTTACTTCCAACGCGAAATGGCGGTCCATATCTAAAAGATTGCATTGAATCTATACTTTTGGATCTCCCGGATGACTCCGAATTGATTATTTCTGACAATGCAAATATTGATGAGACAGCTGAAGTTATTTCGATGCATCTGAAGGATCCTCGCGTTAAAGTGCTTCGCTCTGATGAGATCTTAAGTGTTACGGACAATTGGAATAATACTCTTAAGGCTGCAGAGGGTGAATATGTATTGATGATGGGGGATGATGATTTATTATTACCAGGATATTTTGATAATATGCTGGACATAATCAATAGATTCAATCACCCAGATTGTATTTTATATAATGCCTTCGGATACATTGCACCCGGATCAATATCAAATAGCGGATTAAGTTATTATAGAAAGGAAATATTCAAGTTTGATCATCAGTACTTTCTAGAACGAGAACTAAGTAAGGATGAGAGAAGAAAAGTATTGTTGAACATGTTTAAATTTAAAGTTGGAATTCCTTTAAATATGCAGACGATATTAGTAAGGCGAAATATTTTTGAGAATATTGGAGGTAAATTTTTACCGCCTTTTCCAGATCATTACGCATTAAATGCAATGTTGCTTAAGGCTAAAAAATGGGTTTTTGTGCCTATTAAACCTGTAATTATAGGAATGTCACCAAAATCATTCGGTCATTTTGTTTATAGTAACCAACAAGGTAACGGTCTCAACTACCTTGGCATAAATCCAAAGTTTGATGGTAGATTGCCGGGTAATGAATTACTGAATGGAATGCACGTTTGGCTTCAGATGCTCAAAGACAATTTCCCCGAGCTTGATCGTATATCTATTAATCGAAGGCAATATGTCCGTAGGCAAGTGTACGCATGGTTGCTTCAACTCAGACTATCTTCAATTAATTTTCATCAATTAATATCCAACGTAAAATTACTAGGTATAAAAGACTGGTTTGGGTTGATGCTGTCAATATTTGATTCGCAATCCTGGATTCGACTTTTAAAGATGGGTTTGATTGCCAATCGAGAGAGTGCTCAAGTAAGTGAAGTTATAGCATTACCAAATATAAGCACAATAAGAGAATTTGCAAGCTGGCTTTCGAATGGTGATAGAGATTGACTTCTAATGCGGAAGGTACGCCCTTAAGGGTTGGCTATATTCCAATTAGTAGTTGCCTTGAGTCTCCTGGAGATTCTAGGCGATTTATTTATTACGCAAGACAACAAAACATAAACTTTGAAATTGCTGATATAGATAAAGTTTATGATTACGTTGTATTAACTCAAGCCGCTGACTTAAGTTTATGGCAGAGCTATACAAAGTCGCCTATTATTTTTGACTTTATCGATTCATATTATGCATTACCAAGAAGTAGCATCAAAAATTTATTGCGAGGATTGGCAAAATTTTTTTCCGGGCAGAACAAGTATTTGCAGTTAAGTTATTGGATGGCTCTTGAAAAAATATGTAGGAATTCTGCCGCAATTATTTGCTCAACATATGAGCAGAAAGAGATGCTTACACGCTTTAACAGCAACATACACGTTATATTAGATATCCAGGAATTTTCCTCCCATAAAACTAAAATAGACTATAAAGCATCACAATCTATTAAGTTGGTTTGGGAGGGTTTACCTCAAAATATACATTCTTTAAAAATTTTAAAGAATGTGATTGGTGAAATGATTAAAACAAATAAAATTGAATTACACGTTATTTCAGACATAATCTATTATAAATATTTGGGAAAATATTGCTTGGTAGATTCTGCTCAAGAGGTTAGAAAAATATTTTCTAAGGCTATATTTCATGAGTGGAGCAAAACAAATTTAGTTGAATTGGTAAGCAGTTGTGATTTGGCCGTTATTCCAATTAATGTCAATTCTCCTTTGGCAGCAGGAAAACCTGAAAATAAACTCCTTTTATTTTGGCGGATGAGAATGCCTGTTATTTCCTCCAACATAAAAGCTTATGAGCGTGCAATGACCTTAAGTGGTTATGATTTTACTTGCAAAGATGAAATTGAATGGAGTGAGAAGTTAATGCTATTAATGAATTCAGAATCCTTGCGAAAAGAGGTTGCATCTGCAGGCATGAGGGTCGCTAATGATTACTACTCAACGGATAAGTTGATGGCTCAATGGGATAATGTGATAAGTTCCCTAGATTTAACTGCTAATACTGGGCATTAATACTTTTCCAATATAGATGAATTTATAAAAAGTAATTAGGTGGATAATGAATGCAAAGAACATAGACGTTAATACAGTTACTGGATTTGGTGATGAGTGGCATAGATTTGATCAAAGTTCTTTGAGTGATTTTGAGCTAAAAAATTTATTTGATAGATACTTTTCTATCTTTCCATGGGATAAGCTTTCGCCCGAATCAGAAGGATTTGATTTGGGGTGTGGGAGTGGTAGATGGGCAAAACTAGTCGCCCCTAGAGTAAAAAAGCTGCACTGCATAGATCCGAGCAAAGCAATTGAAATTGCCAAAGAAAATCTAGCAGAATTTAATAATTGTGTATTTCACAATGCATCGGTAGACTCAATACCTATAACTGATTCTAGTATGGATTTTGGTTATTCTATTGGAGTTCTGCATCATGTCCCAAACACTCTGGATGGTATTGTGTCTTGCGTAAAAAAATTAAAACCAGGCGCACCACTTCTTATCTATTTATATTACTCAATGGATAATAGATCATTTTTGTATAAAACAATTTGGCGACTCAGTGAAGTCTTGCGATTTTTTATATCAAAGTCCCCACATAATTTAAGATATATTTTAAGTCAAGCATTGGCAGGTTTGGTATATTGGCCATTAGCTCGCAGTTCATATTTGCTCGAAATGATGGGTTTTTCTGTGCAATCTATCCCATTGAGCGCCTATAGAAATTTAAGTTTTTATACTATGCGAACGGACGCACTTGATAGGTTCGGTACGAGGTTAGAGCAACGATTTTCAAGAGCGCAAATATCTTCTATGCTGGAATTTTCTGGTCTCGACGGGATACTCTTCTCCGAGGGCGAACCTTATTGGTGTGCTGTAGGCTTTAAATCAAAAAATAATAATTAGGCTTAAATGTGTGGAATTGTAGGTTTTATTAAAGGTCGATCTTTTGTGGATGACTGCTTTAATACCCAGACTATCTTACAAAAAATGTCCGCACAGATTGCTCATAGAGGACCTGATTCTGCTGGATTGTGGATAAATAATGAGGCTCAAGTTGCACTTGGACACCTAAGGTTGTCTATATTGGATTTAACTGATAATGGCCATCAGCCCATGATTTCACATTCTGGAAGATATGTGATTATATTTAATGGTGAGATTTATAATCATATCGAGTTGCGTCAAAAAATCCCCCTTTTTTATAAAGGAAATTCTGATACAGAGACTTTGTTAGCTGCAATTGAGGTGTGGGGAATTCGGGGGGCCTTGGATCAAATCGAAGGCATGTTTGCTTTCGCTGTGTTTGACAACTTAAAAAAAGAGTTAACTCTTGCTCGTGATAGGGTGGGTGAGAAGCCCTTATATTACGGATGGCAAGGCAAAGGTTTGGATAGAGTATTTTTATTCGGATCTGAATTAAAAGCCCTGCGTGCCCATCCAGGATTTGAAGATAAATTAAACTCTAATTCAGTACATTTGTATCTTAAGCATAGTAACGTCCCAGCGCCTTACTCTATATATGAAGGTGTATACAAACTTGGACCCGGCGAGTTTGCTGTACTCTCGATTCATAAAGAGGAAATTAAAATAGAGAAATATTGGAATCTTATTGATCTAATTAGTATAAGAGACAAATCTCGTTTTATTGGATCAGCAAGTGATGCATCAAAAATTTTAGAAGTTATAATTTCTGAGGCAATTGGTCGTCAATTGATGAGCGATGTTCCTTTAGGTCTTTTCTTATCAGGAGGAATTGACTCTTCATTAGTGGCCGCCTTAGCCCAATCGCGTATGGACAAGCCCTTGAATTCTTTTGCGATAGGATTTACAGAGGATGCATATAACGAGGCGCACTATGCAAAGGCTGTTGCCAAGCATTTAAAAACCAACCATCATGAGATATACATAACCCCGAGTGATGCCATGTCAGTGATACCAAAATTGTCGACAATTTATGATGAACCATTTGCCGACTCCTCTCAAATACCAATGATTATGGTTTCGCAACTAGCAAGAAGTAAGGTAACCGTTGCACTATCGGGTGATGGGGGGGATGAGTTATTTGGTGGCTATAACCGATATCGAGCAAATTATGGGGTATTAAAAAGTATTAAGTTGCTGCCCTTGGGGTTAAGAAAGATGGTTGCAAAAGCTGTGCATAGCATAAGTACTGAAAAGTGGAGTGCAATAGAGAGGGAGATTGTTGATCGGCTTCCCAGTAGATTTAACTACTCTAACATCGCTGAAAAAATGCATAAAGTAGCAATATTTATAGAGTCAAATTCGGCAATTGATGCATACGATAAACTATCTTCAAACTGGACTGATACTACCAAAATAGTAAATAATGGAATTCATTCCAGCATAGCATTTTCAGCTCAACTTAATAACCTGGGGCTAAGTAATGCAGAAGTTATGATGGCGATGGATATGTTGAATTACCTTCCAAATGATATATTAACAAAGGTTGACCGAGCATCTATGAGCGCTTCCTTAGAGGTAAGAGCCCCATTTTTGGATATAAATGTTATAAATTTCGCATGGAAGCTTCCCCAAGCATTAAAAATAAATGGAGCAGATACAAAGTGGATCTTAAGAGATATCTTACGAAGGCATGTTCCAAATCATCTTACCGATAGACCCAAGATGGGTTTTGGTGTGCCTCTTGGCGGCTGGTTGCGTGGGCCGCTTAGGGGTTGGGCCGAGGACTTACTGAGCCAGCAGAAAGTCAAAAGCCATGGATTATTTTCTGAGGAAGAAATTAGAATACTTTGGAAGAGCCATCTAGAAGGTAAAAGCGGGCTCCAAAATAAAATTTGGGCAATTTTAATGTTTCAGGCATGGGTCGATTCTCAGACCAAATGATGATTTAGGAATAGCGTAATATGAAAATCAATATCCCATCTAAAGTTGAAGATGACCTACTCAATAATCCTAGAACATGGCTGATTACTGGAGTTGCAGGATTCATAGGCAGTCATTTGTTAGACGAGCTAATAAGGTTAAATCAAAGAGTAATTGGGATGGATAATTTCACAACAGGTTCACAGGAAAATTTAGATGCTGTGCGCATTCAATTTCCAGCGAAAAAATGGGATGCCAAGTTTACTTTTTATAAAGGGGACATTAGAAATATTGAAGAATGTGTGAGAGCAACAGAAGGGGTTGATATTGTCTTGCATCAGGCTGCACTTGGATCTGTTCCACGATCTTTGCTCGATCCAATTTCAACAAATCAAGTCAATATAGATGGCTTTCTCAACATGTTATGGGCATCGAAGGGGGCGAGAATTAAAAGATTTGTGTATGCAGCAAGCAGTTCTACTTATGGCGATTCTGAAGCGCTTCCTAAGGTAGAGGATGTAATTGGAAATCCGCTTTCTCCGTATGCAGTTACAAAGTATGTCAACGAGCTATATGCGCAATTATTTGCAAGATTAAAGTACTTCGATGTAATTGGACTAAGATATTTTAATGTGTTTGGACCTAGACAAGATATAATAAGCGGATATGCAGCTGTTATTCCAAAATGGATAAATGCACAAATAACAAGCGCACCCATTGAAATTAATGGGGATGGGGAAACTAGTAGAGATTTTTGTTACGTAGCCAATGTCGTCCAAGCAAATATACTGGCAGCAACAACTGAAAATACCAATGCAATCAATACTGTATTTAATATTGCAGTTGGAGATAAAACGACATTAAACGAATTGCATAATTTAATAAGTGATGCCTTGCTCCCTCTCCATCCAAAAATACAGCCTTCAGAAGTTATATTTAAAGAATTCAGGTCAGGCGATGTTAGGCATTCACTTGCCAATATTCAAAAAGCAGTCACATATCTTGGATATAAACCAACACACACTATTAAAGCTGGGTTAGCTGAAACCGTAAAATGGTATTTCGAAGATAGGGTACGCAATTGAAGAATCATGTTATTGGTGTTATTGGCCTTGGTTACGTTGGCTTGCCACTTGCTGTTGAATTCGGAAAATATTGTAATGTTGTTGGGTATGATATTGACAAGAGCAGAATTGAAAGTCTAAAGAATGGAGTTGATGATACTTTAGAAGTCACAAAGGCTGAATTTGAGCAGGCCAAGTATTTGTTTTTATCCTATGATGAAATTGAATTAAAGCGTTGTAACACATACATTGTTACGGTCCCAACCCCTGTAGATAAAAATAATCGACCAGATTTTTCGCCTTTAATTAACGCTAGTAAATTGGTTGGCCAATATTTAAATCATGGTGATATTGTTATATTTGAATCAACTGTTTATCCTGGAGCCACTGAGGAAATTTGCATGCCTATCTTAGAGAAAGTTTCTAGGCTTAAATTTAATCATGAATTTTTTATCGGTTATAGCCCGGAAAGAATAAATCCGGGAGATAAGCAGCACAAATTAATCTCAATTAAAAAGATTGTGGCTGGATCTACGCCGGAAGTTGCTAAAAAGATTCAAAATTTATATGAGATGATTATTGTGGCGGGTACCCACTTAGCGCAAACAATTAAAGTTGCAGAAGCTGCAAAAGTTATAGAAAATACACAAAGAGATGTAAATATTGCACTGGTCAACGAGCTAGCAATTATTTTTAACAAGTTGGGTATTGATACCGATGAAGTGCTTGCTGCTGCCGGCACTAAATGGAATTTTTTGCCATTTAGACCTGGACTCGTTGGGGGGCACTGTATAGGAGTTGATCCCTATTACTTAACTCATAAGGCACAGGAGATAGGCTATCACCCAGAGGTTATTTTGGCCGGCAGAAGAATAAATGATTCAATGGGTGCATACATTTCTACTGAAATGATTAAATGTATGTTGCAGCGGAAGATTCAGATTAGTGGATCTAAGGTTTTGATTATGGGCTTAACTTTTAAGGAAAATTGCCCTGATATTAGAAATACTAAGGTGATAGACGTAATAAATGAGCTAGATAAGTTTGGTTGTAATCTGGAAATATATGATCCCTGGGTTAAGAGGGCAGATAAAGCTAAGTTCAGCAATCTTAAATTTATTGAAAATATTGAGAAAACCTCATATGATGGAATTATCTTAGCTGTTCCGCATAATTCATTTCATAGTTTGGGGGCAGATGAAATACGTAGTTATGGAAAGAGTCCTCATGTATTTTGCGATCTGAAATCTATTTTTAGTAAAGTTGAGTCTGACCTTAGGTTGTAAGTTTTTAGCTTATGAATAAGAAAAAAATATTATTCATAACCAATAATGTGGGTAGTTTTGTCTCACATAGGCTACCTATAGGAATTAAGTTAGTAGAGCTAGGTTATGATGTGCACTTAATGGCTGCGCTGAATTCAATAGAGGGAATGAATCTAGTCCTAAGTTATGGAATAAAATTTCACCCTATTAGGCTTTCAAGAAGTGGGCTCAATATCTTTTTAGAAGCCATTGCTTTTGTGAAAATAATGCGCCTAATTCAGAGCATAAGACCAAACTTAGTTCATCTTGTAACAATGAAACCGGTGATATATGGGGGGATGATAGCTAGAATGCTCCGAGTTGATGGGGTCGTAATAGCGATTTCAGGGTTAGGCTATTTATTTATGTCTTCTGGAGCCCTCTTTGTTTTTTTGCGATCAATTGCAATTCTAATTTTTAAAGTAATTTTTTCTAAAAAAAACATTACTGTAATTTTTCAAAATCCTGAAGATCAACAGCTTTTATTGAAGTTGACAAAAATAAATTTTCGAAAGACATCTCTAATAAAAGGTTCAGGAGTAAACCTACATAAGTTCACTTCGACTGTAAATCCATCTAAGTTGCCTAAGGTTGTAATTATGGCATCAAGATTATTAAAAGATAAGGGTGTTTTAGAGTATATAAATGCAGCAAAAATTCTTTCCGAGAAAGGTTTGAGTATTGAGTTTAGATTAGTTGGCGATATTGATCTTGGTAATCCAAGCAGTTTAACTGCTGTCGAACTATTGGAAATAAAAAAGCAAAATCTGGTAAAAATTTATGGACATCGTGATGATGTTGCGGTTTTATACAATGAATCACGAATTGTAGTCTTGCCATCCTATAGAGAAGGCTTTCCAAAGGCTCTAATTGAAGCATCATCATGCGGTAGACCAATTATTACGACTAATGTTCCAGGTTGTAGAGAAGCAGTTATTTCAGGAAGAACTGGATTTTTAGTTCCACCGCGTGATTCTCTAGCTTTGGCGCTGGCTATAGAGCGATTGATTGGCGACGACGACTTATGCGACCGAATGTCTAAATTTGCTAGAAAATTTGCTGAAAAAGAATTTTCAATTGATAAAGTAGTTGATAAACATATAGTGATCTATAAATCTATGTTGAAGCCATCAAGGTGATTGTGCGAATATGAATCGAGGCATCAATATTATTTTGGCATTATTACTAGGGGCGATCTTTATGCCCATTATTTGTTTACTTGCCTTTTTGGTTAGGCTCACATCTGATGGGCCAATATTGCATTGGTCTAGCAGAGTTGGCAGAAATAATG
>Ga0114979_10000753_pt1 | contig 21486 bp, 29 predicted proteins | sample S_140625_EF_Meta_FD_87315 | JGI IMG/M metagenome (GOLD analysis project Ga0114979, IMG submission 87315) | Freshwater microbial communities from Lake Simoncouche, Canada to study carbon cycling - S_140625_EF_MetaG | ecosystem: Environmental > Aquatic > Freshwater > Lake | place: Lake...
AAAAAAACACGAGGAGCTACGAACATTACTTACAAAGATTAATGGATCAGATCAAATCGTTGATTACTTCTCTAAAAATGCAGATCTTATGCTTCAGTATTATGGGACTGAAACAACTGGATGCGTATTAAAAGCAAATGAAGCCAATACTTTCATGAAATACTTGGTAAAGGAGGAAACAACAGGCCCCTCAAAGAAGCAGGTATTTGATGAATACATTTCCAGAATGAAACTTGGAGCAACTCAAGTAGAGGAAAGCAATGAGTCTGAGCACTGCACACGCTGCAATGTCGCTAAAGAAGAAATAGCATCTGAAGGTATATTAGCTTGTCCTGTATGTGGATCCGAAGAATACATTATGGTTGTTAGTGATACTCCTGGTTTCAATGATCCACCAAAGGAGAGGAATAACTATGCATATAAAAAGATTAATCACCTAAATGAAATTCTCAATCAATTCCAAGCAAAGGAATCAACTATTATCCCTGAGGAGGTAATGAATGAGGTTGTATGTGAAATTAAGAAAAGGAGAATACAAAATGTTGCTGAACTTTCTGAGCGCGACATTCGTGATATTTTAAAGAAGCTAGATAGAAGTAAATACTACGAACATGCCCCCCACATCGTATCAAGACTTAATGGAAATCCCCCTCCAACAATTACACCAGAGATCGAGGAAAAGATCCGAGCAATGTTCCAAGAAATCCAAGCTCCATTCCTCCTCTACTGCCCAAATGATAGAACCAACTTCCTCTCTTACTCCTACATTCTTTACAAGTTTTTTGAACTTTTGGAGCTCGATGAATACAAGGTATATTTCCCCCTACTTAAGTCGAGAGACAGACTAATTGCTCATGACCAAATCTGGGAAAAAATATGTGAATATTTAAGGTGGGAGTTTATTCGAAGTGTTTAATCTTCCATTTTTTCTGCAGCTTACGAAGCGCTTGTATTGCACGCGTCCATTCACATCCCCATATTTCACGGTATGCATAGCCTTGGTCTAGAATATGTTGTTTTTTAATTAAGGTTTGTTTGAATGCTGAAATATGTGTTTTTTTGGTAACACCACATATTTCATTAGGATTGTAGCATTTAGGACAGCCATGGTAGAAACATCCCTGAAATTCAACAATTAAATTCTTAGATGGGATATAACCATCTGCATGATATCTACTATTCTTTACACGATGCTCCTTAGGATTTAATGCGTACTCAATATCTGAATTGCTAACACTCAGATATTTCATGTATCGAGTTGAGGGTTTAGAGTGTTTAGGGGAACAGCAGGGGCAACCGGACCCAGAGAGGTGGCTATTTGGGGTTTGTTCGAAAATTATATTCTTATCAATGCATCTAATTTTTACATTTTCTGAGCTACGAATATAAATTGTTGAACTATAGTCGTATTTTTCATGATGAACTTTTTTTGCAAACTCTATAAATTTTTCAGTAGTTAATATTGCATTTCCGGCGCAATGTGGACAACCAAATCTTTTGGAGATATGATTATTTGGAGTCTGTGAAAATACATTAAGACATTTATTACATTTTATATCAAGTTTAATGCGAGATAGTTTGTATTCAGAAATTGAATAATCAAATTTATCACCATGCACTTCTTGTGCTTTTTTTATGAAGATATCTTTGTCAAATGTCTGATCTTTATGATTTTTAATATGAGCACATTTATCGCATCCATACCCTTGTATGTGACTATTGGCCTGTTGGAGAAATTCAGTATTACATGTTTTACATATTATGATAACCTTAGTTTGTGAGTTAACATATATGACTTTTGAATAATCAAAATTGTCTCCGTGTTTAAGTTGGGATTTTTCAATAAATTTGTCAAGTGTCCATTTATTCCAAGCTGTTCTTTTTGGCCTATATGCGTACTCACTCATTTTACTTAAAAACTAAACTAATATTTAAGTTCCATTTTAATTATAAGATGGATGAAAGGATAAGTGTTTTTGGAGCATCAGTTACTGAGCAAAAGGAGGGATATGCAGTATTTCTAAAGAAGTTTTTACCTAACTCTATCCATCTTGGATATGGGGGCAATCACATCGATGACGCAGGTATAATAGCTATAGATTTAGTGTTAGATACCAAGCCATCTTTTTGCTTTATAGACTTCTTTTCAACCACATATAGTTCTACAGATACTAGAACTATAGAATGTCTGGATACAATAGTTTACAGATTTACAAATGCAAACTGTAAACTAATATTTTTATTTTTTCTAGAAAAAGATTATGTAACTAAATTAGAATTTTTTAAGTTTGTCAAGGAATATCTCGACACAAAAAGGTTATTCTACATAGATCTGAATGATTACCTAACATATAGTCCTGAACTACTAAGAGATGAAATACATACTACACCACTTGGCTCACAACAATATGCTGAAATAATTTACAATAAATTTATAGAAAATAAACATAATATTACTTACCCAACCGATACAGTAACTACAAAATACTCTAATATGAAGGTTCTAACTTTATTTCAGGTTTTCAATAAAAATCTAATACTTGAAGGAAACTGCGAAATTGTATCGTTCTATTTGATGATTGGTCCAAAAAGCAGTAAGGTTGAAATCAACGGTAAAGTTTACCCTATATGGGATACATTTTGCCACTATGAGAGACCTTCTTTCAAGATAAAGAATTTGATGATTGCTGATAAGATTGAGATAAAAATATCACAAGAGGATCCAGATTACTCAACATGCAGGAGAGTATTTACGGATAGGGACATAAGAAAGGAGTTGAAGGTTGTGAGTATTTATTACATCGGAGAGCTAAAATGGATTTAAGACTGTAGACTTACTAAATGTAAAATGGAGAAGGTTTTAGAATCATTTGCTATAATGTGGAACTCCTCTATCCTTCTTGAGAAGGATATTAGTAAGACAACTCGTATCCCACTATCTTTTCCAAATATTGATAAGTTTGGCGAGACTATATGTAGCTGCATAACTGGCTACCATGGGAATGGTGGGAACGGTAGTGGATATGATTTGTCGAACGGCGAAGCAGGTATTGAGGTAAAAACGGTATCATGGATACAGCCGCATAAATGTACATCGTGTGATAGAAGGACTCCATACTTTTGCGGAGATACTTGTGTACACTGTAATAATTCTAAATTGAAACTAGTAAAAGATTCAAGAGCAGTTATTAAAGCAAATACACATCTGAAGTATATTGATACACTCAAGACATATATGATTGTCCTGCTTGAATATGATTCCAAACTTAACATCAATATTTGGAGGATTGACTCAGATAACCCATATTTTGATAAATACATTCGTACACAGAATGAGCAAGAATCTAAGGATTGTAACTTACTGCCAAGGAGCTACGATTTTCATATGTCTGGGCCAACTCGTGTATTTCAAGTTAGTATTGAATTTCCATTAGATTCACCACCACTGATTGGGGAAGTAAATATGCAGCATGTAAAGGAATGTGTGCCAAAAAATATACTTAAATCAGATGAGGCAAAACTATTTGAACAGGATATTATACCGTATGAAATAGCTTGTGAAAAATTGAGTATACGTAAAAAAGCTCATGGAAAAGCAAGAGGTGAAACTAAGAGAATTATATAAGTTTAGTTTATTGAATGGATTATTAAAGCTACATTTTCATGATAATAACCAGTCACCTTAATATCAGGGATATTTTCAATGATTGTTAGCATTTCTAATACATGTTATTTTAATTAAAAATAAAGTAACGTGCTCTTTAAAATAAATGGGGCTGTGCCTAAGTAAAGATATGGCAATTTGCCTTGTAATTTTTAACCCAACAAAGTCGGTAAGAATTATCAGTAACTACTATACTATGAAACAAGCCTTAAAAGATTTGCCTACATTTACTATTGAGTTAGTTTACGAAGGTAGACAACCAGAAATTAAGGATGCCTTCCATGTAACAGCAAAATCAGTTATGTTCCACAAGGAGAATCTATGTAGGCTACTTGAAGCAAAGATTCCTACTAAATATACTAAACTTGCATTTTTGGATGCTGATATACTTTTCAATAAAGAATGGTATAAGGAAGCGTCAAGATTATTAGATACACATGATGTTGTGCAGCTATTTAGTGATGCACATTGGCTTGATTCCAAGGGTCAAATAACACTAACAAGGAAATCAGTTGCCCACATGAAAAGTGAAGTTTATGATTCATTTTTTCATCCAGGGTTTGCTTGGGGTTTCAGGAGGGAGTGGTATAAAAAACATGGCTTTTTTGATTGGGCAGTAAGTGGGAGTGGTGATGCACTGTCCGTAATTAGGTGGATGGATAAGAAGTTGCCAAAGAAATATAAATCTATCCCTAAAGCTATTGAGGGTGAATTTAAAAAGTTTAAGGGATTTCCACGCCTTACATATCTAGATGTTGAGGTCTCGCATCTATATCATGGAGCACGCAAGAACAGGAAATACGTAGAAAGGCACATGATGATTGATGTTGAGCAAGATATTAGGGATATGATAACCATAAATAAAGATGGTGTATACGAGTGGAAAGATGAATCCTGGAACGAATGTTTTATGGAATACTTTATCTCTCGAAAGGACGATGAGGATGAGGAGGATACAGCAAAAATAACAAGTTAAGTCCAACATATGTAAATCAGCAAATCATGGTCTCGGAAGACTGGTGATTGAATAGCAACAGTTGAATCAGGAAATAACCTCTTTAGGTTGTTTATTACCTCATCAACCATCTCTGGATCGCGTATTGGGTATATAACAGAACTCATGCCTGCCTTTGCTTTCTCTATAACACTGCGGTAGGCGCCTGAGATTGTATCATGGATTGCCTTTAAACGCTGTATTTCATCTTCTTTAGTTTTGAGATCTTTGAGCTGTGCTCTTGTGAATGACATAGGCTCCATTTTTCATAAAGTAATCAAAGGTAAAAAATTCCGTTTTATGATCTTTCGCAGTAGATTGTTACTTTATTGCAAAATGTTCCTGTTAGCTCTGGAAGAAGTGTAGGTTCGGCGAGAATTGTAGTCTCAACCGTCTGTATATCTTGAGGTTGCGCCTCAATAGTTTCAGTGGCCTGCACTTCAGGTTGCGCCTCAACAGTTTGTTTATGTTCAGCCTGTCCTCGAAACTCTCGTAGTTCATCTAACATGACTCTCATGTGTAATCTATTAATCTCAAGTTTCTCATATATAGTCCCAAATCCAATAAACATTACAAATGCTAAGAAGATCATGTGCACTGACATTTTTAGAATTTGTTGTTTAAAAAAAATATTTCCGTTTTAATATCTCCATGGAGTAAACTTAATAAAAATCTTAATCATGGATGTCTTATTGCATATCCTACACGTTGACCTAACATTAGGCCACGTGTGAGATGATGAATGATCTTTTTGATGAGAGTGTTTTGTATCTTTCTGACAGATATTACAGTAAAGAATTTTTGGTAGTTTTTCGAACCTTTCGTTAAAAACCGTTGAAGGATGTGCCCCCCTCATGGCTTGATCATTTGCGGCCATGATCATAACTCTCTGTTTATCTAACATTTATTTAATGTTAATAAATAAATGTCTACTCTATCTATGCAGGAGGAGTCACAACCTATTCCACTTACACCGCAGCGTGTTCCTAGGACTGAGCCACCATCTCTTAGACGAGCACACTTAACAAATTCAAGGGCAGTAGTTATTTTGGGTGAGGAATATGAGAGGAACTTTTTAAAACCAGCAGAAAAGTTGATTGATTCTATAGAGAAACTAAAAGAAAAAATATATATTATTAATGACCAATCAGTTATGAGTAACTTTGCTAGGGCTATTGGTCGTCTACAGAAGGAGCTAGATGATATTAAGCCACTTGTATTGGGTGGTAGACGTAAAACAAAAAGGCGAGCTACAAAGCGCGCCTAGTGTACGTGACATTTGCTGTCTCAGTGGGAATGCTTGTTATGATAGTAATGTTTGGCCGTAGGTTTCTCCTAGAGCCCATTGGATCTAGAGTAATAATAGCGAAAGCAAGGATAGCAAAGTAGTGCCACATTTTTCTGAAATATTAAAGGAAAAAATAATCCGTTTTATAGAGTCCCAGGCATTTTGTCAAGTAACTCCTCGATTTCTTCGTGAGTCAGTGATGTGTTGCGTAAGCATTCTATAATGAACGACTTAAATTTTCTATCACCCCAATCATTCCACTCTCTTGGAATGCTGTAGCGCATGGCATCAATAGCAAGCATAACGTGAACCCTTGCGGCTATTTTGTTGGCATCTGGAAGCGAATACAGGTGTGCTGCAGCTCCGAGTCTACATGTATGTAACAGTAAGTCTTTTACTCTCTCTCTTTCTGACATGTTTTTATAAATATTTAATATTATTAAATAATCCGTTTTAAATATATTCTACAATTTCATTAGGACTATAACCTGCAATGATCATATTTCGAACTATTACTTCCTTGAATTCCTTGTTATTAATATCGAGGTAATCCTTGAGTTGACTAATAGCGAATCTTATATATTGGTCCCTTTCTTGGATATTATATAAGTATTTTGCGGAGGCAAGGACAACTCCAAAGTATAGGATACTTTCTAGTTCTCCCATTTATTTAATACAAAAATTTAAGTTCTGATTCTCAATTTCATTTTACGCCTATAGCTTTTGTATTGCTTTTCGTATGTAATGTCTATCTTTACAGATGGTTTACTTTTTCTCAATTGTGATTTGGTTTTGAGTCTGTGGCAAGTAATGCACAAAACTTCTAAGTTCCAGCGGACTGTTCTGCCGCCTTTACTCCAAGGAATAATGTGGTTTGTCTCGCACTCTTTCCAATCTAATTGGTGGTCTTTCCTGCATTTAGGATTTGCACATAACCCACCTTGCTCTTTTAAGATAAGCCTTCTAAGTCGTGGAGGAGCAGAACGGCGATTTTCATATACCATTAAAGTTCTTCAGTTTTAAAGAACTTTAACGATTTTTTATGTAATCTAATTTGTGAGCAAAAATCCGTTTTATTGGCACTTCTTACAGGGGCATTCCTCCTGCTTATCAGCCCAAGCCATACAGATTATGATGAATGGGCAACAAAGCATTATTGCAAAGCAAGCGACACTAACGTATTCTAGCATTTTTTCATAAATTTTTTATAATTTAAAATTTCGTTTTTAGTTACCTAGTATTATGTTTATTTTCTATAAACTATTTGTATCTATTGCACTTTTGCGCTGACTGCCATAGTAGCATTTTTGTGTGCCTTGATCCCACTGGAGATTCTCAACAGCCTCGCACTTACCTCTCATTTCTTGCAGTTGTTGCGGTGATATCCCACTTTGACACGTTTTCCGCCCCCATCGTACTTCACCAACCTGATACGTGCCGTTGGGGCAGGCATCGTTGGGGCCCACGATTCTCGTATAATGTTCACTACTATACATTTGTTTAACAAAATAAAAGACAAGTCCAAATACAAGAGCATGTACTGCAGCCTTTGTCATGAGTGATCCTTTAGAGGGGAGGGAGACCACGACCCCTGGCACCAAGGCAAAAAACAGAACTGCCGAAATTAAAACCAACATCATTTTTTATATTTAACGCAATAATTTATATTTTAGTAACTAAAATCCATATCTGTCGCCAAAACTTTTACAATCTAACCCATTTTTTCCGCGTTCGGAACCAGGTGGACAAGGCGCGGGAGGTCTTGAATCTGGCATTGAGAAATGTGATTTGAGAAATGGTTTTATTACAACATAGGCAAAAACTGCTATTACTATAAGCATAACTAGACTTACTAACACTAGACTAACGACCGATGCCATTTATAATATTACTTAACATTTTTAAGAAGGTAGTGAACAAGGATATGTACTACAACAAACAGTACCGACTTTACTATTGGTGCTGGGACTGGTCCAACTGAGGTCACAACGAATGCAACGTCATATGCTAGCACATAAAACGTTAGAGCCGTTAGGAAGAAATACAGAACAAAGAATACCATTTATAATTACTTTAGATAATAACTTACTTTGTAGGGTGACCTGTAGGTACACAAGTTTTCTGAAGTGGGTTCATAGGATCATCTATCATTATATATCCATTGGGACATGTACGTCCAAATGTTGACATGCCCTCAATATATCCCATGCAGTGATGGTAGATATACATTAAGAAGTGTGCACACAAAGCAAATACAGTTGCCTCGATGAATAGTTTAGGATCTAGCTTTTGATTATGTACGTAACGAACAGCAACATAGAGTGCCCAACTTATCAGAACAGGACCAAGATGTCTCATCATTTATACTTACTTCATATAAGTTTTACGAACCCAGTTCCTATCTGCTTTAAAAGTCTTAGAACGAGTTTTTGATCGTTTCTTAGTATATACAGCAACTGCATTCAATTGACGAAAGGTTTTGAGTGCTCCCTCAGCCTTGACAACCTTTGATAGTGCACGTCGTCGTGCAGTTTTTCCTTTCTTAACAGAATATCCGCGGGAGCTGAGATCGCCATGATGTAGGGGCCCAATTCCCGGAGAGTGATGTATTTGCTGCCAAGTTTTATGCATTTATATTATTGATACAGTTTACGAAGCTGACACAAGCATACTAGCCCTCTGATTGCCACTACTAAACATAAATCCCAGGATTGTTACACCTACAATCAATCCTAGAACTACATAAAGTGATATTTGTACATCTCCCATACTAAATTTATCCATTGTGAATACTTTATACAGGACAAAGGCAACGACTGCAAACAGAATATACTTATAAAAGGATTTCATTTGTTAGTTTAGATAGAAAAATATATCAACCGATTCGTATTATACCGAATGAAAATATTAGCAGAACTACAACTACTACTACAACTATAATTGCTATGGTTGAGCCTCTACTAAATCCATCAGTTGTAAATACTTTATACAGGATAAATGCAGCTAGAGCGAGAAGTAAATACTTATAAAAAGATTTCATTTATTATACTAACATAAATTAAGCGCGGCTAGCTAATCCACCAGCAATAAGGATAACAACAAATATAACTGGAAGTAGCATTGCAATCCACTCAATAGCCCCATTACCAAAATGACTTGTCGACATAATTTTGTATAAAACCAATGCAAGAACTAACGCAAGAAAGATATAAACGGGTTTCATTTATTTAGTAGTAGTAATTAATATTGTCTCATACCTCCTGTAAGCATACCTCCAATTACTATAAGACCTAAAAAGACAGCAAATCCGATTGCGATACCATTTTTTGTTTGCTGTGACATAAAGAAGTTATCTGTAGTAGCAAATTTATACAAAAGAAAAGCAGCAACTGCGATTAAGATAAAGTTAAACATCTTCATTTATTACAACCGCAAGGTTTTTCAGGTTGACTCTGATAGAATACATATGCAAAAACTGGGATAAGTAAAAGAAGCCAGTACCACATTTATAATTAGGAGATGAGTTTTCCATTTAAAAATCCACCACGTCTCCTTACCCTTGTTCCAGAATAAGTAACCTTTCCAAACGCCTGCGGTAGGACATCTTCTTCCAGATTAATATTCCAATCAATATATGTATTATCAAATTCCTTATTAAACTCTATCATATCCTTGACATCTTTTCGGATGATCATAGCGTCGCCTGATTGTTCGTGGTTCCAGTTCCTTGCAAGATATGTTAAGTATTCAATCCGTAGATTCTTTAGTGATGTGTATGAATCTGCATTTCTTATAGTTGTTACGCATTGTGCTACAGTTGAGAAGACGGGTTTTTCAAGTCTCTGATTTACGCTGTTATGAGCTCGGAAAGTAAAAAGCATAAATTCATTTCTTGACCTTAGGAAATCTGGGTTTGATGATCTGTATGTTGCTAGTAATTCTTTAAAATGAGTTTTACAGTAGATACATGATATGGTATTTGTAAAAGCATCAAGGAACCTAGACATTTTTGCCTTGTCTAGGTTCGAAGGGGTATCGGGATATAAAAGGCTCATAGAATGAAGCGTCATCCAGCCAAGTGGACCCCAATTTTTGGACATTTAGTTATTACAAAGAAACAAAACCTGCAGATGTAGCATGCTCTAAAATCTTTTTCTTAATTTCTGGTGGGACATCTGAATTTTTTATTACGTTATTCTTTTCGAGGATTGTGTTTATTTCATCCATCTTCATACCTGCAATTTTCTTTCTAAGAGTTTTTCTAGCTGCCTTCGAACCTTTAGAGGTGAATACCTTTATGCTATATTTCTTTGAAAACTTATTGTAGGATGCTGGATCCTTAACACCTTTCAGCTCTAATCTCTTTGTCTTTTTCAGAGCACTCTTAGGGAATGTCTTTTGCTTTTTCTTTTCAGTATCGACTTTCTCAATCGTTATCTTGTTCATTTATTAAAAACGAATATAATAAGATTTACTTGTAACCTAGCTTAAAACACTATGGACTGGAAAGCAATACAGTCATTTTACCAATCAAAGGGAATTCAAAAATTAGTAGAGCATCAGCTAGAATCATATGAAGACTTTGTAAGATCTAAGATTCCATTGATTATTAAATCAGGAGCTCCAATTATTGTATGGAATGAAAAGGATGAGGCAACAGAAAAATTTAAATATGAATTCAGGCTAACATTTGAAAATATAACTTACATGAAACCTAGAATTCAAGAAGCTACTGGTAGAATTAAGCCTATGTTCCCACAGGAGGCAAGAGTAAGAAACTTTACATATGCTGCACAAATGTTTACTGATGTAAGATTTGTAGCAAGGACGTATTCTGGAGAAAACCTTATGGATGTAAAGGAGGAGGTAAAATTATTTGAGGGAATTTCATTAGGTAAGATACCAGTTATGTTAGGATCATCCTTATGTATTATGAAGGATTATCCCTTATCCTATGAGGAGATGGGTGAGTGCCCAAATGATCCATTCGGATATTTTATTATTCATGGTTCTGAAAGGACAATCTTATGTCAGGAGAAGGTAGCAGATAACCGCATAATGGTATTTGTATCAAAGAAGACTGCAGCAAGATATACACATTCAGTAGAATTCAAATCCCTCCATGAATCATTTACTATGCCCCCCAAAAAGCTAGAAATTAGGCTAACAACTAAGTTCAATGGATATGGTTTGCCCCTAACTACATGTTTTCCTAGATTTAGGGAAGATATACCAGTAATTATTCTATTTCGTGTCCTTGGGATTGAATCTGATGAAGAAATTGCAAGATTGGTTTGGGGTAATGATGTTGATAAATATGATACACTCTCTGCTTCATTCAGTGAGTGTGCAGACCTAAAAATATATACAAGAGATGATGCATTAGAGTTTCTATCACACCATCTACAGTACGCAACTTCTTTAGAGGATAAGAAGGCATATGCGAAGAGTTTATTAGAAACTGAACTTTTGCCACATGTAAAATTTGCAGGGGATGTATCACCAATGAATGTCCTTGAAGCAAGGAAATGTATAATTATTGCCTCAATGATTAAGAAACTTATTTTAACGGCTGACGGGACAATTAAGCCAGACGATAGGGATTCATACCCTAACAAGCGTGTAGTAACTACTGGAGCATTACTTACTCATTTATTTAGGCAACTATTTCAAAAAGTTTGCAAGGATTTTCGAGGCAAGTTAGTCCATGAGATTAATATTGATACTTGGAAGAAAAATGGTAAGCCATTGGATGTATTGAATATAAATAATTTATACAAAATTTTGAAGGTATCAACAATTGAAGCTAAGTTGAAGCAGGCTTTGGCAACAGGTAATTTTACTGTGCAGGGTGTAGGGCCGGCTAATACTGGATCAACAGCAACAAAGATGGGTGTTTCTCAAGTTTTGAATAGGCTATCATATCTTGCAACAATCAGTCACCTGCGGAGGATTCAGACTCCAGTTGAGAAGTCTGGCAAGTTGCTTGCACCAAGGAAGCTACATGGGACATCATATGGATTTATGTGCCCAGTAGAGACACCAGAGGGTCACTCTGTTGGTATAGTAAAATCTATGTCAATGATGACATCAATTAGCCAGCATACACCATCAATGATTGTGATTGAGAATTTGGAGAAAATAGGTATTGATTGGTTAGACTTGAATGATTTGAGTGGGACATTAATTTCTGTGAATGGCGTAACTATTGGAAAGACTAATGATCCAAGATTAGTTTACAATACGCTGAAGGAGCTAAAATACAGATTTATCCTGCATACACATTCAAGTATCGTATGGAATATTCTGACTCAATCTTTGAGTATTGAGACAGATGGTGGACGTGTTGTACGCCCACTATTTAGGGTGTTGAATGGTAAAATAATAGATCCACCTGCTTCAGATAATTGGGATGATTGGGTATCAAAGAATATTGAGTACGTTGATTCATCTGAGTCAGACCATATCCTAATATCTATGACGCCTGACAAGATAAAGAACCATACCCACTGTGAAATTCACCCATCTCTTATGCTTGGTCACATGGCATCAACGATTCCAATGAGTGATCATAACCAATCACCAAGAAATACATATCAATCAGCTATGGGTAAACAGGCTCTTGGTCTTTATGCAAAGAACTACGCGTCAAGGTTGGATAAGAATGGCTACATACTTTGTTCACCAATGAGGCCATTTGTTGAGACTCGTATGATGAATGCTATGAAGATACATGAGATGCCGTTTGGATTTAATGCAATTGTTGCAATTGGTATTTACTCTGGCTACAATCAGGAGGATTCTGTTATCTTGAATCGTGGAGCACTGGATCGTGGGCTATTTCGTTCGCTTTACTATACAATCTACAAGGATGAGGAGCACAGGAATGTTGCTTCTGGGCGTGAGGAAAAGTTTACAAAGCCAGTTCGTGAGGCAACGCGGGGATATAAGAACTCATCGTATCATGCTATACAGGATAATGGTATGCCTGCTTTGAACTCAATAATTAAGGAAAATGATATAGTTATTGGAAAGGTAACAAACTTGAAGAATGACGTACACGGATATTCATTTAGGGATTCGTCAACAACACATAAAAATTCAGAGGAATGTAGGATTGATGGTGTTTGGCAGGATAAGAATTCTGATGGATACCCATTTATTAAGACCCGTGTAGTCTCTGAGCGGATCCCTGAAATTGGAGATAAATTTAGTTCAAGGCATGGGCAGAAGGGGACTTGTGGTATTATCTTGAATGAGGAGGATATGCCATTTACTTCGAGTGGACTAAGGCCTGATTTAATTATGAACCCACATGCTGTTCCATCAAGAATGACAATTGCTCAATTGATGGAGACAATGTTTGGTAAGGTATGTACTGAGACTGGAAACTTGGGTGACGGGACACCTTATACACACTTGAAGATTGAAGATTTGAGGAAGCACATGATAGAGTTGGGTATGCATCCGTATGGTAATGAGATTCTGTATAATGGTCAGACTGGTGAGATGATGGAGGCAGAGATATTTATGGGACCAACATTTTACCAGAGATTGAAGCACATGGTGATTGACAAGACACATTCTCGTGCTAGAGGGCCAATAGTTTCACTGACTCGTCAGCCCTGTGAAGGTAGGGCAAGGGATGGTGGATTAAGAGTTGGAGAGATGGAGCGAGACTGCATGTTATCTCATGGAGCATCGATGTTTACAAAGGAAAGATTGATGGATGTAAGTGATCCATTCCAAACTGGATTCTGTAAGAACTGTGGTGTACTTGCTGTTGTGAATAGTGAAGCATCATTGTATGAGTGTGGGACATGTGGAGTACAGACTGAATTTGAGATGAAGACAATTCCTTACGCAATGAAACTATGGTGTCAAGAATTAGAGGCAATGCATATAGTTCCAAGATTGGTATTTGAATAATTAATCTAAATCACAAGTTTTAGGCTTTTGTAGGACACATGCATAAATACCATTATGCCATATTTTTTGTTCTGGTGATCCCCAGAGTGGGTGTGTATCATTATCTGTTGTTCGATGGTCAATTTCATGGAGGACTGTTAGTTTGAGTTCAGCTATAGCTGATTGTGTACCGTCACGAACTTGCTTCCAGTTCCAATCATCGCATACATAAATAAATGTATCATCCATTGCATCAATGAAGTGGGTTAGAGCTTTATGTTGGGATACCTCTGCATGGTCACCATCGTAGAGATAAATATTAAATTTGGGAAGTTTGGAAACATCGATAGTAAAGCAGTCTGCTTCAATAAACCTTGCATCATTGATCCCTTTGAATTTATTAAAATTTTGTATGAACTCCTTTTTGGGTCCATTAAATTCAGTCCAATTATCAACGCATACTACAGATGCTTGATTCTTAAACATAGCTGAGCATACCGAGGATCCTTTCCATGTCCCAATTTCAAAATACCTTGCATCAGGTATATTTAGTAAATTATTGTAGAAATGTCTTGTCCTACTGCCAGACATTCCTTCTAAAGCTAAGATATCTTGGTTGCAAGCGGATACATTTGCTTGTGCATTTGTGAAAGCTTTTTTAAGATGATCAATATAATTCATTTATAAAAAGAAAATATAGTATTAACCGGAAATAAACGATGGATTAATAAACATTTTTAATCCAGAGTGGAAAGATACATGCTCACATGTTGTTGAACCATCATACCTTCTTCCTTTTATTGAGTTTGATTTATAAAGTGCCATACATCCAAATGCAGATTGACATTCTATCCATTGATCACCGGTAATAACTTTTTGCTTAGAATATACATATTTCTCTGGGTCTGGGCCACTCCCAAAACTCAACTTTGAAGTAATCTTGTGTTGAGGTTTAAATGCCATTTGCCAACAGTCATACGTAACACCTAACGCAGGACAGCGCAGTGCCCAAATATCATAATACTTACCCCTGCGATTTGAAGCTACTGCATCCCAATCATCTCTTTTAAAACAAGCATTCAACTGCTGTTTGAATTCTGGTTCTATTGCTAAAGATTCATCTAAGTCAACAATTAAAGTATGTGGAAAATCTCCAAAATAATCTTGTAAAACATCCATGTATTTGTTTCTGCAAAATGCAATTCTACCTGTCCTAGAAGGATCTTGAAGATCACCAACAGCAATTACCTGCCTTCTATTATCTTCAGCTTCCCAGCTACGTAATGCCTCCAATGTACCATCTGTAGAGTTAGATTCGACAATAACACATTTGTAATCATCTACAGCATCAAAAATTATTTGTAATGATTTTGATGTTGAAGACCAACTACTTATTATATTTCTTGCTGTTCCAGCAACAAGAAGCTTCATTTAATATTTGTGGTCAAATTGTTTTTGTTTAAAAAGAGAGAAGCCATTTCTTTCTGGGATGTATAAAACTTCTTCCCAAGTTTTTGTTAGTTCCTCTCTAATTTTTTTGCATTTTGATACATTAACATCATCTAGTGCGATATATTTTGTGCATCTAGGTAATAGAATTTTGAATTCTGACCATGTAGTAAATTCACCACCATCTAGAAGCAGGAAATCTATTTCTTCTGGAAGTTGTGATAATACATTTGGTGAGTTTTTAACATTTTCCATATCTACTGAGTGCCACCTCTTAAATTCCGGATGTGAAAGCTCAGGAAAAATGCTTACATCAACATCCTCTACTTTTAGAATTGATCCGTGAAGAAACTTTACATTTGGAGTTATAAGATCCTTCAAGTTTTCCTGTGCGATAGTATGTTTATCTTTGTTTGACTCTAGAGTATAGAAGTTCGAGGTTAGATTTGATAGAAAGCAGCGTGTACTACCAAGTCCATTCCAGGTTCCTATTTCTACTATATTTTTGCAGCCTTTGCTATGTTCTACAAGTGCCTGTCCGACTGGTCCATCTAATGTAATTTGACCAGGTATTCTAAAGAAATCACGCTTGTCATTTGGGCACCACATTTATTAGTGACAGCCAATAAGAAAGTAGTAGTTTTTCCATATGGCTTGTATCTGGAACAAATGTATCAAGTAATGTTTGTGTTATATCGGACCAATCTTTAACTATTAGGACTGGCAACCCAGAGAATAATGTATCTAATGGAGATGTTTTGACAATAGGTATACAACCAAGGATAAGTGCCTCCCAAGTTCTATGACAGTCTAAACCGTTCCCGTGAGGTGAAATAACATATTTGTAGTTAATCATATTTCTCCAGCTCAGTACTCTCTTTAGTGTTCTTGGTTCATAGAATACAAGATTGCGTGGTATCTTTTTAATTGCATCAATCCTATCATTCCCATATCTTGTTGTTGTCAGGAAATGAAAATTAGCATAGCATTTATTTTGCTTTACTCCACCAATTGTAAGAAGATAATTAATATCAGCTATCTGAGAAGCTATTGTTTGCCTCTTACCCCAGTAGTAGTTACCTCTCTCTAACGTATGAAAATCTAACCCAATTGGTAGTTGCTTTAGTTTTTCTGATGGTTCTGTGCAGTTTTGTGAATACCAACATATGAGCAGTGGATGTGTAAGTATAGTTATTGCTTCATGTCTAACGTCATCTGGGACAGTAGTATCTGAATCACCAGAAACTAGAATAAATGGATGTTTGATGTTCGGTAAATAAAATTGTATAAAATTTGTCAGGGCTGTTGGGTGGACATACACAGATTCCCCTGCTTGTGGGAATGTTAAGGGAAGTGTACGAGATTCTGATTCTGGATTATCAATATGGTGATTGCATGCAAATAGAAACCCACGTGATGCAATCATTTGTCTTATAAAAAAAGCAACGTTTAAACAATAAATGTTACAAAAATACGGAATTGAATTTCTAGGAACATTGATATTATGCTACGTATTGCTTCATACGCATGAGAACCCATTTTTTGTTGGGTTCTCGCACACTGCTGCATTATTTATTGCTGCCGATAGGACATATGGTCACTTCAACCCATTATCAGTACTAATAATGTATGCTTTGGGAAGAGAGCAATTTAATGAATCTTTAATGCTATTAGGTGTACAGTTTTCTGCAGCTCTATGTATTGTATTAATAAATTTAAAGATATTTAACCTAGAGAAGTAAATGAGCCTACGAATTTATACTGCAAATCCTATGTTGAAAGGAATGTTAGAGAGTCAAATAATTAGACATAGAGATACTGATTCTGGATTTGACATACCAATGTTAGGAAAAGTTGTAGCATTAGATAACGGTGTAGTAACATTTGATACCGAGATAGTAGTTTCTGCAGGTGATAATAATGGGCCACTGCCTATTTTGTTGCTCCCTCGTTCATCTTTAGCTGATACTCCTTTTAGGTTAGCAAATTCTATTGGATTGATTGATATGGGATATCGTGGTAATGTGAAGGCAAAGGTAGATGTTATGGCATCTCCTTCAAACTATACTGTGTCGAATGGAGCAAGATATTTTCAGTTATGTAGGAATAACTTTATGCCTTGGAGTAGTGTAAAGCTGGTAGAGTTAGACCAACTATTAGTTGCACCTGATAACCGTGGTTCAGGGGGGTTTGGATCGACTAACTAGGTTTGATAAAGTAAAGTGATATTGAATCATGGATGATAGCGGCCCAGTAAGCGTAATATATGCTTACCTTTAGGCCGAATACCAGAAATAGGACCAAAACTAGAGAACGGATGAAAGTATTGAGAATGGGATTCGCCGTCGGGAACACGTCCATTTATTCTTTCAATTTTTTTTCTTGCTAAGAAGTATAAAAAATGGGTGGCGGTTTAATGCAACTTGTATCTTATGGTGCACAGGATATCTATATCTCCGGTAATCCCCAGATTACCTTTTGGAAGATCCTTTACAAGCGTCACACCAACTTCGCCATGGAGTCCATTGAGGTGACCTTTAACGGTCAGGCTGACTTCGGTAAGCGTGTGACTGCTGTGATCAATCGTAACGCTGACTTGATGTACAAGACTTACCTGGCAGTAGTGCTGCCCCAGGTGCAGCTGGGAGGTACTGGAGCTGCAACTTCCGGTGGTACTGGTAACAACTTGACTGCCTTTCGCTGGGTGAACTACATTGGTCACCGTTTGATTAAGCAGATTGAGCTGGAGATTGGTGGTCAGCGCATTGACCGCCAGTACGGTGACTGGATGCAGGTATGGACTCAGCTTGCAACTGAGCAGGGTAACGTGACTGCCCTGGACTACCTGCTAGGTAACACCCACGACCTAGTGCTGCTGAAGGAGCAGGGTGGTCTGGCTTTGGATGGCACTTGCTCTGGCTCTGAGACTACCCTGTCTTGCGTTGCCCGCGCTGGCTGCCCCATGAAGACTCTGTATGTGCCTCTGCAGTTCTGGTTCTGCCGCAACCCTGGTCTGGCTATCCCTCTGATTGCCCTGCAGTACCACGAGGTCCGCATTAACGTTGACTTCGACATCTGGGAGAACTGCGTGTACGGTGAGCGTGGTTCTGGTGTGCCTGCACGCCCTGATGCTCTGTCCCTGGCAGCTGCATCTATCTACATTGACTACGTGTACCTGGACACTGAGGAGCGCCGCCGATTCGCCCAGCAGAGCCACGAGTACCTGATCGAGCAGGTGCAGTACACTGGTGCTGAGTCTATTACCTCTTCTTCCAACAAGATCCAGCTGAACTTTAACCACCCCGTGAAGGAGCTGGTGTGGGTGGTGCAGCGTGACTCTTTCGTGGACTGCTCTTTCCAGAACTGGATTTCCTCCGTTGGTGGCCAGCAGCCCTTTAACTACTCCGATGACTTCTCCACTGAGGGTATCATCATGTCCCTACTGGGTAACGGCAGCACTGTAACTGCCCCTGCCGTCGGTATCACCCTGGGTACTGGTCCTTCTGGAAACTCCAACTTGATCTCTACCAGCACTGCAGCCTTCCCCGGTCAGGTCGCTTCTTCTGGCTTCCTTGGTCAGGAGTCCGACTTCGACACTGGTGTCAACTACCTGCTCGCCAAGGTTATCTTGGATTCCGGCGTGCGTTGCGAGGGCAAGAACCCCGTGGAGGTTGGCAAGCTGCAGCTCAACGGCCAGGACCGTTTCACGGAGCGCGAGGGTTCCTACTTCGACCGCGTGCAGCCCTACCAGCACCACAGCCGCACTCCCTCAACTGGTATCAACGTGTACTCCTTCGCTCTCCGCCCTGAGGAGCACCAGCCTTCTGGCAGCTGCAACTTCTCTCGTATTGACAAGGCTACTCTCCAGCTGTCCGTGTCCCTCAACACGGTGGTCGGTGCCCGCACTGCCCAGGTACGAGTGTATGCCCTGAACTACAACGTGCTGCGTGTGATGTCCGGTATGGGTGGCCTGGCATACTCCAACTAAACATAAGATACTAGAAATTAATATAGTATAGAAACTACAATAACCTACAATTGAGCCCTGCTACCAGAATTCAATTGTTAGTTAGTTTTTTAGCTTACATCAAATTTGAAGAAATATTCTTCAGTAGATTCTTTATTACATTATCCTTTGTATCTTGAATTTCCTTCTTAATTCTCTCCTCCTCTTGAATCTTGAGAGCCTCTAACTCAGATATGCTCTTATTTACAACGGCTTGTCTCTCTTCATATATATCATTTAACCGTTTGAGCTCCCTATTATGAAAATCTATGCGCTTCTTCTCCAAATCATTATTATCATCCTGAATGCTTTTTAGTAAAAATTCACGATTCTGTGCAACTGTTCTCTCGATTTCAGATTTATTATTTTTTAGTATTGTTTGGTACTCACCTTCATGTGTACTGATAATATCCTTCTTCTGTTTCTCATAAGCAGAAATTAGTGCTTGATTCTCATTCTCATAAAGAGTTGAAATCATTGCTCTTTCTTTCTCAAATTTAGCTTTCAAATCTAGCAATAGTTTTTCATATTGCCTTGTTTCATTACGATAGTTATTATCAAGTTCCTTACTCTTAAAAGCAGCTGCATCAGAAATCTCAAGCTCATTTTTAGCAATTTGCTTTTTCATATCATCTGCAAGTTGTCGCTTAACTTTCTCTAAATCGAATTCCATATCCTTTGCTTTCTTAACGAAATGAGCCTCCATTTCCTCATTTTTTTGTTTTATTTCTTGTTGGTATTTCTCTGCAAATTTAGCTTGTGTCTCCTTAATAATTTCATTTGTTTGAGTATCAATCAATACCTTTGCTTCAAACCTTTGTTGATCTTCGTAATCCTTTAGTGACTCATCTATAGCAGCAACTTTCGCCTGATATATGTGGTTGTATTTCCTGTAAAAGTTGCTGATCAATGCATTTTGAATTTCAAATATCTTTAGGGATGATCCAATAGAGAGGTAATCCCTTCGTTTCTGTAAATCTTTGAATGTATAATTTTCAAGTTCGGTAAGATCTGAAGTTAGAGAATCTACAAATGAGTTTCCATCAATGGGTTTTACTGGGATATTTTTATATGCATCATCCTCAAATGGGATGGAAAAAATCAATGAAAATTCATCGGAGTTAATGTAGTTATTTAGTCTATCTTCATCTACCTTTTTTAGGCAATAAGACCTTAATATTTTTGAAATATTTATTAATCTTTTTGTCTCATAAAGTCTTTTCAATAGGATATTGACTCCACCATACCAGCTTATACGTATATCAAATGTTGTCTCTGGTTTTTCAAGCATAACAATTCCTGAGTAGTCATGCATTACTTGTGGAAGTGGTTTTGCAACAATATCTAGTAGATTGGGTGGTGTCTCAATGCTTTCCTTGCCTATTTCTTTAGAGCAAAGTATGCCAATTTCCTTATGTGACAGCATAACCAGATTTAGGATATCATTACTGTTGAGAAAAACAACATCAAAAAGCAAAACATTTGTACTGGAAGTAGAAAACTTGTTAAATACTTCAGTGATACTAAGTCCATTCATCTTGTCGTAAACAACAACTGTTGCTTTAGGGTTATCAATTTCAATTTCTACTGGAGTAAACAATACAATATGAGGTATCTTATCATTTTCTAGATTTGCATTCAAAATGATATGTTGGTCATCTGTTAGAACTTCTGGAAGTAGTTGATATAGTGTAATAGGGAAGTTATTAGCTATTCTAGATACTGAGAAATCAGCAATGTCATCATAATCTAGATTATCAAGCAAGATTGTCTTTGGCTGTTTGTAACCTCTCCATTTCTCACAAAAATGCGTATAAATTTCGGAACAAATATGTATATCCATTACTAAATGAGCAGATATTCGAAAGTTAAAATATCACGCGCTACAATTAAGGATGATGATAGTTTTGATATTAATGAGATAGTTAAGAAAAACAATGAGAAGCACTTTATGCTTCGATTATCAAATCCTATAATCAATGCAAATGTATGTATATGTATGGTTTTTGAACATGATATTACGCATAATGTATTAAAAAATCTAAATGAATTTAGGGGATTATTTGCTGGATCTCATGTTGTATTTTGTGTTAGTGATTATGTGAAGACACCAATTATGGATGATCTAAACTTTACAAGTGTTTTCAAGTTAAAAACTCGTGAAACTGCACTGAAAA
>Ga0114979_10000754_pt1 | contig 21475 bp, 19 predicted proteins | sample S_140625_EF_Meta_FD_87315 | JGI IMG/M metagenome (GOLD analysis project Ga0114979, IMG submission 87315) | Freshwater microbial communities from Lake Simoncouche, Canada to study carbon cycling - S_140625_EF_MetaG | ecosystem: Environmental > Aquatic > Freshwater > Lake | place: Lake...
ACGGGGCAAGACCCCGCAAGCAGAAGACCTGGTGGGCAGCAAGGGTTTCGAACCCCTGACCCCCGCCGTGTGAAGGCGATGCTCTACCACTGAGCTAGCTGCCCAGGCGTCTGCTGAGAGTTGTCCGGCGCGATTGGGTTGTCAGAAAGGACGACCTCACGTCGCAAACCCGGACGCTCGATGCCGACAATGACGACGAAGCTTTGCGGCAACATTCGGAATCGAAGCCTTTGATCATGCCATAAACAGGGCCTCGCAGCCAATGCGTTGTGTCAGAACTGCCTTGCCGCCAGACGCCAGAGCGACACGATCGAGAGGGGCGCAGTTACCCGCTTCGATGCACAAGTACTGATACCAGTCGTTGAGCGGCACGTCACCGAGTGAAGCAATGCCGTCGGCGCCCGGATTCCAGACGACGGTCGAGGCGCTGTGGCCACTGTCGATCACGATCGTGCGGCCGAGGACCGGATCCTGGATGCGGTGCCTTGAGCCGCTCCGCAGGTAGATTCGGTCGCAAGCGGTATCGAAGCGCCAGGGCTCGGTCTGCTCGAGTTCGGCGAAATTCTGCAGCTTGTCGAGGTATTGCAGGCCCTGCAGGCCCTCGACTGTTACGCGACGCACATCGCCAACGCGAAAATAGGTGTGCAATGCCTGGGTCAGGCTAAGAGCTTGAGGGCTGTCGTTGATGGTGTGTAGCGACATCTCCAGCGTTTCTCCCACGACTACCTCGAAACGGGGGTGACAGGCGAGTGGCCAATCTGCAGAGTCGGGGAAAGGCGTCTGACTTGACTGCGGCGCCAGCGCGATGTGCACTTTGCCGTCGGGCGCTTCGCGATGCTCGCAAACCTCCCAGAGAATCTTGCGCACGAAACCGTGCTGCACGGCTTGCTCGGGTTGATCCTGTCTGGCAAACCATGGCCAGCATAGCGGCACGCCGCCGCGTACCGGACGACCTGGTGCGAGTCGGGACTGCGAGTACCACAGCAGGTCGCGGCCGTCGGCGCGAGGCGTGAATGAAAGCACCTGCGCGCCGAAGAGGGCAATCTCGCAGCGCGCAAGGGGCGTGTCGATCAGCAGGGTGTCGAGGCCCTGCCAGGCTGAGCGATGGATCATCCTGCGATGGTAGCGTCAAGTGCGATTACCGGGCGAATGAGGCGCATTTCATGCGGCTCGCTGGAGGGCGTCGCTGCGCCAGTGGCGGCGCTCGAGCCCGGGCGTTCAGCGCTGATCGACTAGAATCGCGTCCTTCCCTCACCCTCGCCGGTCATGACAGACGCCAGGATCCGCACCCGTTTCGCCCCGTCTCCCACCGGATTTCTTCATATCGGCGGAGCGCGCACTGCGCTTTTTTCGTGGGCTTTCGCCCGTCATTTTGGCGGGACTTTCATTCTTCGCATCGAAGATACCGACCTTGAGCGCTCGACCCCTGAGGCGGTGCAGGCGATCCTCGACGGTATGGCGTGGCTCGGACTCGCGCATGACGAAGGCCCGTTCTATCAGATGCGGCGGATGGACCGATACCGCGAGGTGATCGCACAGATGCTGGCCGCGGGCACCGCCTATCACTGCTGGGCCACACCGGCCGAACTCGATGCGATGCGCGAGGCGCAGCGCGCGCGTGGCGAAAAGCCTCGCTATGACGGACGGTGGCGTCCCGAAAATCGCGATCGGCTTGGGCTGGTTGTGCCGGCCGGGCAGCAGCCGGTCGTGCGTTTTCGCAATCCGGATAACGGTGAGGTGGTCTGGAACGATCTGGTCAAGGGGCCGATCGCTATCGCCAATACCGAACTCGATGATCTGATCATCGCTCGTTCTGACGGCACGCCAACCTACAACTTCTGCGTGGTGGTCGATGACTGGGAGATGAAGATCACCCATGTCATTCGGGGCGATGACCACGTCAACAATACGCCGCGACAGATCAACATCCTTCGCGCGCTTGGCGCTGCGCTGCCTGTCTACGGCCATGTGCCGATGATTCACGGCCCCGATGGCCAGAAGCTCTCGAAGCGTCACGGTGCGGTATCGGTGATGCAGTACGACGACGACGGTTTCCTGCCCGAGGCGGTCATCAACTATCTCTCGCGGCTGGGCTGGAGCCATGGCGATGACGAGGTGTTTTCACGCGAATCGCTGGTGCAGTGGTTCGATGGTTCGCATCTGTCGCATTCGCCGTCGCAGTTCGATCCTGAAAAGCTCAAGTGGCTTAACAATCTCTATCTGAAGCAGATGTCGGACGATGAACTTGCCCTGCGCGTGACGCCCCGGCTGGCTCGCCGAGGTGTCGATGTCGCAGCACCGGGTTCGCCTGAACTGGCACGCGTGTGCGGGCTTTTCAAGGATCGTGCCGGCACGCTGGAAGAGCTGGCCGATCTGGCAGCGATGCTCTGGGTTGATCCGGTGGCCGCGATCCCGAACCTGGCTGATGAACTCTCGACGCAACTCAAGCCTCAAACCGTACTGGCCCTGCAGGATCTGGCCAACAGCTTGTCAGCCTGCGATTGGCATGCCGATGCAATCTCGGCTGCAATCAAGGAGACGCTGGCCGCGCATCAGCTCAAGATGCCGCAACTCGCAGTGCCGGTCAGGCTGAAGGTATTCGGTCGTGCGCAGACACCGTCGGTGGACGCGATGCTGGCCCTGATGCCGCGTGACATCGTGCTGTCGAGGCTTCGGGCCTGAACCGATAGCAGGATTGGGTTCGGTGCAGCGCAAGGCCCGTGCTGCACCGAATCACCGGATCGCTTTATTCGTAGCTGACTTCGCCGGCGACATGCTCACTGCCGTCGGCATGGCGAACCCAGACCCGACTCTTGCCCGGTCCGATCTCGATACCGCCGCAGCTGACTTCATTGTCGACAAAGGCGGGTTGCTGGTTGCGAAAGACGAACTGGCGCGGTGTCTTGCCCGGATGGGCATTGCGCCAGGTGTCAAGCATCAGCGTTCCCAGCAGCGGACCATGTACGACCAGCCCAGGGTAGCCCTCGACCCCGGTGGTGTAGGGATGGTCGTAATGAATGCGATGGGTATTGAAGCTGACCGCGCTGTAGCGAAAGAGCAGCGGCGCGCTTGGCGTAAAGCGTACCTCCCAATCGCCGGCAGGCGGCGGTGCGACTGCTGTGGAGGGCGGCGCTGCCGCCGACGCTGGCGCAGTGGCACCGGCCGCCTCGCGGTAGACCGCGGTCTGCAACTCGTCGATACCGCAGACATCGCCCGAGTACCAGCGATTGCGCAGCGACACGAAGCCGAGCGTGCCGCTGCGACCGGTCTTGAGGTTGACCGATTCGATCGTCGAGCGCACTTCGAATGGCGCATCGAGCGGCACCGGGGCGAGCCATTGAATCGAACTGCCGGCCCACATCCGGCGCGGCAGCGGCCATGTCGGAACCAGCGGACCTCGGGGGCCATGACCGTCGCCGCCCAGCGAGGCAGTGGGCCAGGCAGGTGGCGCAAAAAGCCACAGCCAGTGGCGCAGCGGCTCGAGCGCGGATCCCTGGGCAGGCAATGGGCGATCGAGGCTTGCTTCGAGCAGTCCGACCCACTGGCTGCTTGCGAGCAGTGACCGGCGGTCGGTGCGACCGACCCAGGCAGTCCAGTCGGTAGCGGCGAGTTGCGTGTCGATGGCGGCCATCGCTTACTCCAGGGTGAGCTTCTGGGCGGCGACCACCTGCTTGTAGACCTCCAGTTCGGCGGCAATCTGCTGGGCGAACTGTTGGGGCGTATTGCCGATGACCAGGGAGCCGGTGTCGGCGATGCGCTTTGCGACTCCGGGGTCCTCGAGGGTCTTGCGGGCCGCGAGGTTGATCGTATCGATCACCGCTGGCGACATGCCTTTCGGGCCGTAGATGCCGTAGAAGGCCATCCGGTTGACCGGCTCGAGCCCGACCTCCTTGAAGGTCGGGACGTTCGGCAGCACGGCCAGTTTGGAGGGCGCAGCGACGACGATCGGGATCAGCTTGCCGTCACGGATGAAAGGCAGCGCCGAGGGGAGGTTGTCGAAAATGATCGGGATTTGCCCTGCCACTACATCGGCCAGTGCCGGGCCTGCTCCCCGGTAGGGAATGTGGACCATGAAAGTCTTCGTGAGTGACTTGAAGAGTTCGGTCTGCAGATGCCCGATGCCGCCGGTACCCGAACTGCCGTAAGAGTATTTCCCGGGGTTGCGCCGAAGTTCGGCCACGAAGCCTTTGAAATCGCGGGCAGGAAATGAGGGATGAACCGCGATCACGTTGGGAGTGGCCGCGAGATTGATGATCGGTGAAAAATCGGTCAGCGGGTCGTAGCCGATCTTGGGGTTGATCGCCGGATTGGCCGCCACGGTCGAGACCGTGGCCATCCCGATCACATAGCCGTCGGGTGCAGCACGGGCGAGCTCGAGTGCGCCGATCGCGCCGCCCCCGCCTGCCTTGTTCTCGACGACCACACTTTGGCCGAGGTTGTCACGCAGCTTGTCCGACACCACACGTGCGACGATATCAGTCGTGCCACCCGGGGCAAACGGGACGATCAGCCTCACCGGTCGGGCGGGATAGGCCTGTGCCATCAGGCTGCCGGGCAGCAGCCCTGCAGTGCCGGCGGCGATCATCGCGCCAAGCAGGTCGCGCCGGGACCCGCCAATCGGCAGGGCGTTCGTCTCAATAATGGCCTTGCGGCTCGGGTCTGATCGGTCGGTCACAGAGGGTCTCCTGGCATTGACGATAAACTCGGGGTCTTCTTGTCCCGCCCATAAGCATAGCGCCATGTCCGGCAACACATTCGGGCACCTTTTTACGGTGACGACTTTCGGAGAGTCCCACGGGCCGGCGCTCGGCTGCGTGGTCGACGGCTGCCCGCCCGGCATGGCCCTGTCCGAAGCCGATCTGCAACCCGATCTCGATCGACGCCGCCCGGGCACATCGCGCCATGTGACACAGCGCCAGGAGCCCGATCGCGTCGAAATCCTGTCGGGTGTGTATCAGGGCATGACCACAGGCACCCCGATCGCGTTGCTGATCCGCAACGAAGATCAGCGCAGCAAGGATTATTCCGCGATTGCGCAGACCTTCAGGCCGGGGCACGCCGACTACACCTATCTGCATAAATACGGCATTCGCGATCCGAGAGGCGGCGGGCGGTCGTCGGCGCGACTGACGGCCGCGACCGTGGCGGCCGGTGCGATTGCCCGCAAATGGCTGTCGCAGGCCTATGGCACGACGGTGCGCGGTCGAATGAGCCAGCTCGGCGATATTCCGATTCCGCTCGAAGACTGGAATGAAGTCCATCGCAACCCTTTCTTTGCGGCCGGCCAGTCCATGGTCGAGACACTTGAAGCCTACATGGACGCGCTGCGCCGCTCGGGCGACTCCTGCGGCGCGCGCATTGATGTGGTGGCCGAAGGCGTGCCGGTCGGCCTGGGCGAACCCTTGTTCGACAAGCTCGATGCCGATATTGCCTTCGCGATGATGGGGATCAATGCGGTCAAGGGCGTCGAGATCGGATCCGGCTTTGCGTCGGTCGCGCAAAAGGGCAGCGAGCATGGTGACGAACTCACCCCGGCCGGTTTCGTTGGTAATCACTCGGGCGGCGTGCTGGGCGGCATTTCGACCGGACAGCCGATCACGGTCTCAATCGCGATAAAGCCTACCTCCAGTATTCGAGTGCCCCGCCGTTCGATCGATATCGATGGTGCACCGACTCAGGTTGAAACGCTGGGGCGGCACGATCCGTGCGTCGGCATCCGGGCCACCCCGATCGCCGAGGCGATGCTGGCACTGGTGCTGATGGACCATGCACTGCGTCACCGCGCTCAGTGCGCCGATGTTCGGGTGGCCTCGCCCTCGATCCCCGGCACAGCCGGCTGAGCCGGCGCCAAAGGGCTGTCATGGCGGGTGGCGGCCCTTCGGGCTTGCAAGGCGCAGGCCCGATTCGGGCGCTCTTTTTTGCCTATTTCGCGTTTGTCGGCATCTACTCGCCTTACCTGAGTCTATGGTTCGATTCGCGCGGATTGTCGATCGCGCAGATCGCGGTTCTGATGTCGCTGCCCCAGTTGCTCAGGATCGTGGCGCCTCCCTTCTGGGGATGGCTGTCTGATCGGGGAAGCCATCGCGTCGTCTTTCTCAGGCTGAGCGCAGCCGGCTCATTGCTGATCGTGCTGCTCTTTCCGCTGGCGCAGGGCCCGGTCGCTCTGGCGGTCCTGCTGGTCATGATGTGTTTCATGACGGCTGGTCAAATGCCAATCGGCGAGGCGCTTGCGCTGGAGCGCACCCGCGGCGACGCCGGTCACTACGGACGCATCCGCTTGTGGGGTTCGATCGGATTTGTGTGCACGGTGCTGGCGGGCGGGCCGCTGCTCGATCGTTTCGGCATGGTGTCGCTGCCGTGGCTGATGGCCACTGCCCTGGCACTGCTGGTGGCGGTGAGTTTCGCCCTGCCTGAGCCGACTGCTGCGCGCGCGAGCCGCACCCTCGAATCACCTGGCGTGACGTTTCGCGATCCGGCGACAATGGCGTTTTTTGTTTCGGCGTTTCTGATGGTGTTCGCCCATGCGGCGCTCTATTCATTCTTTTCGCTCTATCTCGAAAGGCTCGGTTACAGCCACACAGCGATCGGTGCGATCTGGGGGCTGGGCGTGATCGCAGAAATTGCCCTTTTTTCGGTCCAGCGTTCGATATTTGTGCGGTTTTCGCCGATGTTGCTGCTCGCTTTCAGCTTCCTGGTCTGCGCGGCGCGTTTTGCTCTGGTCGGTGCCAGCGACGGCGCACTGTGGCTCTTGCTGTTGTGTCAGCTCATGCACGCGGTGACATTCGGCCTTCATCACAGCGCGTCGATGGCGCTGCTGCATCGCTGGTTTGGTTCGGCGCGCCAGGGTGGTGCGCAGGCGACCTTCACGGTGGTGGCTTATGGACTGGGAGGGGCCAGCGGCGGCTGGTTTGCGGGTTGGCTCTGGCAGGCCTACTCACCGCAGGCGATGTTTTATGGCGCGGCGCTGGCGGCATTGCTCGGGTTTGCCGCGGTACGGTTGTCAGCGCGCCTCGACCGGCGCCGCCTGCCCGATCTGTCGGTGGCTCCATGACAACGAAGCGGCCAGTGTTCTGGCTGACGGCGGTCGTGCTGGTGGCGTTGATGCCGGCCTGCCAGTCGCAGCGCGCGCAATTGCCTGTTGCACCTTGGGTCGGTCCGATGCCGTCGCGCGAACTGACGGTTTCGCAAGCGCAACTTCAGCAGGTGGCAGGCGAGGCTTATGCCCGATTGATCGCTCAGGCTGCGACCGATGGCGTTCTCGACAACGATGCTGCGTCGACCACGCGTGTGCGGGCCATCGTCAGGCGCCTGATCGCGGCAAGTGGGGCGCTGAATCCTGAGGCGCCCGGATGGCCGTGGGAAATTCATGTCCTCGACCAGACGCCGCTCGATACATGGTGTCTGCCCGGCGGAAAGGTAGCAGTGCACACGCCCTTGCTCACCGGCTTGCGGCTCGATGATGACGAGACTGCCGCGCTGTTGGCCCATGCAATGGCGCACATATTGCGTGGGCATTCGCTTGAGCGGGCCCAGGCCGAAGCGCCGGGCGACCTCGACCCGCTGGCTTTCGGATCGGTGGCCCGCAAGCCCTATTCGCGTGCGCATGAGTCAGAGGCCGACCGGCTTGGCATCGAGCTTGCTGCGCGCGCCGGCTATTCCCCCCTGGCGGCAGCCGGCCTGTGGCGCAAGGCGACAGCCCTGGTGCGTACCGGGGTGGAGGTCAGGTGGCTGGAGGTTCATCCCTGGACAGCGTCGCGGCAGGAAGACATCGATGCGGTCGCCAGACGTGTGATGCCGCTTTACGAGCAGGCGAAAAGACCCTGATCCCAGGCTGGTCGGGTTGATTCTTGCCCGGGTCTCTCGCGAACATGACGCGTGTGATTGCTTTGGCGGCTCGCTCGTAGGAGTCATCCGATAGTCCCATCGTGAGCCTGAAAATTTTATTTTTTCACAAATCGGAATGTTCTTTCTCAACGAAGTCACCTGCTCGTCAATCGTTCCGGCTTACTCTCCGGGGTTCGGGATTGTCCGAACATTTATATGGAGAGCACATCATGGCCACCCAATCCGATTTCAGTGCCGATGAATGGTCCGCGATACGCAATGCACCGCATATCGCAGCACTCGCGGTGGCGGCCGCTGGCTCGAGCGGACTCGGCACGTTCAAGGAATCTTTTGCTGCGATGGAAGGCGTGATGAGCGCCCTGAAATCCGACAGCACGCTGCTTCGTGAACTTGCCACGCGCGAAGAGGCAATGGCTGGGCAGACCTTTCTGCGCCAGCAGATGACCTTCGGAATGACTCAGCAGCAGATGGTCGACAAGCTCCAGACGCTGGCGTCCGAGCAACTCGGTGCGGCTGTGCGTGCGCTGAACGCGAAGGCGCCGGCCGACGCGGCAGCCTATATCACCTGGGTCTCGGGTATTGCCACCAAAGTCTCCGAGGCGGCCAGCGAGGGCGGCTTTCTGGGATTCGGTGGAGAGCGTGTCAGCGCGGCCGAAACCGCGATGATCGAGAAACTCAAGTCGGCAATGAACGCTGCCTGAATCTGGGGTTCACTGCACCGGGTCGCACCCATCGCCTTCGACTCCAGACCGGGGTTGAGGGCGGTTTGCATCGGCATCCCGCATCTGCGCTCTGATCTGCGTCGCTGTCTTTGCAACGGTGTGTCGGGCCGCCCGCCCCGATGGGTCGAACCTGATCACCAGATTCAGACTGGAAAGTGGATTAGTCTGGCGTGTCATGGTCAAATGGAGGGTTATTCTCAAAGCAACCGAGACCCTCTCCCATGCTTGCCAGCACGATCACCGCCCGCACGCTCTACGACAAACTCTGGGATGCCCATGTCGTCCATCAGGAAGACGATGGCACCTGTCTTATCTACATCGACCGTCAACTTCTGCATGAAGTGACCAGTCCGCAGGCTTTCGAGGGCCTGAAGCTGGCCGGCAGGCTGCCGTGGCGGATCTCGGCGAATCTGGCGGTGGTTGATCACAATGTGCCCACGACTGACCGGTCTGCCGGCATTGCCGATCCGATCGCCCGTCTGCAGGTCGAGACGCTCGACGCCAACGCCCGCGAGCACAAACTGGTCTATTTTGATATCGCCGATCGCCGGCAGGGCATCGTGCATGTGATCGGACCCGAGCAGGGTGCAACCCTTCCCGGCATGACCGTGGTGTGCGGTGATTCGCACACGTCCACCCATGGCGCCTTTGCCTGCCTGGCCTGGGGGATCGGTACCTCGGAGGTCGAACTCGCACTCGCCACCCAATGCCTGACTGCCAAGAAGGCCCGCAACATGCGGGTGATGGTCGAGGGGCGGTTGCCGCGTGGCGTGACCGCCAAAGACATCGCCCTTGCGGTGATCGGGCAGATCGGCACTGCCGGTGGCACCGGATACGCCATCGAATTTGCCGGCTCGGCCATTCGGGCGCTGAGCATGGAAGGCCGGATGACCTTGTGCAACATGGCCATTGAAGCCGGTGCCCGCTCGGGCATGGTGGCGGTCGACGACACCACAATCCATTATCTGAAGGGACGCCCGATGTCGCCATCGGGCGCCGACTGGGATCGCGCCGTTCAGTACTGGCGCACGCTCACCACCGATCTCGGCGCGACCTTTGACGCCGAGGTGCGCCTGGACGCCGCCCAGATCGCGCCGCATCTGACCTGGGGCACTTCCCCCGAGATGGTCGTGTCGATCGAAGGTCGTGTTCCCGATCCCGACAAGGAAAAGGATTCGGTACGCCGCGAGGGCATCGAGCGCGCGCTGGTGTACATGGGTCTGGAGCCCAACACGCCCTTGTCGCAGGTCAGGATCGACAAGGTTTTCATCGGTTCGTGCACCAACTCCCGAATCGAGGATCTTCGCCAGGCAGCGGCGGTAGTGCGCGGTCGGCAGCGGGCAGCCAATGTCAAGCTGGCGATGGTCGTTCCGGGGTCCGGCCTGGTCAAGGCGCAGGCCGAAGCCGAAGGGCTGGACCGCATCTTCATCGATGCCGGCTTCGAATGGCGCGAGCCGGGTTGTTCTATGTGTCTGGCAATGAACGCCGATCGACTCGAACCCGGCGAGCGGTGCGCCTCCACCAGCAATCGCAATTTTGAAGGCCGACAGGGCACTGGCGGACGCACCCATCTGGTCAGCCCCGCGATGGCCGCAGCCGCCGGTGTATTCGGGCATTTTGTCGATATCCGCCGCCTCTAGGCTGCGGTCAGTGAGCCGATTATGGAAAAATTCAATCTTCATCGCGGATTGGTTGCCCCGCTCGATCGGGCCAATGTCGATACCGATGCGATCATCCCCAAGCAGTTTCTGAAGTCGATCAAGCGCACGGGTTTCGGGCCCAATCTGTTTGATCAGTGGCGCTATCTCGATACCGGCGAGCCCGGGATGGATAACGCGCGCAGGCCACTCAATCCCGACTTTTCGCTGAACCAGCCGCGCTATCGCGGGGCATCGATCCTGCTGGCCCGCAAGAATTTTGGCTGCGGCTCGTCGCGCGAACATGCGCCCTGGGCGCTGGCCGACTACGGCTTTCGCGCCGTTGTGGCACCAAGCTATGCCGATATCTTCTTCAACAACTGCTTCAAGAACGGACTGCTCGCGATCTGTCTGAGCGAGTCGGAGATCGATCGGCTGTTTCACGAAGTGGCGGCATTTCCGGGCTTCGAGTTGTTGATCGATCTCGAGCGCCAGACGGTGACGACGGCCAACGGCTCGCTGTCATTCGGTTTTGAGGTCGATCCGTTTCGCAAGGACTGTCTGCTCAACGGCTGGGACGATATCGGGCTGGTCCTGCGCCATGCCGACAAGATCCGCGAGTTTGAGGCTCGCCGATTGGCCGAGCAGCCGTGGCTCGGCAAGATGCTTGGCACCTGATTCCAGGCCACCACGCAATCACTTGCGCCAGGCTTGCGCATCAGCCCAACCGTTCGGGACGGGCTCCGGGTTTTGATTTTCTGAGGAATCTGATTAATGAAAATTGCTGTTTTGCCAGGCGATGGCATCGGTCCCGAGATCACCGCACAGGCGGTGAGGGTCATCAATGCGCTCGATTTAGGTATCGAGATGGCGCAGGCCCCAGTCGGCGGCGCGGCCTACGACCTGGCCGGTGATCCGCTGCCGGCGGCAACGATTGAACTTTGCGAGCGTTCGGACGCAATCCTGTTCGGCTCGGTGGGCGGCCCGCAATACGACACGCTGCCCCGGCCGATGAGGCCCGAGCAGGGGCTGCTCAGGCTTCGAAAACATTTCGACCTCTATGCCAACCTGCGGCCGGCAATCGTTTATCCCGAACTGGCCCATGCCTCATCCCTGAAGTCCGAGATCGTCGCCGGCCTTGATCTGCTGATCATCCGCGAGCTCACCAGCGATATCTATTTCGGGCAACCGCGCGGTGTGCGGATCAACGAGTCGGGTGAGCGCGAGGGTTTCGACACCATGCGCTATACCGAGTCCGAAATCCGGCGTATTGCCATCACTGCCTTTCAGGCGGCTCGTGGCCGGGCCCGCAAGGTCTGTTCGGTCGATAAGGCCAATGTGCTCGAAACCACGCAGTTCTGGCGCGATGTGGTAACCGACGTCCACAAGGACTTTGCGGATATCGAGCTGTCGCATATGTACGTCGACAATGCCGCCATGCAGCTTGTCCGTAATCCGAGACAGTTCGACGTGATCGTCACCGGCAATATGTTCGGCGATATCCTGTCCGACGAGGCATCGATGCTGACTGGCTCGATCGGCATGCTTCCGTCGGCCTCGATCAACGCGAAAGGCTTCGGTCTTTACGAACCGATCCACGGCTCGGCCCCCGACATTGCCGGAAAGCGCATCGCCAATCCTCTGGCGACCATTCTTTCGGCTGCCATGTTGTTGCGCCATTCGCTCGGCCAGGAGGCGCCCGCCCGGCGGGTTGAAGCGGCCGTCCGGAAGGTGTTGGCCCATGGCTGCCGGACGGCTGATATTACGGAACCTGGGTGCAAACAAGTTGACACTGTTGCGATGGGCGACGCTGTCCTGGCTGCGCTTTGAACCCAAGGAAAGTCGAGAAAAGACGATGATGAAGGTTGGACTGGTCGGTTGGCGCGGGATGGTGGGTTCTGTCCTGATGCAGCGCATGCGCGAAGAGAATGATTTCGCGCATATCGAACCCTTCTTTTTCAGTACCTCGAATGCTGGCGGCGACGCCCCGATGGGCATGGGCAAGTTGAACAGCGCCGATGACTTGACAGCACTGGGCAAGATGGATGTCGTGCTCACCTGTCAGGGTGGCGATTGGACCAAATCAGTCTATGGGCCGCTGCGTGCATCAGGCTGGAACGGCTACTGGATCGACGCCGCCAAGACGCTGCGAATGGCCGACGATGCGGTCATCGTGCTCGATCCGGTCAATCGCTCGGTCATTGATTCTGCTCTCGGCAAAGGTGTTCGCAACTACATCGGCGGCAATTGCACGGTCAGTCTGATGCTGATGGCCCTCGGTGGGCTATTCGAGCATGACCAGATCGAGTGGGTGTCGGCCATGACCTATCAGGCGGCCAGCGGTGCCGGTGCCCAGAACATGCGCGAACTGATCTCGCAGATGGGCGCGCTGCATGCTGCTGTCGCTGATGATCTTGCCGATCCGGCCAGTGCCATTCTCGAGATCGACCGCAAGGTTGCCGATGCGATGCGTTCGCCTGGCTTGCCGACCGACAACTTTCGGGGCGTGCCGTTGGCCGGCAGTCTGATTCCCTGGATTGATGTGCCGGTCGAGCATGGCCAGAGCATGGAAGAGTGGAAGGGCGGTGCCGAGTGCAACAAGATTCTGGGGCGTCCACCGTTCCGGTCGGCCGGCAGCATTCCGATCGACGGCCTTTGCGTGCGCATTGGCGCGATGCGATGTCATAGTCAGGGTCTGACCGTCAAACTGCGGCGCGATCTGCCGCTCGCCGAGATCGAATCAATCATCGCTGCCGGTAACGACTGGGTGGATGTCATTCCCAATGAGCGCGAGGCGAGCGAGCATCGCTTGAGCCCAACCGCGGTCACCGGCACCCTTCGCGTTCCGATCGGACGACTCCACAAGCTGGCGATGGGCCCGGAATATCTTGGCGCGTTTACCGTTGGCGACCAGTTGCTCTGGGGTGCAGCAGAGCCCCTGCGACGGATGTTGCGAATCCTTCTGGCGCACTGAGTGGTGAAAATGCCTATAGTTTGCCTGAGCTTGCGCTCATAAGTTACTGATGTTACGATTTTTTTTGAATTTCCTAACTGGGGAAAAGCCGTGAATCAACCGGTTTCAGGCCTGATTGCTCGCCGAATTTCGTTTCCTTCCAATGCGATCGCAACGGCGGTCTTTCTGGCGCTTGCCTCGCTTTCGGGGACTGCGCCGGCGGCGGGCCTGGGTCGACTGAGTGTGCTGTCCGGCATCGGGCAGCCCTTGCGCGCCGAGGTTGAGGTCACCGCTCTGTCCAAGGACGAAAGTCAGTCGCTCTCGGCGCGGCTTGCTCCCCTGGAAGCGTTTCGGCAGGCCGGGCTTGAATTCAATCCCGCGCTTTCCGGACTTCAGTTCGCGATCGAGTCGAGGGGCAATCGGACATTTGTTCGAATCACCTCGACCCGACCGATCAACGAGCCTTTTGTCGACCTGCTGGTGGAGCTGAACTGGGCGACCGGCAAGCTGCTGCGCGAATATACCTTCCTGCTCGATCCGCCCGAGATGCGCAATGCCCGCGCTCAGGCTGACAACGTCGCCGGCACGGAAGTCTCACCGCAAGTCGGTGGGGTTGCGCGGGCCGCGCCGGCACCGGCCGCAACGACCGCACCTGCCGCAACGACTGCACCTGCCGCAACGACTGCACCTGCCGCACCTGTCGCACCGACCGCACCTGTCGCCGCTGCGTCGCCGCCTTCTCAAGCCGGGCGTGCGGGGGCGGGCCAAACTGCTGCCCCGCCGGCACAGGTTCTCGCGACGACCAACTCGGTCAATGTTCGGCGTGGCGATACCCTCGGTCGGATTGCTGGGGCGATCCGTCCTGAAGGTGTCAGCCTTGACCAGGCCATGGTCGCGATTTATCGGGCCAATCCCCAGGCCTTCATCGGCAACTTGAATCTGGTCAGGGAGGGGGCGACCCTGGCGATTCCCGACCGTGGCGCCATGGCGGCCATAGAGCCGGCTGAGGCGGTTCGCGAGTTGCGGATCCAGACCAGCAATTTTGCAAGTTATCGCCAGCGGCTTGCGGGTGCACCGACGCTCATCGATACGCCCCGGTCGGGGCGCAGTGCAGCCGGTACCGTGGCTGGTCGCGTTGAAGACGGCTCGGGCGGCGCTGCGGGCGGTGATCGGCTGCGTCTGTCGAAGCCGGCCGCAGGTGGCGCTGCGGCAAGTGCCGGGACCGGGTCTGCAGGCGCTGCCAACGGGGCGGGCGGGCGCAGCAGTTCTGCGGCCGAGATCGGTGTCGCGCGAGACGCCGCCACGAAGGAGGCGATGTCGCGTATTGCTGATCTCGAGAAGAATGTCAGCGATCTGCAAAAACTGCTCGAACTCAAGAACAAGTCGCTGGCGGATACCCAGAAGCAGCTGGACGAAGCGCGGGCCGCCTCCAAGACTGTCACCGGTCAGGTCACCGCGCCGGTGGTGGCTGTCGAGCCGCCGAAACTTGAGGTGCCCAAGCCTGAGGCGCCCAAGGCTGAGGCGCCCAAGCCTGAGGTCGCGATGGCCGAGCCGCCGAAGCTTGAGGTCCCTTCGCCGGTGCCCGCTGTCGAGCCCGCCAAGCCGGAAACGGCGGAGCCCGCAAAGGCTGTGACCAGCGAACCTGTAAAGGCTGAGACAAAGGAGCCCGCCAAGGCGCCTGTGCCGGTGCAGCCCGCGCCGGTCGCTGAAACCGGGTTTTTCGATGATCTGCTCGACAGCCCTTTCCTGCTGCCTGGTCTTGGCGGCATTGCCGCGGTAGCGGCCGGCTATGGTCTGTATGCAATGCGCCGTCGTCGCAAAGTCGAAAAGTTCGAAGACAGCCTGATCGCTGCGGATGCCTTCAGTTCGAACTCGCTCTTCGGCTCGACCGGCGGACAAAGTGTCGATACCAGCACCAGCATCTTCAATTCCGGATCCTCCGCAGCCGGAGTCGATGTTGCCTCGACCGAGGTCGACCCGATCGCCGAAGCCGACGTCTATATCGCCTATGGCCGCGAAGCGCAGGCCGAGGACATTCTCAAGGAAGCGCTGCGCCACCAGCCCGAGCGACACGCCATCCGCAAGAAACTGCTCGAGATCTATTCCGGACGCCGTGATCTGAAAGCATTTGAGAGCGTAGCAAGCGATATGTACGCCATGACGGCAGGCGCCAACGATGAATGGCCGCAGGTCGTCACGATGGGACTGGCAATCGATCCGACCAACCCGCTGTATGGCGGCAGTGCCGACGCCTTGACCCAGGCCTCATTTGAAGGCGCTGAGGCTGCGATGGGTAACGAGCTCTCAGGCAAGGAAATCGAAGCTCTCGAAATCGCCAATGTATCTGTACCCGAATCGCCGCCGTTCACGAATGTTGTCGAGCAGGCCTTTGGTACGCCTGCACAAGCAGATGCCGATCTTCGAGGGCTTGATTTCGACCTGAATATTGATACGCAGACCGGCGCTGCCAAGCCGACCGGTAACGCTCCGATCATGGCCGCGACCGAGGTTGCCACAACCGACCTGCCTTCGCTTGATGACCAGTTTGAACTTCCCTCGCTCGAGCTGCCCGAGCTTGAGAACAAGCCGGCTGTCGCATCGCTCGATGCCCCCGAACTTGATCTCGATCTGTCTGATCTCGAAAGCCTGACCCAACCGGTCACGCTGACCGCCGACTCGGAGACAGATCTGGACCTGTCTGATGCGGGTTTCGAACTCGAGCCCGAAATGACGGCCCAGGAAGAGGGCAGCGAATCGGCTGCGGGGCGCTGGCAGGAGATGGCAACCAAACTCGATCTGGCCTCTGCTTATGAGGAAATCGGCGACAAGGAAGGTGCTCGTGAGTTGCTGCAGGAAGTCATCCAGGGTGGCGATGGCGGTCAGCAGCAAAAGGCGCGTGCCATGCTGAGCAAGATTGCCTGATTGTCCCGCCCTGATCGCCGCCTTGATAGCGACCGGGGCAGTCTGATGGTCGCGCACTGCCTGCCGTGAGGTTGGCGCTCGGTCTGGCCTATGACGGAGCCGGGTTTCCCGGATGGCAGACGCAATCTGCCGGCAATGCAATCCAGGATCTGCTTGAAATGTCCCTGTCGGCACTCGCCGGCCACAGCGTGTCGACCATCTGTGCCGGACGGACCGATGCCGGCGTTCATGCGTTGGCGCAAGTCGTTCACTTCGATACTGAGGCCTCGCGTCCGCTGACCGCCTGGGTCCGAGGTGTCAATGCTCGTCTGCCGGAGACCATCGCGGTTCAGTGGGCGCGCGAGGTTCCCGCCGACTTTCACGCGCGATTTGGCGCGCGGGCGAGAACCTACCGCTACCTCATCCGCCGATCTGCTGTCCCTCACCCTCATTGGCGCGATCGCGCCGGTTGGGTTTTTCGCCCTTTGGCAGTCCCGGCGATGCGGGAGGCGGCCGTTTCCCTGATCGGCAAGCATGATTTCTCGTCTTTTCGTTCGTCGCAGTGCCAGGCAGCAACGCCGATCCGAACCCTGTCCGGTATCGACATCAGCGAGCGCGGACAGTTCCTGGAAGTCACGCTGACAGCCAATGCTTTTTTGCACCACATGGTGCGAAACATCGTCGGTGCGCTGGTGCATGTGGGTAGCGGCCGGCAGTCGCCGCAGTGGATGGCCGATCTGCTGGTCGCACGCCGACGTGCCTTGGGCGCGCCGACCTTTTCGCCTGCGGGTCTGTATCTGGCCGGGGTTGACTATGATCCGTCGATGGGTTTGCCGGGTGGCTCGCTCGATCCGCTCGATCCACGCGGTATGCTGCCCGAGGTGTCAGAAGGATCGGACTCATGAGAACACGCATCAAATTCTGTGGTCTGGTTCAGGCCGAGGATGTTGATACCGCAGTGGCGCTCGGTGTCGACGCGATCGGTTTCGTGTTCTATCCGCCAAGTCCCAGGGCGCTTGGTGTCGATGACGCGCTCGCCTTGCGCAAACGCCTGCCGTCCTTCGTCTGCGCGGTCGGCCTTTTCGTCAATGAGACGCCGGTTACCGTGGCGGCCACCGCGGGTCAGGTCGGGCTCGATGTCATCCAGCTACACGGCGACGAGACGCCCGATCAGGCGCGTGGCCTGTCCCAGGCCTGCCGGCTTCCCTGGTGGAAGGCCATCCGGATGAGGCAGCAGACCGATTTGTTATCATCCGCGTTTGATTTTGAAGACGCCGAAAGTCTGCTGCTGGATTCGTACAGCGAGGCCTTTGGCGGCAGCGGCAAGGTATTCGACTGGTCCTGGATTCCGGCCAGCCTGCCATCCCGGATCATTCTTTCGGGTGGGCTCGATCCGGACTCCGTGGCGCCTGCCATTCAGCACGTCAAGCCGTTCGCAGTCGATGTTTCGAGCGGAATTCAGGGGCACACGCCCCGACACAAAGATCCAGCGCTTATGGAGCGATTCATCGCTTCTGTGCTGTCAGCCGATGCAGGTAGAACATGAAGCCTTATGACCTTCCCGACGCACGTGGCCACTTTGGCCCTTACGGTGGAACCTTCGTTTCCGAGACACTGATGCATGCGCTCGAAGACCTGCGCCAGGCCTATCAGCACTACCGCACCGATCCCGATTTCATCGCCGAATTCAAGGATGAGCTCAAGTATTTTGTCGGACGGCCCAGCCCGATCTATCACGCCAAGCGCTGGTCGGATCAGCTCGGCGGAGCACAGATCTACTTCAAGCGCGAAGACCTGAACCACACTGGCGCGCACAAGGTTAACAACACCATCGGGCAAGCGCTGCTGGCACGGCGCATGGGCAAGCCTCGAGTGATTGCAGAGACCGGTGCCGGTCAGCACGGCGTGGCCACCGCGACCGTGGCCGCCCGTTTCGGCATGAAGTGCGTGGTCTATATGGGCATCACCGATGTCGCCCGGCAGGCCCAGAACGTCTATCGGATGAAGCTGCTGGGCGCTGAGGTGGTGCCGGTCGAGTCAGGCAGCAAAACCCTTAAAGACGCGCTGAACGAGGCGATGCGCGACTGGGTCACCAATGTCGAAGACACCTTCTACATCATCGGCACGGTCGCCGGCCCGCACCCCTATCCGATGATGGTGCGCGATTTCAATGCGGTGGTCGGTCAGGAGTGTCTTTGGCAGATGCCAGAGCGCATCGGCCGTCAGCCGGACTATGTGCTGGCCTGTGTCGGTGGCGGATCGAATGCGATCGGGATTTTTCATCCCTACATTCCCCATGAGTCGGTCAAGCTGGTCGGTGTCGAGGCGGCGGGCGAAGGCATCGAGACCGGTCGGCATGCAGCGTCGCTGTCAGCTGGCACGCCCGGCGTGCTGCACGGCAACCGCACCTATCTGCTGCAGGATGCCAATGGCCAGATCATCGACACGCATTCGGTGTCGGCAGGTCTCGACTACCCCGGCGTCGGTCCCGAGCATGCCTGGCTCAAGGACAGCGGAAGAGCCAGCTATGTGGCCATCAATGATGCCGAAACGCTCGAAGCCTTCCATACCTGCTGCCGCATTGAAGGCATCATCCCCGCACTTGAAACCAGTCACGCACTGGCCTACGCGGCCAAGCTCGCGCCGACCCTGTCTCGCGACAAGGTCATCCTGGTCAATCTGTCCGGCCGGGGCGACAAGGACATGCACACTGTTGCCCAGGCCGGTGGCCTGGCGCTCTGAATAAGGCCTTCCAATGTCCCGAATCGCTGCCAGGTTCGAAGCGCTGAAAGCCGCTGGACGCAAGGCACTGGTCCCGTATTTCACCGCCGGCCATCCGAGCCGCGATCACACCGTGCCCATGATGCATGCCCTGGCGCGCAATGGCGCCGATGTCATTGAGCTCGGTATCCCGTTCTCGGACCCGATGGCTGATGGACCGGTCATTCAGAAATCGAGCGAGGCGGCACTCGCGCTCGGAGTGGGCCTGGGCGATGTGCTCGAGTGGGTTCGCGAGTTCCGCCGTGACGACAAGGCCACGCCGGTGGTGCTGATGGGGTACATGAACCCGATCGAACGCATGGGTGTCGCGGCGTTTGCCGAGCGCGCTGCGCAGGCCGGCGTCGACGGTGTGCTGGTGGTCGACCAGCCGCCGGAAGAAGCGCAGGCTTTCGTTCCGCTGTTACGCAGTCACGGTCTCGATCCGATCTTTCTGCTTGCGCCAACCTCCAGCGCTGAGCGTATTGCGCAGGTCGGCAAGCTTGCCAGCGGATATGTCTATTACGTCTCGCTCAAGGGTGTAACCGGTGCGGGCAACCTCAATGTCGAGGAAGTGCTCGGCGCTCTGCCTGCCATTCGCGCGGCTACCGGACTGCCGGTGGGGGTGGGTTTTGGTATCCGTGACGGTCAGACCGCCCGGGCGATCGCTGCCCGAGCCGATGCGGTGGTCATCGGCACGCGGCTGATCCAGGAAATCGAAGCGGCAGGCCCGGTACACGCCGTTGAGAAGGCGGGCGCCTTCATCCTGTCGATCAGGCAGGCGATGGATGGCACCTTGGCAAATCACGAGGCTCAATCATGAGTTGGCTTGAAAAGCTGCTTCCCCCACGCATCAAGCGCTCGGTCGGTCGATCGGCAGAAGGCCGCCGCACGGTTCCGGAAGGCGTCTGGCTGAAATGCCCAAGCTGCGATGAGGTGCTCTATCGCGCCGATCTGCTGGCCAATCTTTTCGTTTGCCCCAAGTGCGATCACCACATGCGCATCGATGCACGTGCGCGCATCGATGCGCTGCTCGATGCCGAAGGGCGCTACGAGATCGGTCACGACGTGTTGCCGGTCGATGCCTTGAAATTCAAGGACAGTCGCAAGTATCCCGATCGCCTCCAGGAGGCGATGGACGAGACTGGCGAGACCGACGCTCTGGTGGTCGTCGGCGGTGCGATGCGTTCGTTGCCGGTGGTGGTGGCGGCCTTCGAATTCGACTGCAGGGGCGGTTCGATGGGGGCGGTCGTAGGCGAGCGATTCGCGCGCGGTGTGCAAACAGCGGTCGAACAGAAAGTGCCCTTCATTTCGGTTGCGGCATCGGGTGGTGCGCGCATGCAGGAGGGCCTGATGTCGCTGATGCAAATGGCCAAGACCACCGCTGCCCTGACCCATTTGTCCGAAGCAGGCCTGCCGTATATCTCGGTGCTGACCGACCCGACCATGGGCGGTGTCTCGGCCAGTTTCTGTTTTCTGGGGGATGTCGTGATTGCCGAGCCCAAAGCCCTGATCGGTTTTGCCGGCCCGCGCGTCATCGAACAGACCGTGCGCAGCAAGCTCCCGGAAGGCTTTCAGCGTGCGGAGTTTCTGCTCGAGAAAGGCGCGGTCGACATGATTGTCCATCGACGTGCCATGCGCGACGAGATTGCCCAGTTGCTCGCGCTGCTGTTGCGCCAGCCTTCGGAGGCTCTGGCCTGAGCCCGCAAAAAAACGAGCCTGCGGCCGTGCTGGCTGCCTGGCTCGAACGCATCGAGCGCCTGCATCCGCGTCAGATCGAACTCGGCCTTGAACGGGTCCGGATCGTGGCCGGGCGCATGGGGCTGCGCATCGAGGCGATTAAGATTGTCGTCGGCGGCACCAACGGAAAGGGCTCGACCTGCGCGATGCTCGAGTCGATCCTGCTGGCTGCCGGTTACCGTGTGGGTTGCTACACCTCGCCGCATCTGATGCACTTCAACGAGCGCGCTCGCATCAACGGCGAGCCGGCGAGCGATGAACAGCTCATCGAGCAGTTCGAAGCGGTCGAGGCGGCTCGCGGCGACGCTTTGCTGACCTGGTTCGAATTCACAACCCTCGCAATCCTGCGGCTCTTCGAACGTTCACCTCTCGATGTCCTGATCCTGGAGGTTGGAATGGGCGGACGGCTCGATGCGGTCAACATCATTGACGCTGACTGTTCGATCGTCACCTGCATCGACATCGATCATGCCGAGTTTCTTGGCGATACCCGTGAGGCGATCGGTTTCGAGAAGGCGCATATCTATCGTCCTGGTCGCGCGGCGATCTGTACTGATCCCTTGCCTCCGCAATCGCTGATCGATCATGCAAGTCAGATCGGCGCCGATCTCTGGCGATTCGGCCACGATTTCAACTACTCCGGCGATCGCCAGCAATGGTCGTATGGCGGCCGGTCCCAGCGGCGCAACAGCCTGGCTTACCCGGCCCTTCGTGGTGCCAATCAGTTGCTGAATGCGTCGGGTGTACTGGCTGCCCTGGAGGCCTTGCGCGCCCGACTGCCGGTAAGCGCCCAGGCAATCCGTCAGGGGCTGGCAAGTGTCGAATTGCCTGGACGATTTCAGGTGCTTGCCGGGCGCCCTGCAGTGGTCCTCGATGTTGGTCACAACCCGCATGCCGCAGCCCACCTTGCTGCCAATCTC
>Ga0114979_10000756_pt1 | contig 21474 bp, 23 predicted proteins | sample S_140625_EF_Meta_FD_87315 | JGI IMG/M metagenome (GOLD analysis project Ga0114979, IMG submission 87315) | Freshwater microbial communities from Lake Simoncouche, Canada to study carbon cycling - S_140625_EF_MetaG | ecosystem: Environmental > Aquatic > Freshwater > Lake | place: Lake...
AGGGCCGGGGGCGGGACCCGGAGGAGGCACAGGAGTAGGGCCGGGGGCGGGACCCGGAGGAGGCACAGGAGTAGGGCCGGGGGCGGGACCCGGAGGAGGCACAGGAGCGGGCTCTCCCGGAGGGGCCTCTGGGGGAACAGGGGAAGGACCTTCGCCTACTCCCGTCCCCGTGGTTTCCTGCTTCTTCTTGAAGAAATAGTCGTCTGGGTGGATGCCTCCAGACGTGATCATGCCAAGGTCGCCGACCGGAACCTTGTCGATGTCCTCGTCGGTCCAACCAAGGTTGTAGAGGTCGTCGCGGTACTCGTCCCGCTTCTTGGCGGTCTCTTCGTCTTCGACGGTCTTCCCGACAGGGATATCCGGCTTCGTGCCGTCAGGGGCGGTAGGTCCTTGGTCCGTGGTCGGCTGACCGCCTGACACAACATCGCTGACGCCCTTCACTGGACCGCCAATGATCGCTCCACGGATGGAGCTATCAAGGATCTTGGTCCAGTTTTCAGACGTGAAGAATTCGATGTTGTTGTCCACAATGGACGCCGCCGCTTGGTTGACGGCCTCCTGCGCACCCTCAGTGAGACCCTCCGCAGCAGCGCCGCCCGCAAAGCCAAGGCCGAACCGCTTGGCGATGCTTTGGCCGACTGCCTCTTGCGCGGCTTTGCCACCCACGGACTTGAGAACTCCGCCCATGCCCGCCCTCTCAAGGGCTGCATTGACACCACCCGCAACAAGAGAGGCACCGAGTTGGGGCTTGCCCGTTTTCTCCAAAAGGGTCTGGTAGCTCTCGCCAAATGCCAAACCAAACCCCGCAAGGATGCCGCCTACCGCGCCACCGACGGCAGTTCCTACACCGGGGACAACAGATCCTATGGCCGCGCCAGTGGCTACGCCAGCAAGCCTCCCAGCAGCCATTGCTGCCCACGGAGCAATTACGCTTGGAACGCTTTCAGCAAAGTATCCGGCAGCGGACCCCGGTCCGGTGACGCTACGGTAGTCCTCGTACTGAGTGGGGTACTTCTTTTCAAGCTCGCGGGCAGTGTCCATAGCTTCCTTGCGCTGGCGCTCGGCATAGCCCTGCGCACCCAAGAAGTCTGACACGCCTTGCGGTGCATAGTCCGCAATGCCCTGCGCAATAGCCCCGGGGATCACATCCGCGAACGTGCTGCCCATCTGACCGAACTGCTTCTTGGCCGAGTCCATGAAGAGACTGCCAATGCCGCGCTCGGGCTTCGGCTTCTTGGACTCTAGGTACTGAGGGAAAGCAACATTCTCGGCATAGCTAAGGATGTCCTGTTGCTTTGCATCAGGGGGACCTTCAATTTGCAAGATGGTGCCGTTAGGTGCTTGGACCTCATAGACAGCCATTGGCTACGCCTCTTTATCTGATTAAGGTTTGACGCCAAGAAGTTTGAACTGAGACCCAGAACTTCCCCCCACACCGATCCGAAGGAGTTCCTCCTGAGCCCGTTGGGCTTTTTCTGGGGTAATGCCAGACAACGGATCTCGTCCTGCCTTGAGGTACTCTTCGAGAGCCGAGGCACGGAGCTTAAGTTGCTGTTCCTCGAAGCCCTTACGAACAGCCTCTTGGTACTTCTCCGGAGGATCTCCGGCCTTCCATCCGCCAAGGGCAGCATACGTACGTATGGTCTCCGGATCCTTATTGAGCTGCATCTTGGCAATGTTGAACTGCTGGTTAAGCTGATCCCGCTGGAGATCCTCACGGCGAAGATCAGACTCGCTCTCACGACGAGCCTTTTCAGCAGCCTGAAATGAGCGAATACCCTCAAGACCACCTTCACCGATACCACCGGCAAGGGTTCTGCTTTTGCTGGCCATCATGCCGAGGCCTGCCGCAAGGATACCCATCCACTTGTTCTCTTCGCGCTGCTTGATGGACTCTTCCTTACGCGAAGAAAGCTGGGCCTCCTTCTGCTCGCGACGCGCCCGGATGCTCTCAAGCGTAAGCTCCATTTCAGTTGGGGGCTTAGGAGGAGGGGTATAGGCCGTTCCCTCGTCAATAGCCTTCAACTGAGCTGGCGGCATCGCGTTAACGGATTTGTCCAACGCGGACAGTTCGCCCTTGGTCATAAATTGATTGGTGGCCTCGTCATAAAAACCGGGGGGCACCTCTCGACCTTGGGTAATAGCTTGGGCAGCATCGCGAAGACGCTTGTCCTCCTGCACCTTACGCATGGTCTCCGCTGCATACTCTTCGGCTTTCCTTTTCCGCTCATCGTATTCGCCGGAAGGAAGCCTGAAGTAATCAACGATGCCGGGTTTGGGGGGAGCGTTCTGGGACCTATCTTGGTACGTCTTACGGCTCTCTCCAATGGTTGAAAGAATAGAGGAGGGGCCTCCAACAAAGTCCTCGTAGAAACGGCTGTTAGACGTTTGAGCAGGGGCCGCAGGCCGAGGAGCAACAACGTCGCCGCCATCATCAAAGTGCGCTATGCCATTGATTACTTCGCCGCCGCGCTTGTACGCGCCAGCCTGTGGCATAGGCACCGTAGGCGCAAACATGTTCTTCAGTTCTTGCGCGTTCTGGTCCGGCGTGGTTATGGATCCAAGGCCGACAGAGACGTCAAGAGGAGACGACCGCTGAAACATGGGACGGTTAAGGACGGAGTTGTTATCCATGACTTATGGTTTCCCCATCAAGTTATAAGCAGCAAGCGCAGTGGTCCCAAGACCAGCCGCCTGTGAGGCGATTGAAGCGGACGGAGCAGCGGTTTGACTGATCGTCTGCTGCGAAGAAGGCGCGCCCTTGTAGATATCGGAGAGGAACGAGACGCGCTGATACGGCTCGTAGGTCTGGGCAATCTTGGTCTGGCGAACGGCGTCAAGCTCCTTCTGCTGCTGGGCCTGCTGCTTTTCGCCGAGGTTGTAGAGGAACGACACGTCGCCCTGCTGAAGACCAGACTGCTGCTGTCCAAGGGCTGCGGTCGCCGTACCAAGTGACGCGATACCGGCTGCGCTAGACCCCTGAAGCTGGCCCGCTGAAGTAGCGGCATTAACACCCATGTTACCAGCAGCAAGACTTGTGTCGGCAATGTTTTTACCGACACCCAAAAGAAGGTTTCCCGCAGACTGCGAACGCTGCTGCTGCTGTTGGAAAGCATCCATGGATGCCTTCTGCGCCTGCGCGTAGTTGTTGTAGTAGTCCTCAAAGATCTTCTTTGACTGCACTTCAGCAAGGTTACGGCCAAGCTCTGCCTGCTGGACACCAAAGCGGCTACCACCAAAAGCCCCAGCCTTAGAAGCATTAGCGGCAGTTGCCAGAGACTGTATCTGCGCCTGCCGATTCATCTCGGCAATAGCGTTCTCAGTAACATTCTTCTGATACGGGTTCATGTAGGACGTAACGGAGTTGGGGTCGTACGACTTTGCCCCAGCCGTCCCGTAAAGGGCGGCAGCTTCCCCGTAGTCCGTTGCAGCACCGGTCGCGCCAGAACCGTATTTCCCAGCCTCCGACATAGCAGCAAGGCCGTATTGCGGGAGACCGCCATAGCCCTCTGCCGAATTGGCATAGGCAGCGTTGGCTGACTCCATGTACGGCTGATACGACCCAATCCCCAAGCCAGCCATCTTGATGGCTTCTTGCTGCTGGGGAGTCATCCCGGCAATTTGATACGGAGGGACGTCTATCGGCTTGTCGGCAAGCTGTTTCGATAAGTCGAGAAGGCCCTTCTTGTAGGCCTCAATGTCTGGAGATTCCCGGACGATTTGTTCCTGTATTGTCGTGTCGACCATGATTATGCCATCCGTTCAAATTTGTGCATAAGGTCATACATCTTCTTTGCACCGGCCTTACGGTTGCCGCCCCCTGCTCCACGAACAGCGGCGGCTGTCATCACGAACTCGCCGTCACTGAGACGGGCGGGGATGGAGTCACTGGTCCCGGTCCCCGGTCCATTTATGGGTCCACCAACCCTAGCGTTCATTACACCACCGCCCGGGAACTGATCGTACCTGAACCCCGTAGGCGAGGTCAGATAACCACCGACAGGGGAGACCTGAGTGGGTCCAGAAGTGTACCGAGGCCGGAAGTTTTTAATGTCAAAAGCATACCTAGCGGGATCAGCTTTGATGAGGTCATCGCTTGTGGTCTTGCTGACCAGAGAGGGCTGGGGATTTTCTTTTTCCGAGTTGCTGAGAGCAAGAAGACCCGCCCCACCCGCAATCAACAGAGGCAACTTGTAGTCATTAAAAAAACCCTTAGCAGAGTTCATCAAACTGCCGATGCCGCCAGAGGACGAGGCGCTTACCGTAGGTGCAACCCCGGTAGCAGCGTTTCCGGAGGTTTGCGCTGCTGCCAGCGCGGCGGCTTCCTCTGCCCCCGGCCTAGCGACGGGCATTGGTATATCCTTGGTCCACTCGGCCGCAGCCGACTCGGGTCCTATTCCGGCAGCGGACGATGCGGCATCACCAGTGAGGTTGCCGCTAAGGAACCCGCTAGTTCCGGGGATATTCTTACTGATCCAATCCCCAAGCGGGGATGAAGCCGGACCGCTGCCGAAGAGGCTCCCTCCAGCAAAAGCATTTTCAGTGAAGCTTCCCGAACCAGTAAATCCAGCCGAGATACCGGACATTGCCCCGCCAATTAGGGCGCTTTTAAGAGCGTCGGCGGGCTTGGCCCCGGACAAAAGGGATACCGCCCCACTTGAGATAGCGCCAGCGGCAATCGGCCCGACGAAGGGGGTGAGGATAACGCTGCCAAGGATCGTTCCGACTGTCTTGAGGATCGATCCAAACAAGCCGAACTCTAGAAGCCCTGTCTTCGGGTTTACCGTACCGCTACCACCCATGCGCTTGAGCATGGTCATTTCAAAAGGGGTAACGTGCGCAAGAGTAGTATCGCCGTTCCGACCCGCTGCCGAGACCCTGTTGGCTGCCTCCTTCAAGGAAACAATTCCGCCCTCGGCGTAGCCGCGTTCCCCGCTCTTCTTCAGAAGAGTCTGCCCTATCAGGGCTCTAGCGATGGCGACAAACCGGGGGTCGTAATCCTTGGGGACGTCTTCCGTATCGAAAGCTCCGGAAGAAACCAACTGCTGTATAAGTTCAGGATACTGGTCTTGGTTTTTCTCAAGATAGGCAAGAAGCCTATCGAGGGACAGAAGCTGGTCCTTGGACATTGCCTCAAGGTCAGCCATACCATTCTTGACAACTTCGCGTTGTTGGGGCGATAGGCGTCCAAAAACATCGGCGATTGACGAGGAAAGACCCGGCAAGTCCTCCGCCTTGAACGGGGACTTTGCCAAATCCTTTGCGAAAGAGGGTTCTTGGAGAAGCTGTTCGCCCTTCATGGACTTTTCCTATGGACGTGTCACGGGGAAATTTACCCTGACGGAGCCTTGAATACAAGCTTTAGGTTGTCACCCTGACGGTACCGACGGACCCAGTAGCAGAAAAACCCTTGACGTAGGGGGCGTAGGGTAGGGACACTCGCAAGACACCGTTAACTTGAAAGATGGTGCCTACCTCAAGGCCGTAGTCGTTACTAGCCAAGTTAGTCAAGACGATGGTGGTCTGACGACCTTCGCCAACGGCGCGAATATAGGTAACAAGGGAGACCAAGGCGCGAACAAGGTCCGAAAAGTACTTGACGTCGTACTGGCTTGGCGGCCGCGAAAAGACCGGGGGAATAAGGCGAACATCCATTAGCGCCTCCCGTCCGTCTGTATCTCAAGGCGGGGGGAACCAAGTATCCACTTGGTTCCGACACGGTTGCTCTCGATGCGGAATACCACGGATCGACCCCGGAGGCGAATAGTTTCAACCTCAGTGTACTGCTCGACGGGGACCACGGCAGATCGTGTGGTCGTAGATGACGACACATCCACGTAGTTTGAGCCGGGGTAGTTCTGCGTCTTCAATGTGATGTCCAGACGAGGGTTGTTTGTGGAGTCGACAAAAGTGACATCCGGGATAATCCTTCGGACAAAGGAGAACTTATCGCCCTCCCCAATATCCGCAGGCGAACTCTCTATGTAGGCGTTCAGCGGGGAAGCGGGAGTGGTGCTTCCATCGTCGGTCCCGATCTCATGGTTGTATATGTAGTTGTCCGTGCTGGCCGCGAGAGGATATTGTCGAACGCCCCTATCAATCCAAGCTGTCCTAGCCAACGCGCCATAGGACCACACCTTCTCCCCGTAATTGTACGTCACGTACAGGTCGTTTTCATCCGACCCGGCGGAGGGATAAAACCACGTAACCTCGCTGAACTGGGACGTCACGGCAGCTATGACTTTGTCCGACTGGTTAAAGTTAAAGTTGTTGAAGACGTGGTTGTTCAGGGGGCAAAGAAGCTGATCGACCTTGCCGGAGTAGACGTAGAAGTTGTTCTGCCCCATCCAAAACACGCTGTCGTCAACGGTAGCAAAGCAGTTGAATCCAATAGCGGTTATGCCCGCAGCAAGCTGCTGGATACCGAACGTGTAGGGGGGTCCGACGTACTGGAGAGAATAGGCGGCAGCGTCAGTGAACACCACGATTTCGCGTTTAGTCTCAACCCCGCGAATGATCCGACTACCCGCTCCAATACGCAGATCGCCTGCGGTATTTGTGGCGCTCGCGCTCCAAAGGAACGGGTCTTCCTGCGAGGAAAAACGAATAATCAGTGGATCTGGAGAAGTCGCCGAACCGTAGTTTGCCCCGAATGCGATGACATGCCGGTTGGTGTCAGACACCATAACCTGAGTTGCGATGTCGGGGGTCTGCGTGTCCGTAGACAACGAGGAAAGCGTAACAGCCCTGCTACTAATACCGGAACCGGCGCTCCAGTAGTAGACGCCGCCGCCTCTGATATTGAAGATGAGGTCCTCGCCGTAGTTGTCCTGAGCCCAAAGGCGAAGCGTATTTACCGCGCTCAAGGTTGCGCCGCTTCCCCATGTACCACGACCCCACGTTCCGGCCCCCCAACCTGTTCCACCCACCTGTGTATCAAGGCCAGTGTTGATCTGATACTCGGCGGAAACCGAAGACCCACCGTGCCCCGTGTCAGAGGCGTTTGGTGTGACAGAAACAGGTATCGTGTAATTGTCTGGGTCGACATAGGTAACTTCGTACTCTTGGTTAAGAACACTTGCCGTTACGTTTCCGCCAAGACTTACCGCGCCAGTAAATGTTACAAAATCACCGCTTAAGCAACCGTGCGCAACGTCGTAGACAGCGATTGTCGAGACCCCGGTGGTTGCTGTAAACGGCCCAGAAAGAGTGGCGGTGCTGCGAATGGGGGTGATGTCGTAATTGCTGCCGCCACGTTCAATGTAGTATTTGAGGTTTGTTCCAAAGCCCAAAAGGTTTGCGGAGGCCAAGGTTGTCCAGTTTAGAAGGGACCTAGCCGTGCCAAGAAAGGGGCTATTTGCAGCGTACTTCTGCCAGCCACCGATGCTTTGTGGATACCCGAAGCGAAAACGAACAAGGTTAGACAAGCGCCAGCCGCCCTCGTTCGTATAGCCCGTGACGTCCTTGACGACGCCGGGTCGAAACTGGAGCTTTTGAAATGGCATGCCGACCCCTTATACCGGTTGGATGTTAGGGTTAGAGGGGCTTTGCGGGCCAGTTTACGTCCCACGGAAACCCGCTTTGAGACGTTATATCACGCAACGACTGTCGGTAGGTAGCCCACACTTCCTTGTCGCCCGGAGCATCTGCAAGCTGCGTCCAGTCGCACTCAGCAAGGCGGCTGTTGCGGTCGTCACGAATTGTCTTGGACCGTTGGGCGTCATACGCGGCCTTGGCCTCGTTGTTCATATCGGACAAGCTGTACTTGGTGAACCACTGACCGTCAATTTGCTCCACGCCGTCACGGTAGACCGTCTGGTAGCGCCCGGCGGCGGGCTGCGGGCCTTCCAGAACGGGATCAGCGCCAAGGTGGTCTAGGATTTCGACGGTCGTCTGATCCCATGAAGCGCCCGCTACCGTGCGAAACTCGCTCTCAAACATGACTGCGCCAGTGGCGCGGATGCGGATTTCCATTGCTGTTCTCCTTACGCGATGGCGAGAAAGATGTAGGTTCCGCCACTGGCATTGATGCCTGCGGCAGTGCTGACGATTTGGAAGCCGGTTGTCGCGGTGTAGACGCTGTTGGCGTTGACTTCAGCGGCGGTGCTGTTGAGCAAGAGCGAAGGGTCAGTACCTGACACCATGCCACGGGCCGTGTCCCAAACGTACCAATCGCCTGTGCTATCCGTGCGCTTGATAAGGACGAAACGAGCGCCGCCTGTGAAACCGCAGTCGATGGTTTGCGTTGCGCCTGTGCCGGTGTATGAGCCAACCTTGCTCACGCCGGGGCATGTGGCGAAGAGGTAGGCTACCCAAGTGCCAGTTGTGTAGTAACCCCACCCAACTGTAAATGTTGTGGATGTTGGTTGCGCTGCAAACCAATCATTGGTTGCATAAGTTGTTTGCGAGCCAGCATTTGTAAAATTTAAAAACATTGACCGCCAATTAGTGGAGGTAAAGTTTGTTCCCGCTTGCCAATTTGATGCGCCATTTCGTTGCCGGTAAATAATGAGTTCTGGCGCAACGCCCAAATTGTGGTTTATCGCGTAAGATCCACTACCGGGGCTTGTTCCCGTATAACACACCTCATCAAAGAAGCCGGGGGCGCGGCGGAAGTTCCAGTACGCCATAGAGTTTCCCGACCAGTTGCCAGCAATTTGGAACCCTGTATTATTAAATCCTTGCGTCCAACCAGACCCAGAAACTTCGGCATTAGTGTTTGATGTTGTCAAATATGGCGAAGCCGCTGCGGATGTTGTAGAGTTAACGCCTCGTAAACGGTCAAAAATTTGGGTTTTATTTGAAAATCCTGCGCTTCTTTCTGCGGCAAATTGGGCGTCAATTGGGAAATTGGTTGCTTCAGTTGTTCCCAAAGTGTCTGTTGTAGCAATCGGCGCAAACACACTCGTCCCGCTCGTCGGCGTCTTCATCGGGCCGCGACGGATGGCGACGTAGATGTAGGTAATTGGAACGCCGGGATATACATTGTTGTTTAGCATAGTAAACCCGGTCGCAGTCGGCTGGAATATTTTATCTGTTGTTTCTTGTATATAAAGGTTAGGGTTTAGACGCCGATTGACGTTGCCTCCATCGGTCGTATTAACCCATCCGCGCATCGTATCATACAAGTACCAGTCCGTTGCAAAACCGGGGTCCGTAGACGGTTTAGCTAAAAGCCACTGAGGCTCATACCCCAAATTTACATCCGTGCTTCCGGTCCCGCTTGAAACCGTAAACGACCCACAGCTAATCACATTATCCGTGCCAGCCGTGCCAAAACCTCCTGCATTAGAAGCATAAATGTAGGCAACGTAGGTTCCACCTGAAGCATTAACATCATTGCTTGTCCCAACACTAAACACGCTGCTTGTAGGCGCAGTACTGTTCCAAACAAATGTATCAGATGCCTGCGCGCTCGTGAGGTTCAGTTGAATGCTGTAAGCCGCAGATGTGAGTCCGCTATGGTAAACTTGCCAATCTCTTGGCGCATCCGTACGCTTAACAATAATGCACCCCGGCGTTGAGCCAAGATTGTGCGCGATTGTGCGGTTAGCGCCCGTGCCGGTGTAGGTCACGATGTCAAAGAACTTTGGCTGTTTGCGGAAGGTCCATGAGGTGTATGTCACTGCGCTTGTGTTTATCTTTGCCAGCGAACCAATAGAAAATCCTATTGACCCGAAAGTAGTCAAACCTGTTGCTTGTGTCGTTTGAGCAGCAGCACTGTCTGAAGTTAGATCAAAAGTTGCCCCGCGAGCAGTGTCATACAAAGCGTGGTTCTGGGCACCTGAACGGCTTTTCATCCAAACCAGCCCACCAGACGCAGAACCGGAGCTTACTTGGCCCGTATTGGTAGACGGGAACATAACACCGGCATTCCAAACAATACGAACAGCGCCATTGGCCCCCGGAGGCTGAGTTGCTCCCGGAGAGCCGCCCGCGCCACCTCCACCATACAAGCCGGGAGCCCCACCAGCAAAATAGTTAAATCCGTCACCTATCACATCAGGTGCAGTTCCGCCCCCGCTTCCGCCCTTACCGCCAAACGTCGTGTTATTGATAGCTGATGGGGTGCTAGTTGCTGCACCAGAAGTGCCTGCCCCAAGCAGGCCAACGCCGCCGCCGCCGCCGCCGCCCACCCTATAACCTGAACCATCAGATACCGCTGACGATCCACCCCCTCCCCCACCGCCAGAACCGGCATTTCCAGGAGTTGCGGTAAGTGCCCCAGAACCACCAGAACCGCCAGAACCACTATACCCACCAGCTCCGCCGCCGCCGCCTGATATGCTGTTGCCTCCGGTTGCTCCCGCACCGCCCGCCCCGCCGCTGCCGCCACCATCACCGACATACGAGCCTCCGGCCCCACCGGAACCGCCGAAAACACCGGCACCGCCGCCGCCACCTTTTACAGTAGAGGTGTTAATAAAATAGGAGTCCCCACCAGCAACCCCATTAGAGTCAAGAGCCCCCAAGGTGCCGCCAGAACCAACAACAACCGTGTATGTTTGGCCCGGAGTTACCAACACACTGTTCTTGTAACCAAGCCCTCCGCCGCCGCCGCCGCCAGCCGTAGGGTAGGGAGGGCTTCCGTTGTTCCAACCCGCACCGCCTCCACCACCCCCAACGCAGAGAACAGACACACTGGTAACGCCTGCCGGGCATGTCCACGAGTGGGTTCCTACGGAAACAAAATCATCTTCGTTAAAGACCCTTAGATTAATTCCATTGTTAATCGCCTGTGTCGATCCACTGCCCGTATACAAATACGTCGAAAACACATCCTCAATGTAAGTTGGTCCAGCAGCCGCAGCCGACCCCGCCCCAAAGCCAAAGCCCCTAGCTGACGCAGCGCCTTCCGTGATGATTGTCGGCATCGGCTATCCTCAAGCAAACTTGGTCTGAGACGCGAAGATTGTGAAAGCCGCGCTTCCCGTCTTCACGATGGTGTAGGTGTAGACGTCAACGGAGGAGGCGTTGCCTGCTGCGGGAGCCGTGCCACCCTGCCACTTAGGCGTGACGGATGTGCCATCTACCTGAATGGCGCTGTTGTAGTACGCAGTGCTGCCCTGCGTCACAAGGAAAGCCACAGTCAAAGATTGCCCAGTGGACATAACCGTATTCAGTGAAGTGCCGGATGAGGCCCTGAAGTTGACGGTCCAGTTAGCGGAGGCATTGCTGGTGTAGTAGAGAACCGACTGGGTTGTCACGTCGATGTTGATCGTACCAGTCGCAGCCGTGGCGCTGATCGTAGCAACCTCGGCGGCATTGGTCAATACGGAAGCCAACCGTGCGGACGTCCCAACAAACGACTGAACGCCTGTCCAAGTGTTGTTCGCCGAAAGACTTAGGCCTGTGGCCGGGGCAGTCGACTGCCAAGTTGTTCCGTCGCTGGTCAGGACGTTCCCGTTCGTCCCCGGGCTGACCGTCTGGAGAGCGGAGGTTCCATTGCCAAGCAGGACGGCATTGGCGGTAAAGGTCGACGCCCCTGCCGGGATAGTTGCAGACAGCCAAGTTGTTCCATCGCTTCGAAGGACGTTGCCGCTATTGGCTGGAGCAACCATCTGAAAAGACGAAGTCCCATTTCCAAGAAGAACATAGTTCGACGAAAAGGTGACTGCGCCCGTTCCGCCATTGGCCACTGCAAGAGTTCCAGTGATGCCTGTCGAAAGGGGGAGACCGGTAGCATTGGTCAACGTCGCCGAAACTGGAGTGCCGAGAACTGGAGCCGTCAGGGTGGGGGAGGTAAGTGTCTTGTTAGTAAGTGTCTGCGTCCCGGCTTCCGTTACGGGGGCATTGGCCACTTCAATGACATCTGTCCCGTTGGCATAGACAATGGCCTTCTTGCCATTGGCAATCACCACGCCCGTTTGACCGTTGACCTTAACCGTTACAGCAAAACCACCGACGGTATTGTTGAAGAAGACGTAGGGCTTCTCAACCGCCGGTACTTCTACGGTCCTTGCTGCTGTCAGCGTTCCAATAAGCGCGATCACGTAGTTTCGGCCTGTTGAAGATGCCCCATTTGTAATGGTCAGGACTGTTGCTGAGCCGCTATCCGTGACGGTCTGGGTAGCATAACCGGCGATAGCCTCTTCGATAAGGGTGCCGAGGTTCGTGTTCGTGGTTGAGCCCCACTGCCCGGACTGTTCACCCGTAGCGATCAACTCAATCTTTAAGTTTGGGGAGTAAGTGCTAGTCATTACATCCTCTTGATCATTACGGGTGGACCTAGGTCCAGTTGGGGTTCTGGGATGGGGTTATGCCACCCCATGCGGGAACTTGGGCTGGTGTGATCCCACCCCAAGTGGGGTTCTGGGCTGGAACTAGTTGACCCCAAACAAAAGCTTGTCCAACATACCCTGTTGCACTAACCCCTGCAACTTGTGCAATCGTGGCAAAACTGATCGATGTAGTACCGGCATATCCGGTAGCAGAGACCCCTGTGACGAAGGCGTCAATGGGACGGTCAACGGTTACGGAACCAACTTGCCCGGATGCTGAAACCCCTGTCAAAGTTGTGCTTACGCTTACGGAAGCGACAACCGTTCCAACCTCACCTGTGGCAAAGACCCCTGTTACGGGAACATTTTGGGTTAGGGTTACTGTGGGTGTCCCAACCTGACTAGTAACAGATACCCCTGTTAGGGCTGCGCTACCGTTAAAAACGGCTGCTGCTGTTCCAACTGCGCCTGTCGCAGATACGCCCGTCAGAGTTGCGCTACCGTTAAAAACGGCTACCGCTGTTCCAACTGCGCTTGTTGCAAATACGCCGACTACCGCCACATTTTGTGTGAACGTGGCAGTAGCTGTTCCAACTGCACTAGTCGAAGACACACCCGTGACGGATACGCTGTTGTTGAAAGAGGCTACGGCCGTTCCAACGCTCCCCGTCGCGGATACACCCGTGACAGACACGCTATTGTTAAAAGTAACTGTGGCTGCTCCAACGCTCCCCGTCGCAGATACACCCGTGGGGGTTATATTTGCCGTAGAAGTAACTGTGGATGACCCAACACCGGTTGTTGAAGCCACCCCCGTTACGGAAGCTTTGAAGTCAAAGGTAAGGGTAGGTGTTCCAACGCTACCCGTCGCTGACACACCCGTTACGTTTGCGTCTACAACAACACTAGTCGAAGCAGTTCCGACAGACCCTGTCGCTGATACGCCAGTTACACTTACACTAGTGTCGGTTGGTGGCGTGTAGGTGATGACGATCAAGCCGCTGCCACCAGAACCGCCAGCAGACCTTTGGCCGGTATTGGTCCCTTTATAACTGCCGCCGCCGCCGCCCGCGCCAAAAATACTGCTACCGCCTTCGCCGTTTGCAGTTGAGCCAGCTACACCACTGAAGCCGCCGCCTGAACCACCAGCGCCGCCAATAGTTTTTAGTATATCAATCCCCGCGCCACCAACAGCCCCAGTAAGACTGCTGCTGCCGCCGCCGCCGCCGCCGCCGCCATTGCGCCCGGCAGTATTAGCGCTGCCACCACCAAAACCCTGCGAATTGTTGCCACCAACAGATGCTGACCCGTTGGAGCCCCCGCCATTGCCGCCGCCGCCGCCCCCATTATTTCCAGAACCTGAAGCCCCAGTAGCTCCAACCGCTCCATTTCCATTGGGGCCGCCCGCCCCACCACCACCACCACCACTTATTACTGCGGTGCTGGATGTTGACCCTACAGAAGTACCACCAGTCCCTCCATTGAAATTTGATCCGGTGCCTCCAGTTCCGGGGGTTACAACGCGCGTTGTTCCATTTGTGTTTCCGCCAGTGCCGCCGCCAGCGGAGTAGGTTCCACCAGATGGGTTTGGTATGGTTGTGCTTCCGCCAGTGCCCCCAGTACTAGCAGCACCGCCCGCAGGGCCAGCCGCTCCTCCAGCGCCGATTGAAATTGACGAAATTGTTGAAGACGCACTAATTAGATAGTTTGATACAGCAGTATATCCGCCGCCGCCGCCGCCCGCGCCGCCAGCCTTGCTTGTGGAACTAGCAAAAGCTCCACCCGATCCGCCCCCGCCGCCACCAACAAGGTAGATGGCGTTGTTGGATGGGTTCCAGTCAGCGGGCGTTGTCCAAGACGTTACTGCTGCATCGGAAATGTAATAAACCACTTGCGGATAGGTGACGAACGCCGCGCCGCTATTGTTGCCGTTGTTGGTTGAGTTGCCGCCCACATACCATGTGTAAGGCGTAGAGCCGTTAGATGTCGCTGTGTCAGGAGTAAATATCAGATCGCGCAGGGTGTTGTAATCGCCGCGCGGCGTACCAGTGCCGGTGTAGTTGATGGTCGTCGTCGTGCCGGAAGTGGGACTATTCAGGGTCAGCGTTGCGGTGGAGGTTCCGCTGATGCCGCTGGTCGAGTTGATGTTGGTGGTAATGCTGACGGGAAGTGTAATCGTCGATGAGGCGGTGGCGGCGATGCCCCCGAAGGTGTTCGTCCCCGTGACGGTAAGCGTGGTCCCCGCACCGCCGTTTGTTAGAACGCAGTTGAACGTGGACCCACCACCGGCAAATGTCCTAGAGCCGCTTGCGGGTACGAAGGTGATGTCACCGACGCCGGTCCCTGCGGTAGTTGTGAACCCAGAAGGCGCGGCGTTGTTGAAACCAGTAGTATTAGTTCCAGTTATGCGAATCGACCCACCATTAAACGTAATGCCCTTTGTGCCCGCCGCAGTCGTAATAGCCTTTGTGGTGGAAAAAGTTTTTCCGTTTAGGTCTAGCGTACCGTTTGTGAGAGTAGTTTCACCAAAACCACCAGCACTTCCATTTAGCGTAAGCGCGTCCTGAAGCACCCAAGTGCTTCCAGAGCCGTTAAAATTTATGTTGCAAAAAACCGAAAACCCACCAAAGGTGAGTGTTTTGGACCCCGTACCGGCAAATGTAATGGTAAAACCGCTAGAAACAGGATAAGACACGGTAGCCGGAGAAACTATAGTGACGCTGCCATGAATTGCCCAAGAGCCGGATGTTGCGGTAAACGAAATAGCACCATTAGTTATAGATATATTGGCGCAAGCAATAACGCTTGCGCCGATTGATACTATGTAACTGCCCGCCCTATCAAAAAAAACATTGTCCGCAGAAGTGGGGACGGTTGTGTTGGCGGGGCCTCCAGAAGAAAGTGACCAGTTGGTTGCAATGTTCCAAGATGTGTTGCCGGCTCCAATGTAATACTTATCAGTCATGGCTACACCGCCGGGTCAGCAGTGGGCTCTTCAGTGGTGGGTGCAGTGACGATTGCATACCAGTTGTCGTAGCGCGTCTGCTTCATCGCCTGAATTTCTTCAGGCGTGAAGGAATCGTAGTCGCTCACACGCATTACCAGCGCGTCCTTCAGGATGAAGGGGTCTTCGCCGATTTGAAAGCTATCGGATAGAAGACCGCTTTCCAGAATCTCGATAGGCATCAGCCCCTCCGTTCCGGCAGACGTCGGTGATCAATTACGCCAGACGAATAATGGCGTTACTGGCATCCGCAGCGGGGAACACGACGGTGAAAGTTCCGGCCGAGACCGACTTGTCAGAGCCAAAGTCAAGCACGACGACCGACTTGTTTGACTGCGTGGAGTTATAGATAAGAGCCCCACGCGCAGTGAACGTCGCGGACGTCCAAGAAGAATCCGAGAAATCCACAAAGGACGTCGTTCCGCTGCTCGACGTAACAGATCCGGTCAAGGTATTGCCGCCAGCAACGTAGGCTGTTCCGGATGTGTTGGTGATCTCGTTGGTCGCGCTATACGCCGTAGTGGTCGCATCAAGGGTAGCAGAGGAGGTGTACAGGGCAAGCTTGAACGTATCCGCCGCAGTTGACCCACGGGTGACGCTGGTGGTGAAAGCGTGAGTTCCGTTCAAGAGTTCAAGCTTGAACGAAGTACACATGAAGTTTCCGGTAAAAGCCATCAGAGCCTCCTGAGATGTTCGGCCAGTGTAGGGTGACCCGCTTCTGAGACCAGATAGCTGATCGTTGATCTGTCGCACTTTATAGCACGTTTTATATGTTCAAGGACAACCACTTCGATGGATGCCTTGAATGCTCTTGCCTGCTCCTGAATAGCAGGGTGGGCCGTATCGGCAACTTGGACAATACGATCAGCGGCCCTTTTAGCCCAGAACTCGGGGGAATGACCCCCATTGTCAGAGGCTTCAACATCTACCCCAAAGGTCTCTATGGTCGCGGCATTCACAAACATTAGTTAGCCTTCACTCTAAGGAGACCGTCGCGGTATGCGTCTGTCTCTTCGCGGCCTTCGCCGAAGTTGATCAAGCGGTTCAAGGACTCAAGGAACCGGTTGTTGTAGAACTGAAGAAGTTCTTGGTCACCCTTCATGAAAGTATACGCCTCGACCAGCGAACCGTAAAGAAGCGCCTGCTCTGCATTATTACCCAGCCAACTTGTGCCAGCAGTCACAATAGACTCAGGCTGGTAATAGTAATGAAGTTCAACCGAAAAACCACTACTAGGTACAGGAGCCAGAAGAATAGTATTTATGTCGAAAAATGAATAGTACTTCGGAACACCCTGTGCCCCAGTTGGGTTGTACTCTTGTAGGTATTCCACATCTTTGTTCAAAAGAAAAACGGTGGAACCGGAAGATGACACAGAGAGGCTAAATGGGGACAGGTAGTCACTTGGCACAGAAAGGTACTTATTACCCGCCGTGCAAACCCCCGATATGTTTTTTCTAAAAACTTGAAGGTCTACTGCATAGAGCAGCCGCTCTTCACAGTTCCTGATGAACGTGTTGATGTTATCGTTAAAGTTTGTTTCGTTGTATTCGGTGAAGTCCTTGATGGCTTGCACCAATGTCGTGTAGGTCCATGCCATAGAATCACCCTATAACGATGTTGACGACACCGACGCAGAGAACGGTCTGCGTGGATGTATGGTCAATGAGGGGGAAGATATCCTGTCCAACAGGGACAGTGATAGGTTCAAAACGATCCGGCCTAGGGTTCATTAAGGCTTGAGGCTCCGTCGGTGGGTAGATTGGAGAAAGTTGCGGGTGCTTCGGTGTCCAGCATTCCGTACATGTCCGAAGACCCTGCCACTCCCTGCGAAGGCGGGTGTACTTGTATTTAAACCCGCACCGGTCACATATTGCAATCGACCTTGAGCCGTTGGCGTAGGCGCTCATATTACACCACCCGGTAGAAGTTCTGCACGGGGGTTAGCTTCAAGGCCGCTCGGTCACGGTCCTCACCCGACGCACGCTCAAACTCCTCTTCGTAAGAAGCCCGGAGCATCTGGGCGCGCTCCGGGGCCTTCTTGAGGGATAGATAGTAGGCAAGACCAGCAGCTAGACACGGGTAGAACCTAAACGGAACGGCGAGAGTATTTGCGCCTGCAGCGGCATCATCAATGCGAACAAGCTTGTTGACGATGATGTAGTAGGTCGTGTTCGGCTTGGGCCACAGATAAAGTTCGGGAGTAATCTGCCTGTCCACAAAGTACTGAACCGGACGTCCCGGCGTCAGCTTGTTTGGGATGTTGAGATAGTACTCCCTGCTGACCCGTTGAACAGTCAGATCCACCTGTGTGGATGTTCCGGAGTTTGTGGTAAACCGGACAACAGCCGATATGATGTCAATCGTGGACGCAGAAAGCGTGTAATGCTCGCTGCTAGGGGTGACCGTAATGATCTCCTCTTGGATAGTCCACTGATTGAGACCACGGTTAGCCCATTCAGCAAGCAACAGATTCAGGCTGCGGCGAGCCGTGCGCTGGTCGTAACCAGTTCGAACGTCTATGCCGCAACGCTCAAACGCCTCCTCGATGTAGTCCGCTACATCGAGTTCGAACGTCTTGGTGCCTGAAGTCGTCATTCGTTGCTACCTCAGCAAACTTTGCCGCCCTTTTTGTAGGCCGCACCCATACCACGGGTAGCGATGCCGCCGCCCTTGAGAGCGATGCCCTTACCCTTGACAGCAATACCGCCGCCCCTAAGGCCCTTCATGGATTGCTGGGCATCGTGCTTCTTATCAGCATCAGAAGCCTCGTAGTCCTTCAAAGACATACCGCGCTTCTTGGCAAGCTTTTTATCTTGAGCAAGATCCGTCTTGGAGCCTTCCCACTCTTTCGTGGTCATGCCACCCTTTTTAAAGCCCTTTTTCATCTTCTTCTCCTTCGTGGCCTTGTCAAACATACCAATGTTCATAAGCCCTGTGGGGGAGTTGCTGGCCATATCAGCACATCCTCATCTTGCCCTGACCGCGCTGGGCGATACCCGCTCCACGGACCGATCCGCCGGACTTCTTCTTGACCATACCGCCCTTGCGGTATGAATCTTCATAGCCCTCAATAGGCTTTGAGACAGACTCCTTGTCAACGGGGAACCCAGCATTCTTCTCAACCATGTTCTGGCCGACAGTCCTCAGACGTCCCGTGGTCGGGGGCTTCTCAGGCGCCTGCACATCGTTCTCACCCGCACGATAAAAACCAGAACGAACAGTGCCGTATCGCCCCTGCTTCATGTCGCTATTAACGGTAACAGAAGAACCCTTCTCCGCATCATCGTTGAGCTTCTGATTATAGTACCCTCGGGGGGAAGCTTCTTCGGAGGGGTAGGATTTTTCAGGGTCATCTACACGGGGGATGTCGCGCTTTGGGGGGAGCGGGACGGACTTCTTGGAAGACCCACCTTCCCCGGCCATACGGGTGCTATAGGACTTCCCCTCAAACTCAAAGGTCTTGTCGCCGCTATTGCGAGCCTCTTTAAAGGCTTGTTCAAAACGCATGCGTGTTGCGCTCTTAGCCATCCTACTTCCCCTTCTTAGCTTTGCCCGCCTCAGAAAGGGCGATGGCGATTGCCTGCTTGCGGTTCTTGACGACCGGACCCTTCTTGGACCCGGTGTGCAGAGTTCCTGTTTTGAACTCATGCATGACCTTGCCTATCTTGGCTTGGGCCTTTGAAGGTTTCTTGGCCACGTCACTTACCCTTCTTCTTGCCCATGGCGATCATGATCATGATGCCACCCTTCTTGGGGGGGACCTTGCCGCCCTTGTTCATGTCCATGGGGGCAGCCTTCTTCTTGACAGACCCACCCTTCTTCATACCCATGGCGGCACCGGGAGGGGGAGCCATCTCGGGAGGGGGAGCCATCTGAGGGGCCGCACTCTTGCGGGACATGGCGGCAAGAACCTCTGGCGGGGGGGCCATGGGTTTATCGGCAGCGGTAGCGCGACGGGTAGGAGCCTTCATCATGGAGTCAGCAACTGCTCGGGCTCTAGCGCGACCAGCGAGGCTGTCCTTTTTACGGTCTGGCTTACCAATCATGGCTTTGCTCCTGAGATACGGTCTAACTTTTCCTCAAGCCGGTCAAAGCGTTGCATGATCCGGTCGAGGTCGTGGTGAAGATCGTCTCTGGTGACATAGGACCTTGCGATGTTCTCGCGGGTTTCAGCTATGGCCTTCCAGAGACTGTTGTGTGTAGCTTCGGCGGCATCAACCCGTTTATTGACGTATGATAGGCCCCAAACGATGGGGCCTACCACTAAGGTCAGGATGACATTCCAGATTATGTCAGCCCCGACAGTCATCAGTACTGCTTCCGCATCACGAGGATGATCGTGTAAAAATCCCCAGAACTTGCATCAATCGTAGAAAACAAGATGTTCCCTGTTTTTCCTGTTGAGGCATTGTTAGTTAGGCCCCCAAAGTCATCAAAGGACATGGTTTGCATAACTTGCTGTGGGACCGAAAGAATAGTTACGTTTGACGAGGCTTCCCAGAACAAACGAACTTCCATCCCATGCGTCGTAGCATAAATGCGCTCAATAAGGACTGACGTGCAAGGCTGGCCCCGAAAGGAGGCCAGCGTAGCAACATCAACCTTCTTGACAGCAGTCTCACCAGTGCCATCCGAGGCATTGGTAAACTTCATGACGACCTGTTTGTCCCCTTGGAAGAGGATCTGTGTGGCAACTGTATCAGCCATCAGAGCCTCCTATCAGGGGTTGATGACGCCGGGCTGCACGTAGCTGACAACCAGATACCCAGTGCCCGTACCGGTGTTGGTTGAAGTCAGCTTGATACGGATATCAGTGGTGCCGACATTGTACCAGTTGCCGATGCGAGTTGCATCCGCGCCAGCCGTGGCGGTGATGATGCCAAGGGTGCCGCCAGCGACTGCGGAAGCGGCGGTCAAAGCCGTGGCAGAAGCAGTCGTTCCAATGCCAACGGTAGAGGCAACGCCGCTCCAGATGACGCCGACGTAGAGTTTAATGTCGGTGATGGTGCTTCCGGCGGGAAGCACGATGCTGGTCGTATAGACGCCATCAGCGCCGGGACCGGCTTGAGTCACGGCCTCTGACTGCATGAGGACGACGTTGCCAGTATTGGCAATGTCCTGCCCCAGAGTAGTTCCGGTGGTGAACTTAATCGGACCGGCCTTGATAGGACCGGAAAAAGTAGAAGTGCCCATGGTGATCTCCTGTCGTGGGTTGTCTGCCAAAGGCAGTCAGGAACTATCTAACGCTACAATAAAAAGGGGGGCGGCACAAGGCCAACCCCCCTAGTAGTCAGCGTATTAGACGCCTTATGCGCCGGGCGAAGCGTACATCGCGCGGGGATCAGACCAGCCGAAGCTATAACGCTCGCGGGCCTTGTAGCGGGCGTTGCCGGTCTCAAAGTCGCCTTCCATGGCGGTCTTGAGAGGGCTGCGCACGAAGTGCTTCATGCCGTTGGGAGCATCCGTCTTGACGAACCAAGCATCAGGGTCCGTCAGGAAGTGGTTGATCGCAAAGCCCTGCGGCATGTAACCACCCGACTTCAACGCATTGATGTCGTTGTCGGCGGTAGAGACACGCTGCTCAGACTTGAGGATGCGCTCGGCGGTAAACTGAAGTGCCGGGGGCAGGATCAGCTTCATGCCGCGAAGAGCAATCTTCAGGCCACGCTCGTCGATGAACGCCGCGATGTCGATCAGGGCCTGCTCCAACGAAGTCTCGTTGAGATCGGCCGCAGTCGCCAGCGTGTTCGACCAAGTTCCGCCACCAGTGGTGTTGTGCGCGTTGTAGATCAACGGAGCGCCGTCTCCACCCAGATAGCTGGACGAGAAAGCGTTGTTGAGTACAGAAGCGCCCTTCACCTGTTTGGTGTTGGACATCGAACGCGCCAGAGCGCGGGTGTAGCGGGCACTGAGCTTGTCGTAGAGGTTGTCCTCAACGGCTTCCTCAGTGATCGCAAACGCGAGAGCGATGGTCTCGTGCGTATAGCGGGCAGTGAAAGCTTCACCAGCCGTATCGTACGTGATCGCCGCGCCTTCGCCCTTCACAGGGGCCTGACCAAAGCCAGACAGCATGACCTCTTCCTCAAACGCACGGTCCGAAGACTCGGTGTCGAAGATCTCGGTATGCTCGTTGTCGTATCGGTCGTACTCCATACCGAAGAGGGCGTTAAGACCCGGCTCCAGTTCCTTCAGGAGTTGTGAACGAGTGATTGCCATTGTTCAAACTCCCTTAGATACCCGCACCAG
>Ga0114979_10000757_pt1 | contig 21473 bp, 19 predicted proteins | sample S_140625_EF_Meta_FD_87315 | JGI IMG/M metagenome (GOLD analysis project Ga0114979, IMG submission 87315) | Freshwater microbial communities from Lake Simoncouche, Canada to study carbon cycling - S_140625_EF_MetaG | ecosystem: Environmental > Aquatic > Freshwater > Lake | place: Lake...
TCACCTCGCTGGGTGCGCGCGACGACCTGAACGATGCAGTCCATTCCTATGGCGGCATGGTGCTGCATGACGTGATCAACCAGAAGTTCGCGCACAAGGCGATTGAAAAGGGCGCCGATGGGCTGATCCTGGTCGCGTCGGGCGCAGGTGGTCATGCCGGCGTACAGTCGCCCTTCGCACTGGTTCAGGAAACCCGCGAATGGTTCAAGGGACCGATCGCACTGTCCGGCTCGATTGCCTCGGGCGAATCGGTACTGGCTGCGGAGGCGATGGGTGCCGACTTCGGCTACATCGGGTCGGCCTTCATCGCAACACGCGAAGCGAATGCAGCAGACGCCTACAAATCAGCGATCGTCGATGCGACCGCAGGCGACATCGTCTACACCAATCTCTTCACCGGCGTGCATGGGAACTATCTGCGACCCTCGATCGTGGCCGCCGGCCTCGACCCGGACAACCTTCCAGAGAGTGATCCGAGCAAGATGCAGTTCGGCTCGGGCGGCAGTGGCAAGAGCAAGGCATGGCGTGACATCTGGGGCTGTGGCCAGGGCATCGGCACGCTGCACGATGTTCCGACCGCGGGCGAACTGGTTGAGCGCCTGACCCGCCAATATGATGCAGCGCGTGCCAGGCTTGGCTTGGCAGTGCCCCAGCGACAGGCCGCCTGATGACAAAGCAAGCTCCGAACCGATCGCAGGAGACGCATGTCATGTCTACCCGGTGGCCTCGTCCTCTTGACCCTGCGAGGCGGTGTCTTCTCGCCGCGTCGGTCTTGCTGCCGGCGAGCCTTTTGCCCGGCAGGGCCGGTGCCCAGGAGGCCTGGCCGTCGAGGCCGGTCAAGGTGGTCGTGCCCTTCCCGGCGGGTGGTGTGGTCGATCTGGTTACTCGCGCAGTCACCGACCGACTGACTGCGGTCTTCAAGCAGCCCTTTGTGGTTGAAGACCGGCCTGGCGCCAATGGCAACATCGGCACCGAGGCGGTCGCGCGTTCGGTGCCCGACGGCTACACCCTCCTGACCGGCTCGCCGGCGACTGTCACGCAGCCGCTGCTGTCTTCAACAACCCGGTTCAAGACCTCTGATTTTGTGGGAGTCGGACTCATAGGGGCGCCGCCGAACCTGTTTGTCGTGGCGCCGTCTGTACCCGTGAAAACCCTGCGCGAATTCGTCGAATACGCCAAAGCCCGACCCGGACAACTCAATGTGACAAACCCGGGCGTCGGCACCTCGAATCACCTCGGCCAGGAACTCTTTTTCGCAAGCACTGGCCTGCAGTTGAACAATGTCCGTTATCCCGGTCAGCCGCAGATGATTCCCGACCTCGCCAGCGGGCAGGTCCAGTTCGGTGTCCTGACCGCGGCACTCGCCTTACCGCATATCCGCGAAGGCAGGCTGCGAGCACTTGCTATCAGTGCGCCCAAGCGCTGGAGCGAATTGCCTGACCTTCCGACGATCGGTGAGGCCGGTTTTGCATCGGCGATGTTTTTGCCGTGGTATGGCTTGCTCGCGCCGGCGGGCACTCCGAAGCCGATCGTCAAACGCCTGTCGGACGAGGTCCTGGCGGCGCTGAGCACGCCCGAGGTGATCGCTCGACTCGACAAGATGGGCACTCAGATCACGCCCGGCTCGGCCGATGAGTTCGACGCCCTGCTGCGCAGTGAGACCGATCGTTGGTCGGTGCTGATTCGCGAGCGGAACATCCGCAACGAAAGCTGAGCGCCCTGCCGAGCGGCCGAATCGCTCACCTCGTCGGCCGAGTTGAGCGATTCCCGGCGCAAGAATGATCATAGTGGGTTTCCAGGCCCATCCCAGCGAACGATTGACGGGGAAGTCGCCACCCGCCTCATCAGCCTGAAGACTTTCGGCTGGCCTGAGGCAGCACATCCTGAGGCAGCAGCCAGCCTGAGGCGGCCTCTCGACGGGCAGCTTCAACGCATTCGGGTGAACCTCAAGGGTTGACCGGCGACCGTCGTATCGATCAGCAGATAAGGGCCATCCAGTCGAAGCCGTTGCGCGCCGGCCAGGGCCTCGAGATAGCGGGTTTCCTGATCGAAGACTGCCAGACTGCAGGCCTTTCGCGTGACGATCAGCGGACCGATGCTGATTTGAGCGTCGCCCCACCGGATCGGGCCGGAAAAGTCATTGCAACCCGCGCGGCCAGACACCCGGCCAGTCTCGGCAAAGTCCAGCGTCGACTGCAGGCGATCGAGCACGCCACGACCGGCGAGATCTTCGAGCAACCATTGGGTCTTTGCGACCGGCGCTTCGCTCTTCACGACCGACTTATCCGGCGGGACCGGGCGGCTCTGACATCCAAGAAGCGTGAGCGCCAGAACAACGGCGAGGCGGTTTCGGTACTTGCCGGGACGGTTGACATGCCAAGCGCAATACATTAGTGTATGGAAATATCGACTTAAGACTCGCGAGCAGGCGCGTGGGTTCATTTTGCGCACATTTATTTACGTAGAGGGAATTCTGACATGAGCGATCTGGTTGTCAGACGTTTGCTGATCGATCTGAAACAGCCCTTCCCGGCACGCTGGAATGGTGGCGATGCTTTTCGCTCGGCCTTTTTCAATGCCCTGTCGATGAGCTTTCCGTTTGGAGAGCAGTACTTCATCGATTCGGTGCGCAATGGCATGAAATCGCTGTCAGCGGCTGAACAGTCCCGCTATGAGCGCGAGGTGCAGGGCTTCATCGGTCAGGAAGCCACGCACCGGCATATCCATGCGCTCTTCAATCGGCACCTCGACGCGCTGGGCTTTACCAACGAGATTGAGGGGCGGGCCCAGCGGCGTGTGAAGAAGATTGCAGATCGCGATCTGCGGATCCATCTGGCGGCGACTGCGGCAACCGAACATTTCACAGCACTCTTTGCCGACTGGATCCTGCGTCACCCGGAGGTGCTTGAAGGCGCTGAGCCGCGCCTGCAGACCCTGTGGCAATGGCACAGCGCGGAAGAGTCCGAGCACCGCAGCACTGCCTTCAATATCTATCTGGCTGCGGGTGGCAACCAGTTGTGGCGAACCAGGGTCTTCAAGGTGGTCACCGTCAATTTCCTGACCGATGTGATGCGCCAGACCGTTCGCAATCTGTGGCACGACGGCAGCCTCTTCAAGCTGGACACCTGGCGCAGCGGTGCAAAGATGCTGTTTGCCCGCGACGGGCTGATTCGGGGAAACGTCGGCTTCTGGAAAGACTATCTGGCGCCCGACTTCCACCCCGACCAGCACGATGACACGCGCTCGCGCCAATGGCTTGAGGTCAATGCGGCTCAGTTCATGGAAATCAGCCGCGCCACCTGACGATGTCGACCGCGCTTGCGATCGGGCTTGTGCTGGCTGCGCTCTAACCGCTCTTTCTGGCCTGGTATGGCGGGCGCGACTCGCCACTGACGCAAGCGGAAATTGATCAGGCGCTCGGGTTAACCGCCGTGGGCCTGGTCCGTCTGTTCGGATAACCGCCGACGCCGGCCGATGACGCTCAAGTTGTCAGCGACGAGGCTGCACCCGGGGTCTGCCGATGGATGAGATAGTCGGCGATCACGCGCCGCAGGTAGGCCGCGACGCGGTCATCACTGCCAGGCCGTGCAAGCGCCTGGAGCCCACCGGCGACTGCAAGATAGATGAGCGCAGCCAGCTCGCTCGCGGTGCGAGCATCGCCGGTCAGACGCCGGAATTTTTCTTCAAGGACCGCCAGTCGCACAGCGTCGACTTCCGCCAGCATCTCGGCGGCCTTGGCATCACGCCGGCCCAGCGACCGCAATGCCTGCTCGAATCGCAGCGCCTTCAGATCGGATCCGCCGTAGGCGAGCGCTGCATCAAGCAGTCTGACCAGATCAGCCTCGGGATCGTCGGTGGCATCGGCCTGAAGACGCTTGTCGGCCTCGATTTCGCGGACCCGCCAGCGCTGCAGCAGCGCTGCGATGAGATCGGCATGATCGATGAAATGCCAGTAGAAGCTGCCTCGGGTAACCTTGAGGGTGTCGGCGATCGAGAGCACCCTGACCGCGTCGAAACCGCTTTCTGCAACCACCTCGTAGGCGGCATCGAGCCAGTCGTCGCGATTGAGGCGTGGTGCCTGGAGTTTTCGGGGGTCAACGTCGGTACGGGTCATTGTTCAGGCGCAATGAAGGTTCAGGGTCGGCAGGAGCATCGCATGCATGATACCATACATAAGTGTATGGCAATCTGGGCTGATAAACCCGGTTCAGCCGGATATCTGCCGCCTAAGGCTTGAGGTCATCGTGTCGATCAAATCCCTGCTGATGCCGATGATCTCGCAGCGCCTGCTCTCGCGCGAGCGCCTCGAGAGGCGCCGAGTCCGGCTGGAGCGTAACAGGCGATCACGCGGCGAGCCCCACCGAGTCCGGTATTTTCATCAGATCGACGATCCGTACAGCGCCCTGGGTGCCAGCAGCCTGCCGCTGCTGGCGCAGCGCTACAAGATCGAGATCGATGTGCATCTGGTCGGGCCACCGGCCGACGCAGCCGCCCCCGAGCGAGCGATGCTGGTCAACTACAGCCGCATCGACGCGCAGCGCCTGGCACTGCGTCATGGACTGTGGTTCAGAGACCCTGGTGCGCAACCCGACACGCAGCGCGTGCAGCAGGCTGGCGGCCTGCTGCTCGATGCGATCGGCCGCGGCGATATCGTCACGCAAGCCGAGGTAATCTCGCGCGGCTTGTGGAATGTCGACGCCCGGGAAGTCGACACGGTGCAGGGCGACAGGCTGCAGGACGACACGCGCAGCGAGCAACTGGCAACAGACGACGCGCTCGCATCGCATCTTCTGGCGTCTCAGACGCTGCGGCGCAAGCAGGGTCATTACCTCGGCGCGACATTCCTCTATGGCGGCGAGTGGTACTGGGGCATCGATCGTCTGCACCATCTCGAGCGTCGACTGCAGTCGCTCGACGCGCAGCATGACGGCGCCACCGACCTCTTGTATCCGCCGGGCGAGGACCTCGCGACGGTGCATGATGCAGGCCAGAATCGTGAGATCGACTTCTTCTTTTCGTTTCGCAGCCCTTATTCAGCCATCGTGACACCGAGGGTGTTTGCACTCGCCCGCCATACCGGCGCCCGGGTGAATCTTCGCTATCTGCTGCCGATGGTGATGCGGGGCCTGCCGGTTCCGACCGAAAAGCGCGGCTATATCGCGGCCGATGCCGCGCGTGAAGCACACCATCGCGGCACGCCTTTCGGTCGTGTGAACGATCCGGTCGGCAAGCCCACCGAACGCGGCCTGGCACTGATCCCAATGGCGCAAAGGCTGGGGCGCGGCGAGGCTTATGTGAGCGCCTTCATGCACGGCGTGTGGGCCGAAGGGATTGATGCCGGCTCCGACCGGGGCCTGCGCCGCATCGTGCAGCGTGCGGGGCTGTCCTGGGCCGATGCCAAAAATGCCCTGCAGGATGATGGCTGGCGGGAAGTAGCCGAGCGCAACCGGCAGGAAATGTTCGCGCGCGGCCTCTGGGGTGTGCCTTCTTTCGTTGTCGGCGATACCGCGATCTGGGGCCAGGACCGTCTCTGGGCGGTTCAGGAGGCACTCCTGCGGGCAGACAGCGGGCAGACTTCACCGCCCGGACCCGACAGAGCCTGAGCAGCGGGCCATACACAGCTTGAGCATCGATCCATCGCTTGCGCAGGCTTACTTTGACAGCCCTTGGCCCGGGGAGGATGGCGGGCCACAGCGTCTGCAGATCGGCCGTGGTGCTGCCGGGCTCGGTCTGCGTTCGGGCGGCTCGCTTGGCTGGGTCAGCAGAAACATCATGATGGGCACGATGACCGTGCTCGGCGCACCGGGGGAGGTCTATCTGCTGACTCATTCGATGCTGCGCTCGCGCATCGGCTTGCCCACAACCGCCTGCGTCGAGCGCATCGATCCGAACACGCTGGCGACCCTCGAGTGTTCGCCAAGACTCGCTGGCGGCCCGATGTGGCCGGGCGGCATGGCGATCCATCGCAACGGCCTGCTTTTTGTGGTCTATGGCCGCTATGCCCATCGCCTGTCCCGCTCATGCGAGGTGCAGGCTTCGCTCGAACTGCCGATCAACCAGGCCTACAACTCCTTCGTGATCCTGGACAACGGCCTGCTGGTGACCAAGAACCTGTCGGACAGCACACCGGCGCGCCTGACGATCATCGACCCGGACAGCCTGCAGCCGTTCTGCGCCGATATCGTCTGCCCCGAAGCCTCGATCGCCAGACTTTCGGCCATCGGCAACACGGTGTACGTCGTGGGTGTCCGGTCGATCATGCGCTACCACTTCGACGCTGGCCGCAACACACTCGAACTCGATGGCGACTGGCGCTTCGATTACATCGGCACCAGCGCGCAGACCTATGGCTGGGACGTGGTGCTCGATGGCGACAATGCCTGGTTCATGGACAACGGCCACCACCGCTATTTGCGCAGCATGATCCGGGCGGGCGTGAGCCCGACGCCGAATCGGCTGATCCGCGTCTCGATGCACGATGCCCGCAATCATCAGATCGTGACGATCAGCGGTCAGCCCGGCGGCAGTATCACCAACCCGCCGCTCTACGATCTCAAGCGCCGACTGGTCATCGGCTACGACTCGGCCAACCGCTATCTTCGGGCCTGGCGCCATGAGCCGTCGGATGGCAGGCTGACACCACAATGGGAAAAGCCGGGCTTCGCCTGCGCCAGCCATATGCTCCAGTATCCACAGACCGGCGAGTTGGTCGTCAATGACTATCGCCGCAATGCCGAAGAGATTGTGGTGCTCGACATCGAAACCGGAGAGGAACTCGGCCGGGTTCGCACCGGCGGCCTGACACAGGGTGTCGTGTTTCCCAGCGCAGGCTGGGAACGCGATTTTTACTGGACCACCTTTGGCCGACTGGCCCGAGTTTTTGTGCACTAAGCTTTGTGCAACGAGCCCCTCAATGAGCAAGCTTGCGAAAACCATTCTCATCACTGGCGCCGGCAGCGGCATCGGGCGCGACGCGGTCTTCGCGCTGGCCGCAAGAGGCCACCGGGTGATCGCCGCCACCTTCGATGAAGCCCAGGCTGTCGACCTTCGTTCGCAGTGCGCAGCGAAGGCAGACGCTGGCCACGCGGGGGTCGCAGGCATCGAGGTGATCAGGCTCGACATCACCTCGGCCGCCGATCGTGAGTCGGTGCGTGATCGCGAGATCGATGTGCTGATCAACAATGCCGGCGTCGGTGACTCGGGCTCTCTGGCCGAAGTCGATGTCGACCGCATCCGCAAGGTCTTCGAGGTGAATGTCTTTGCGACGATCGAGCTGACTCAGGTGGTGCTTGCCGGCATGATCGCGCGATCGAGAGGCACGGTGCTATTTGTGAGCTCGGTCGCAGGCCGATTGCCAGTGCCGTTCCTGATGCCCTATTCGATGAGCAAGTTCGCACTGTCGGCGGCAGGCGCCGCCTTGCGCTCGGAGATGGATCAGCTCGGTCGCAACATCCAGATTTCACTGATCGAGCCCGGCGCGATCCACACCGGATTCAACCAGGCGATGACCGGGCGAAAATACGAATGGATGGAAAAAGCTTCGTATTTTCGCGACCAGATCGACAAGCTGAAGGCCAGCGAAAGGAAATCCTTCAATTTCCTGGAAGCACGCGACACCGGCAGCATCGTCGCCAAGATCGTGATTGCCGCCGAGGCCGGGCGACCGAAACTGCGCTATGTGGCCCCGTGGCTGCAAGGGCTCGGTGTGCGAATCGCGCGAATTCTGGGCGCCTGATCGGGGGCGCCTGAAAACGAATCAGCGCAGCAGCTCGGGGGCGAGCATCGCTCTGACTCGAGCCGGCGCCTGTCGACTGTCGGCGACAGGCGGAGCAAGCCACCAGAAAGCCCCTTTTCGCACCGGCCAGGGCTCGGGCTGACCGGTTACCAGCGTGGCGATGACCTCGCCGATCCAGGGCTGATGGCCGACGATGATCAGCACACCGTCGCGACGATCAGGCCAGTCGACCAGATCGATCACGTCCTCGACACTTGCCGGCGGACCGATCCGATCGGACAGTTCATAACGCCGACCAAACGCATCGGCGGTCTGTCGGGTGCGTCGGGTCGGGCTCACCAGAAGACTCACGTTGCGCTCGGGCAGTCGCCTCGTGATCCAGTTGGCGATCAGCATCGCATCACGTTCGCCGCGGCGGGTGAGCCGGCGTGAGGCATCGGGTATACCGTCTTCAGCCTGAGCATGTCGAAGCAGGATCAGATCCATGCCGGTATGTCCTCGTCAGTTAGATGCACGTCGCTCGCAGTGCGAGATCGGTTGATATCGGCCTGCGTCAGGCGCTGCGGGGCCGCCAGACGATCATCGTCAAGACACCAAAAACCACGCCCCAGAAGGCCGATCCGATGCCGGCAAGTGTCAGGCCCGAAGCGGTGGTGAGCAAGGTGACCAGCGCCGGATCACGTTGCGACTCGTCGAGCAGCGCAGCATGCATCGACCGCCCGATGGTCGGCAGCAGCGCGACACCAGCGATCGCCACCACGAGTTCGCGCGGCAGCGAGGCGAACCAAGCCGCAATCGGGCCTGCAAAGACCGCGACGGTGAGATAAAACACCCCGGCCATCGCAGCCGCAAGCCAACGCCTGGCCGGATCGGGATGGGCTTCCGGACCCATGCACAGCGCGGCGGTGATCGCGGCCAGGTTGAGGGCGAAAACACCGAAGGGCGCCAGAAACAGCGTGGCCAGACCGACGATGGTCAGCAGTCTCGAGACCGGCGCGCGCTCATAGCCGGCAGCCCGAAGCACCGCAACACCGGGCAGGTTTTGCGAGGCCATCGTGACGAGAAAAAGCGGGACGGTGACACCGAGCAGCACCGGCACCGAGAACTGCGGCGGCCAGGCCAGCGGCTGCAGGCTGGCACCGGTGTCGCCGAGCCGGGCGATATCGGCCACCGGGGCAGCGCCCGGCACAATCCAGAAGGCCATCAGCCCGACAGCGAGCGTGATCGGCACTGACAGACGCGGCGCCGCCCGACGGGCAAGCAGATAGGCGACCAGCATCGGGCCGACGATCTGGGCCGCGCTGCGCAACGAGCTGAAGGCCTCGATACCGAAGCGCAGCAGCACCCCGGCGAGCAGCGCACTGGCGAGCGACAGCGGAATGCGACTCATCCAGCGCTCGAAGAGGCCACTGGCGCCAGCGATCGTGAGCAGCAGGCCGCAGGCGAGGAAGGCGCCGATCGCCTGCGGCAGCGGCACCCCCTGCAGGCTGACCACCAGCAAGGCCGCGCCCGGCGTCGACCAGGCAATCACCACCGGGATCTTGAGCCAGACACTGGGCAGCAGACAGGTCAAGCCCATGCCGAGCGAGAGCGCCGCGGTCATGGTGGCCAACTGAGCGGCGGTCAGACCCATCGCGGCCCCTGCCTGCACGACGATCGGATAGGAACTCGAAAATCCGACCAGAACAGTGACCAGCCCGGCAGTCAGGATGCCGAGCGCAATGGTCGCAGCAGAGGATGCCGCGACCGTTGCCGTCGGCCTCATCTCAGGCTGCGGCGATTCGCTGGCCATGCTCACGCGTGGCATGGAAACGGACCTTCGGCCAGCGCTCGATGGTCAGGCGCAGGTTCACGCCCGAATCGGCAAGGTAGACCAGGTTGCCGTCAACATCGCGCGCCAGCCGGTGCTGCTGGGCTCGGCTAAATTCGCGCAGCATCGCGTCGTCGTCGCAGGTGACCCAGCGGGCGCAGGTGATGCCGGCCCGCTCGAAGCTCGCCTCAACGCTGTACTCGGTGCGCAACCGGTGCTCGACGACTTCAAATTGCAGCGGCCCGACCGCGCCCAGCAAGGGCGTGGCATCGTCGAAGGGCTCGAAAACCTGCACCGCGCCTTCTTCGCCGAGCTGCTGCAGCCCTTTGGCGAGCTGCTTCGATTTCAGCGGATCGCGCAGGCGCGGCCTCGAAAAGAGCTCGGGGGCGAAATAGGGAATCCCGGTGAATCCAAGCGGATCGCTGGTTTCGGTCAGGGTATCGCCGATCTGCAGCTGACCATGGTTGTGCAGGCCGATGATGTCGCCGGCATAGGCCACCTCCATCAGCGAACGCTCGTTGGCCATGAAGGTCAGCGCATTCTGGATCTTGATCTGACGGCCGAGCCGGCGGTGATTGACCTTCAGGCCAGGATCGTAGCGACCGGAACAGACCCGCAGAAACGCGATCCGGTCGCGGTGATTGGGGTCCATGTTCGCCTGGATCTTGAACACAAAACCGGAAAACCCCGACTCGGCCGGATCGACCGAGCGCGTGCCGGCGTCACGCGGCTGCGGCGGCGGCGCCCAGTCGACCAGCGCGCGCAGGATTTCGCGCACACCAAAATTGTTCACACCCGATCCGAAGAAGACCGGCGTCTGACGCCCGGCGAGAAATTCATCGAGCTCGAATTCGGAGCCGGCACCGCGCACCAGCTCGATCTCATCTCGCATCGTTCGCATTTCCTGGGGAAATTCGGCATCGAGTGCGGCCAGTGCATCGCCCGAGATTGCCTGCACGGTCTGGTTGGCACGCTCCTCGCCCGGCACGAAACGCAGCACTTCGTCGCGCAGCAGGTGATAGACGCCCTTGAAACGCTTGCCGGCACCGATCGGCCAGGTGACCGGCGCGCACTTGATGCCGAGCACCGACTCGATCTCGTCGAGCAGCTCGAGCGGCTCGCGCACTTCGCGGTCGAGTTTGTTGACGAAGGTGACGATCGGCGTGTCGCGCAGGCGGCAGACCTCAAGCAGCTTGATGGTCTGCGTCTCGACGCCCTTGGCGGCGTCGACCACCATGACCGCACAGTCGACCGCGGTGAGCACCCGATAGGTGTCTTCCGAGAAGTCCTGATGGCCGGGGGTGTCGAGCAGATTGAACACGCAGTCGTCATATTCGAACTGCATTACCGAACTCGCCACCGAGATGCCGCGCTGCTTTTCGACTTCCATCCAGTCGGAGGTGGCATGGCGCGCGCTCTTTCGCGCCTTGACCGTGCCGGCGAGCTGGATCGCGCCGCCGAAAAGCAGGAGCTTCTCGGTCAGCGTCGTCTTGCCGGCGTCGGGGTGGGAGATGATGGCGAAGGTGCGCCGGCGGGCGACCTGGCGACCCACGTCGGGGGAAGTGTCCATAGGGAGGCGCGCAGTGTAGCAGCCGATCGAGCGTTGCCGCGCTGCCTGACCGATATCATTGCCGAATGAACGCCACCTCACACGCCCCCCAGCCGCGCTACAGCAGCCTGTCCGATCAGCCCTGGTACCTGCCGCTGGGCGATGAGGTCGAGGTCTTCGAGGCCGCCTACCAGGCCCGTTTGCCGGTGCTGCTCAAGGGTCCGACCGGCTGCGGCAAGACCCGCTTCGTCGAATACATGGCCTGGCGGCTGTTTCGCCAGGCCGACACGCCGCGGCGCGCCCTTGAGGTGCCGCTGATAACGGTCGCCTGCCACGAGGACCTGACCGCCACCGATCTGGTCGGCCGCTATCTGCTCTCGAATGACGCCACCGTCTGGCGTGACGGCCCGTTGACCGGCGCGGTGCGCAATGGCGCGATCTGCTATCTCGACGAAGTGGTTGAGGCCCGCAAGGACACGACGGTGGTGATCCATGCGCTGACCGACCATCGCCGTGTGCTGCCGATCGACAAGACCGGCGAACTGCTCGATGCCCATCCCGACTTCCTGCTGGTGGTGTCCTATAACCCCGGTTACCAGAGTGCGCTCAAGGACATGAAGCCCTCGACGCGACAGCGCTTCGTGGCACTCGACTTCGACTATCCGCCGCCAGCCCAGGAGGCCGCGATCATCGCCCACGAGAGCGGCGCCGAGCCGGCCATCGCACAAGCGCTCGCCGCCATCGGGCTGAAAGTGCGTCACCTTCATGAACACGGCCTGGACGATGGCGTAGGCACGCGTGCGCTGGTACATGCCGGCAAGCTGATTCGCGGCGGGATCGACTCGAGGCGCGCCTGCGATGTCGCGATCGCGCGGGCGCTGACCGAAGACACCGATGTCAGGCGGGCAATCACCGATGTGTGCGACGTGCTGCTGCCCTGAGGACCGGCCCGGCCGCGTCGGATGACATGCACAGTGATTGCGCAGTGAGCCCGCCGTGAGCGCCCTGGACGCTTTGGCCTCAACGAGCACCAAGCTTGATCCGGGCCGAGCGCGCTTCGATGCGGCCCACCGTGCGCTTGCGCTCTTTGCGCAGGCGATCGCCCAGCGGCCGGTGCGCCTGACACCCTCGCCGGCAGGCGCCGCCTCGGCCTGGCTGCGCCCGATGTCTGCCGATTCGGCCACCCTGAACATTGCCACTGCGATGCGCGGACTGGGCACGCCCGCCGACCATCGTGCGGCCCTGCGCATCGCGGTGATGCGCGAGACGCTGCGCGGGGACGTGCCAGGCTTCTCGTCGGCCACGCTCCCGCCGCGGCCCCGCCATCCATTGCGACCGCCACCACCGGCCCCGGACAGACCCCGGCGTATCGAGCAGCGTCTCTTCGGCCTGCTCGAACGCATGCGGGTCGACGCAGTCATCGAACGTCACTATCCGGGAGCGCGCGCCGACCTGGCGCGCGTGCACGCCTGCGGATTGGCGCAGCGCGGGTCGTCTGTGCCGCGCGGCGCGCTGGCCGCACTGATCGATGGCCTGGCACGGGCATCGCTGGGGGACGTCGGCCGGCGCGGGCACGGCAACGACGACAGCGACGGTGAAAACCTCCTAGCACCAATCCTGTCACTTGCCGACACCGTGCGACGGCCCGGCGCGAGCGCGCAGCATTGCGCCGACACCGCGCGACGCATCGCCCTGCTGCTCGAGGGCTTTGCGACCCGACCCAGGCCGCAGCGCAAGACCTTCACGGTCACTGGTGCAATGCATCGCGAACCGGGGCCGCGGACACCTGGTGATCGCCCAGGCCTCACCCGTCGCGGCGGCCAGGGCGACGATGACGATGGCAAAGAGGATGCCGGCCGCAGCAAAACCACCCCGGATGCCGCAGGCGAGGCCGCATCACAACCGACCGCCAGCAAGGCCCAGGCAGTGAGCGATTCGGCTGCAGGCGGCGCGCCGGCGAATGCGAGCGCCAGCCCCACCGATGCATCCGATGCCGATGAGGGGGTCGAGGACGAACCCTTGCCCGGCGCCGGCACGCCCGCTCGCTGGCGAGCCGGTGCACGCAGCGCGACCGGCACCTTCCTATACGATGAATGGCATCACCTTGAGCGCAGTTATCTGCTCGCCTGGTGCCGCGTGCATGAGCATCGCCTGCGCGGCACGGACTTCGACTTCGCACAGGACGTGCGCAGACGCTATCCCGATCTGTTGCGCGCGATCCGCCATCGCTTTTCCCAGTTGCGCCCGATAGCACCGCGCCGGGTGCGCGGTGTGGCCAGCGGCGACGATCTTGATCTTGAAGGCATGGTGTCGGCGGTGATCGATCGTCGCAGCGGCAGCGCCTGCGATGACCGGCTTCATGTCCGACGCGATCCGCTCGAGCGCGATGTCGCGGCGGCCTTTCTGCTCGATATGAGTGCATCGACCTCACTCGCTCTGCCTGAGGCGCCACCGTCTGCCGAAAGCTCGCGCGATGACAACAACTCACCTGCGGTGGTCGATGCAGGGACATTGCTCTACGGGGTCTACGGCAGTCCGCCCGATCCCGCCAATCTGACCAAGCGCCGCCGTGTCATCGATGTCGCCAAGGATTCGCTCGCACTGATGGCCGATGGGCTGGCCACGCTGGGCGACGCCCATGCGATCTACGGATTTTCGGGCAGCGGCCGCGACAACGTCGAATTCCATATTGCCAAGGAATTCGGCGAACCGGTCAGACGTGCGGTCTGGGCAGCGCTCGCCGCGATCGAGCCGCGCGGCTCGACCCGCATGGGCCCGGCCATCCGGCATGCCGCGGCAAAACTTGCCCGCCAGCCGTCACCGCTGCGTCTGCTGATCCTGGTCTCGGACGGCTATCCCCAGGACACCGACTACGGTCCGGACCGCAACAGCGAAGAGTACGGTATCCAGGACACAGCGCAGGCGCTGCGTGAGGCCGAACGCGCAGGCATCGCGACCTTTTGCGTGACCATCGACCCGGGTGGCCACGATTACCTGCGTCGCATGTGCACGCCCGAGCGCTACCGGGTCATCGACGATGTGGCGGCCCTGCCGGCGGCACTTGGGGAGATCTACGCCGGACTCACCAGCCGCGGCGGCTGATCGGCAAGCGTATCGGTCAGATCGCCGAACTCGATCGACCGAGGCGATGATCAGAGCAGCGGCGAGGCGATCTGGGCGGCGTTTTCGATGACCCGATGGCGAAACGGCCGGGTGCGCCAGACAGCGAGATCCATCGGCTCGCACTCGGCCAGATAGTCGCGGTGCAGCTTGGCCAGCATCTCGGCGAAGTCGCGGTCATAGAGCAACATGGAGAGCTCGAAATTCAGATGAAAACTGCGCAGATCGAAATTGACCGTCCCGAAGACAGCCAGTTCGCGATCGACCACCATGCTCTTGGTATGCAGCAATCCGCCGCGAAACCGGTGGATCTTCACGCCCGCCGACAGCAGCTCGTCGAAATAGGAGGCGCTTGCATACTGAACCATGCGCGAATCGCAGCGCCAGGGCACGACCATCACCACCTCGACGCCACGGCGTGCAGCCGATCGCAGCGCTGTGACCACCGCCTCGCCCGGCACAAAATAAGGGGTGGTCAGAATCAGTTCGCGGCGCGCGCTGTAGATCGCCGTCAGGATCACCGACTCGACATGCTGAAACGCAAAACCTGGCCCCGACGGCAAGACCTGAAGCGCCACCGGACCGGCATTCTGACCGACCTGCGGCGTGCGGACATCGCGCAGACCCGGGCCGGCCTGCAGGACGGCCATCGCATTCGTGATCGCCCCGAGCAGCGCGCAAGCCGGGCCCTCAATGCGGACCATGGCGTCGATCCAGGGCCCGACGCCCGCGTCCTTTTTGAAATGGCGCGGATCGGCCAGGTTGCAGCTGCCGGTCCAGGCAATGCGGTCATCAAACACCGCAATTTTGCGATGATTGCGCAAATCGACCCGGGCAATCACCATGCGCAGCGCATTGGCTGGCAACACCACCACCACGACAATTCCGGCGGCTCGCATTCGCGCGGCAAGCCCCTTTCTGATAAACGGCCGACTGCCCAGACCATCCATCAACGCAGTGACCGCCACGCCACGCTCGGCAGCCCGGATCAACGCCTCGACCACGTCGTCGATCAGTCCGCCCTGATGCCAGATGTAGAACTCGAACGAGCAGCGTTCGCGACAGGCATCGATGTCGTCGATCAGCCCCTGCAGGATGCGTCCGGTGTCGGAGATCAACTCGACCTTGTGACCGCCCATGATCGGGATCGACGCCAGCGCACGCGTCAGCCTTGCCACCGGTTCGCCGACCGGACCGATGTCGATCGGATCGCGCGTCGAATCGGCAGACAGTGCGCCGAAGCGAAGCGCCAGATCCGCGCGCTCGGCTTCCGCACGTTCGATCCAGCGCCGCCCGAGACGCCGCTCGCCGATCATCACGTAAAGCACCGCACCGAGCGCCGGAACCAGCAGGATCAGCAGGATCCAGGCCACCGCAACGCCTGGAGGATTGCGCCGCGACAGGATGCGCAGAGTCATCGCGAGACAGACCGCGACATGAATGGCAATGACCAGCGGGACTGCGATTGGCATGTCCGCGCAGTCTAAGCCAATCGCGGCAAGCGGGTGATTGACCTCATTCGACGCAGGTTGGCGACAATTGGCGATAATCGGCGGATGTCAGGACCGACGCAATCCGACCCGCACGCCCTTGGCCATGATCATGACCACGGCCCTCAAGCTGGCCACCGTCATGACCACGATCAGGGTCACCACCACGGGCATCGACGACATTCTCATGCCGGCCACGCAGCCGGCGGCGTTCATCTTCATCATCCCTCACCCGACGGTCACGGCCGGATGTTCATTGCAGCCATCGTCCTGAACACCGGTTTTGTTGCCATCGAGGCGGCGGCCGGTTGGCACGCCGACTCGATGGCCCTGCTGTCGGACGCCGGTCACAATCTGGGTGATGTGCTTGCACTGGCGCTCGCCTGGGGGGGCGCCTGGGCAGCACGCCAGCCCACGAGCCCGCGCTTTACCTGGGGCTGGCGACGCGCCGCCCTGCTGGCCGCGCTAACCAATGCCGCGCTGCTGCTTGCGGCAGCCGGTGCGATTGCGTTTGAATCGGTCGCCCGCCTGGCTTCGCCGGTGGCAATCGACTCGACACTGGTGACCGTGGTGGCAAGCACCGGCATCCTGATCAATGGCCTGACTGCCTGGCTGTTTATGCGCGGCCAGCGTAATGACATCAATCTGCGCGGCGCCTTCCTGCATATGCTGGGCGATGCCGCCATCTCGGCTGCGGTCGTCGTCGGCGCACTTGGCGTGGCGGCAACCGGATGGCTTCGCATCGATCCGGCCTTGAGCCTTGCAGTCTCGTTCTTCATCGGATGGAGTGCCTACGGCCTGCTGCGCGATGCCCTGTCGGCGGCACTCGACGGCGTGCCGTCCGGCATCGACCCAGGGGCGGTCCGCCAGCACCTGCTGGCGATGCCTGGCGTCACCGGGCTGCACGACTTGCACATCTGGCCAGTCGGCTCAAGCGGCGCCAGCCTGAGCGCACACCTGATGATTCCTCAGGGACACCCGGGCGACGCGTTTCTTGTCAACGCCAACGCCTCGCTCAGGCGCTGTTTCGGTATCGAGCACACCACGCTGCAGATCGAAACCGGCGACACCGCCGAGGTCTGCCGCCAGGACTGTTCGGTCGACCACTGACCCGAACGGGGCGCTGACTGGCGCCGGGCGGATGCTATGCTCGGCCGATCTCAACCCTCGATCGCTTCAATGGATGTGCTGCTTTTGCTGCTGCTCGTGTTGCTGAACGCACTGTTCGCAATGTCGGAGATGGCAGTGGTCTCGGCCCGCAAGGCCAGACTCCAGCGTATGGCCGACGACGGCTATCCCGGCTCGACCGCAGCGCTGGCGCTCAGCGAAGAACCCGGTGGGTTCCTTTCGACAATCCAGGTCGGCATCACGACCATCGGCATTCTCAGCGGTATCGTCGGCGAAGGACTGATTGCCGCACCCATCGCTCGCTGGCTGTCGCAATTCGACCTGACCGAGCCCTATGTCAAGGGCTTCTCGGTGGCCATTGCGGTCGCGATCATTACTTATCTGTCGGTGGTGATCGGCGAACTGGTCCCAAAGCGCCTGGCACTGCGTGCGCCCGAGCGGATCGCCTCGGCGGTCGCGCGGCCGATGGGCTGGTTTTCGCGGGTCACCCGTCCGCTGGTCTGGTCGCTCTCATCGTCGAGCAACATGCTGCTGCGACTGCTTGGTGCCCGCGGCGCCGGTGAACCGCCGGTTACCGACGACGAGATCAAGGTCCTGATGGGTCAGGGCGCCGAGGCCGGCATCTTTCATGAGAGCGAACAGGCGATCGTCTCGAACGTGCTACGCCTTGACGATCAGCGAATCGGCGCAATCATGACGCCGCGGATGGACATCTATGCCATCGATCTGGAGGACGGCGACGCGGCGGTGCGCACCCAGATCGCCGAAAGTCAGCATACCCGGGTCGTTGTGTGCCGCGGTGGACTCGAGCATATCCTGGGCGTGCTGCGTCTGGTCGATCTGCTGCGCCCGGCGCTGCAGGGCGGGCCCCTGGAGGTCGAGCGGCATCTGAGTCCGGCGCTCTATCTGCCCGAGACCATCAGCACCACGCAACTGCTGGAAAGCTTTCGCCGCGAACGGGTTCAGTTCGGGCTGATCGTCGATGAGTATGGCGACCTCAAGGGTCTGGTGTCGCTCACCGATGTGCTGACCTCGATCGTCGGTGACTTGCCGGAGCATGACTCGGCCACCGACAGCGATGTGGTCAGACGCGAAGACGGCTCGCTCCTGGTCGATGGCTCGATCGGCCTGGAACGGCTCAAGGCGGTGCTCGAGATCGACGAACTGCCGGCCGAGGACGAGCGCAGTTTCCATACCGTCGGCGGATTCGCGATGCACTGTCTCGGCCGTATTCCCTCGGTGGCCGATCATTTCGATGCCGAGGGCTATCGCTTCGAAGTCGTCGACATGGACCGCAACCGAGTCGACAAGGTGCTGATCGCAAAGCTGCCCGAGCAGCCCGCGGCAACTCACTGACGCGACTGAGTACGCCACTGAATCGCGGGCTGGTGCGCGTATCCGAGCGCAATAGGCGGTCTCGACGTATCATCCCTGCCACCTCGACCATTCGACGAAGACCGCCATGCTGCAGCGCATTTTCCGATCCGACGGCCTGTTCGCCGCGTCCTGTTCGTCGTCGTTCGCGACATCCTCGCCGTCGGCCGGTGCGAGCCGGCGCCACGCCCTCGCCGCCTGCCTGATCTCGCTTGTCACGCTGCTTGTTGCAGCGCCTGCATCCGCCCAGATCGATACGCTCAAGATGATGATCGGCGCCAACCCCGGCGGTGGCTTCGATCAGACCGGTCGCAGTATCGCCGCCGCCATGCAGGCTGCGGGCTCGGTGCGCAACGCCACCTTCGAAAACAAGGGCGGCGCAGGCGGCACGATCGGGCTGGCGCAGTTCGTGAACACCGAAAAAGGCAATCCCAACGCCCTGATCGTGACCGGCGCCGTGATGGTCGGTGCCATCGAAATGAGTCATCCGCCGGTGACACTGAAGAACGGAACCCCGATTGCGCGGCTCTTTGCCGACGCCATGGTGCTGGTGGTGCCGGCAGGCTCGAAGCTGCAGTCGGTAGCCGATCTGGTCGCGATGCTCAAGGCGAGCCCTGGCGCGGTGTCCTGGGCAGGCGGTTCGCGCGGCTCGACCGACCACATGCTCGCCGGGCTGATTGCCAAGGAGTCGGGTGTTGAGCCGACTAAGGTCAACTACATCCCGTTTGCCGGGGGCGGCGAAGCAACCGCTGCGATCCTGGGCAATCAGGTCACGGTGGGCATCGCCGGCGTCTCGGAGTTCCTGCCCTTCATCAAGGACGGCAAGATGCGTGCGCTCGCGGTGTCGTCGAGCTTTCCGGTGCAGGGCATCAAACCGCTCAAGGACCTCGGGTTGAATGTCGAGATGTACAACTGGCGCGGTGTCTGGGGCCCACCGGGGATTACGCCCGAGCAGCAGAAAGTGCTGATCGACGCGGTGCTCAAGGGGACTCAGACCCCGCAATGGAAAGACACGCTGGCGCGTAACGAGTGGGCGCCCTTCGTTCAGACCGGCGCCGAATTCGGCAGCTATGTCGAATCTGAATCGAAGCGACTCGGCGGCATCCTTCGCGATCTCGGCCTGGCCAAGTGACCCGGGCATCAACCGCCGAACAGAGCCGGTTTTGAAATCAGGTTTCGCGATCGGGGCAGCCGTCATCGGCCTGTCGATCGCATTCGGTATCGGATTGCTGGCCATCGATGGCGCAGGCGGCTATTCGGGCCTGTCACCCCGTTTCATGCCGACGCTGGTTGCTCTTGGACTGGCGCTGTGTGGCTTGATGATAATGGTGCAGACCGTCCGGGGCCGCTTTGTAGCAGGTGACGATGAACTTGAGACGGCGGGCGACGCCCCACCACTGTCTTCCACCGCAGGTGCCGACCTGATCTGGCTGATCGCCGGCCTGGTGCTGCACATGGCCCTGATCGGCCGGATCGGTTTCATCCTCGCCAGCACCCTGCTGATGGTGTTCGTTGCGCGCGGCTACGGCAGTCGCCGGCCACTTCGCGATGCGATCGTGGCTCTCGCGGTGACCGTGCCGATCTGGGCGCTGTTCTCTCAGGTCATGGGCATTTCCTTGCCGCTGCTGCCGCTGCTGAAGTCATGATCGACACCCTGACCGCGCTGATGGGCGGCTTTGCGGCAGCGGTGTCGCCTGTCAACCTCGCGTGGGCGCTGATCGGCTGCTTCATCGGGACGGCCATCGGCGTGCTGCCGGGAATCGGACCGGCACTGACGGTGGCAATGTTGCTGCCGATCACCGCCAAGGTCGACCCGTCGTCTGCCCTGATCATGTTCGCCGGCGTCTACTACGGCGCGATGTTCGGCGGCTCGACCACCTCGATCCTGATGAACACACCGGGCGAGTCAGCCACCATGGTCACCGCCATGGAGGGCAATGCGATGGCCCGCAGCGGCCGGGCCGGACCGGCGCTGGCCACCGCCGCCATCGGCTCTTTTGTCGCAGGCACCATCGCGACACTGCTGCTGACGCTCTTTGCGCCGCTGCTGGCCGGCTTTGCGCTCAACTTCGGGCCGGCCGAGTACTTCATGATCATGGCACTGGCCTTCACGACGGTCTCGGCGGTGATCGGCCAGTCAGTGCTCAAAGGCATGACCAGCCTTTTCATTGGCCTGGGCATCGGACTGATCGGCATCGATGCAGTGTCGGGCACCACGCGCTATACGCTCGGTGTGCCCGAACTCTTCGATGGCATCGATGTCGTCGTGGTCGCGGTGGGCCTGTTTGCGGTTGGCGAAGCACTTTACGGAGTGATCTACCGCGGGGCAGATGCGACCATGAACCGCATGAGCTCGACCCACATGAGCCGGGACGACTGGCGCCGCTCGGTGCCGGCGTGGCTGCGCGGCACGCTGATCGGATTTCCCTTCGGGCTGATTCCGGCCGGTGGCGCTGAAATTCCAACGTTTCTGTCGTACGCCACCGAGAAAAAGCTCTCGAAACATCCCGAAGAGTTCTCGCCCAATGGCGGACCGGGCGCCATCGAAGGCGTCGCGGGCCCGGAGGCTGCCAACAACGCCACGGTCACCGCCGCGCTGGCGCCGCTGCTGACGCTCGGCATCCCCACTTCGGCGACCACCGCCATCCTGCTGGCAGCCTTCCAGAACTACAACCTGCAGCCCGGACCGGCGCTGCTGCAGACCTCCGGGCCGCTGGTCTGGACGCTGATTGCCTCGCTCTACATCGGCAATGTCATGCTGCTGGTGCTCAACCTGCCTCTGGTCGGTCTGTGGGTGCGTGTGCTGCGCATTCCCACACCGCTGCTCTATGGCGGCATCCTGATCTTCTCAACACTCGGCGCCTACAGTCTTCGCCAGTCGACCTTCGACCTGATGCTGCTCGGCATCATCGGGCTGATGGGCCTGGCCATGCGTCGCTACGGATTTCCGGTGGCGCCGGTCATCGTCGGCATGATCCTGGGGCCGATGGCCGAAAAGCAGCTGCGCAATGCGCTTTCAATTTCGCAAGGCGACTGGTCGGTCTTCGTGACCCGGCCGCTGTCGTTGGCGCTGCTGTGCGTCATGGTCGCGGTGCTGGTGATTCCGCGGTTCCTCAGGCGCCGAGCAGGCGCTTTGCAGGCGCGCTGAACGGATCATGAATCGCCGGTTCGCTGCCCGCGCATGGGGGCTGATGAAGCCCTATTTCACCAGCGAAATGCGCTGGCAGGCGATCGGGCTGCTGACTGCGGTGATCGCACTCAATCTGA
>Ga0114979_10000763_pt1 | contig 21341 bp, 16 predicted proteins | sample S_140625_EF_Meta_FD_87315 | JGI IMG/M metagenome (GOLD analysis project Ga0114979, IMG submission 87315) | Freshwater microbial communities from Lake Simoncouche, Canada to study carbon cycling - S_140625_EF_MetaG | ecosystem: Environmental > Aquatic > Freshwater > Lake | place: Lake...
TCAAATCTAATATATTTAATACGATTTAAACTTATATTGATAATATAATTTATTGTTATATGTCTACATCTCTTATTGGACTTGCAAACTTGGGAAACACGTGTTTTCTCAATTCAGCACTTCAGTGTCTTTTAAATACGAATGAATTAAACGATTTTCTCGACAAATCCACCTATAAACAGAGGCTAACCAAGACTTATGATGCTACAATTCTCTCCGAATATGATGAACTCCGTAAAATTGTATTGTCGCACACAACTGGCACTATGAAACCTGGTAAGTTCGTAAGCACAGTGCATCAGGTCGCTACACACAAGGATAAAGATATTTTCACTGGATTTGCACAAAATGACTTGCCAGAATTCCTGCTATTCATCATTGACTGTTTTAACAATGCAATTAAGCGTTCAGTCACTATAACCGTTGATGGAATACCAACAAATGACAAGGATAAACTGGCGATTTCGTGTTATACGACTATGAAACGCATGTATGAGAAGGAATATTCTGAGATGCTGAGTATTTTCTTTGGAATTCACACTTCAATCGTGAATGCATCCACAATCGAACACAAACTTCTCTCTACATCACCAGAACCGTTTTTCATTCTTTCTCTCCCAATTCCTACAAACAACACATCACCCACAATTCACGAATGTTTCGACTTGTATACATGTGAAGAACATCTAAATGGAGAGAACCAGTATGTCGCATGCGAAACCACTAAAGAAAAAGTGGATGCCACTAAACGCATCTTGTTTTGGAGTTTACCAAAAGTGCTTATAATAGATCTCAAGCGATTTATTGTATCTGGCAATAGATTGAACAAATACACCGGAACCATTGTTTTCTCTCCGAGAGAACATCTTGACTTAAGCAAATATATAGTTGGATACAACCCATCATCTTACAAATACGAGTTGTATGGAGTATGTAATCACATGGGTGGCCTTATGGGTGGACATTACACATCATATATAAAGAAACCCAGTGGACAATGGTGGCATTTTAATGATGCTCATGTTAGTCAAATGAGAGAAGAAGAAGTATGCTCACCAAGTGCTTATTGCTTGTTTTATAGGCAAGTTTCACTGTAACTTAACAACAATCACAATTTTTTAAGTGTTAAATCCAATAAGTATGTGGTTGTTTACGGGACACAATTTAAAAAAAGAAAATGTGTAATAAGTATATAATAAGAAATGGATACAACGATATCTCCTGAAATTCAAAATGTAAGCAATTATTACGACAATGTGAATTCATATGTTGCCAATAACATTAATCCAATGATGTTGGTATCGATAGTTTCTCTCCTTGTGTTATTTTTCATATTCTTTGGAACTTTGGGCGGTGGTGTAGCCGAAGGTAGCAATAGCGGTAGCAATAGCGGTAGCAATACCGGTAGCGGTATAGGTCTTATTGAAGTGATTATGTGGGCAGTCCTCATTTTCTTAGTTCTCATTAATGGCGTCCAATACTTTTTCAATATCAACATAACAACAGCAATTAAGAATATATTCGGCCCTGTTCCCGAGGTTGATGTGAATATAGACGATGGCTCTCTTCTTCCTGAGCCACCCGCACCCAAAGAAGAAGTATTTCATATTCCCGGCAATATTTATGGTTACGACGACGCCAAAGCAGTTTGCAAGGCAATGGGATCGCGATTGGCCACCTATAACGAGGTTGAATCTGCTTACCAAAATGGTGCCGAATGGTGCTCATATGGCTGGTCGGATGGTCAGATGGCGTTGTTCCCTACTCAGAAAGAGACATACAACAAACTTCAGACCATTGACGAGCATCAACATGACTGCGGACGTCCTGGTGTGAATGGTGGCTATATTAAAAATGAAAACGTGCAATTCGGAGTGAATTGCTATGGGACGAAGCCTCAAATCAATGAGAAAGAGACTCAACTCATGACAAATGTATCTCCATACCCTCTTAGCAAAAAGGACAAGCGTCTTAATAAGAAAGTCGAAGAATACAAAAAGACATTGTCGTCATTGCTCATCTCTCCATTTAACCCGAAGAAGTGGAGTGCTCTTTAATGCTTGCGGCCACGTGTTTTCTTTGCTGCACCTCCAGAGATCCTCTTTCTGCGAGTAATCTTGTTCTTCTTGTTGATAAGTTGCGTTTCTTCACCATTCACCATTGCAAGCAACTTGTCATAGAGAGAATCCTCCACCAAGTTAACGTCTGATGACTCATCATCTACTTCATTATACAAGTCAAATACACTGGTATTGAATGAATCCGACGATTTCTTTGCTAAATCCTGAAGATAAAAGAGACCAAGTGGAACAGCGAGTTCTCCGAGTTTGAGAGACTCTAATAATGATGCTGCTCCACCACCATTCATTACAGCGGCAGGTTGTCCTTGCTGAAACATAGCACTATCAATCGAATACCCTGCGGCGGTTATATTGCCTCCTTCATTTTGAAATACTAATTGCGATGCATTCATTTTGCGGTGTGATATATATTAATCAGGTTTTATTTTTGCTGATTAATATACTCAAAGTTAATTTACGATTTCATACTCGATCAAGAGCGGAATTGCGAGTTCCGGACGTTCATAGAACATTTCAAACCGGAAATCCTTCTTAATATTGTCCACCAGAATTGACATTAAAATTCCAATGCCTTCACCTCCTTTGTCGTAAGCAAACATTCCTGAAGCAACATCGCATTCATGTTTCCTCAATTCCTCATAAAATGCAATGACTTCAACTTCAATGCGTCTGATCATGCGTTCATAAAAATCGTGCTCAAGTGTGAGCCGTGTTTCTGGATTATTTAAAAAATCGTCATGCGTAAATGTAGATTTCACTTGTAAACCGAAGTTCGAGTAAATTTGGTATTCATCATCGCTTTCAATGTGTCGTTTGCTTATATAATTGTTTTTGGGCATTTGCCTTTAATGCGAGTAATTATAAATAAATCTAGCCAAGTCTTTTTTAAGTTTGTTTGAGTCGATTATATTATATCCATTTCTCTCCAAAATCCTTACAATTCGTGTGTGAAATCCGTCGACATATTCGCGTTTTGTAAAAGGTTCTTCAGTTTCTCCATTCATCAACTGTCCATTAGCGTCAATTACAGGCTCATTAAGCCATTTTTCTTGGTTCATAAGTATTTTGATGGTTAAATACTTATAAAACGGTGTATTTAAGTAGATTTTCGGGTGTTATAGTTCCAGTGAACAATTTAATCTGTTTCCTCTTCTTCATCTTTGCCTTTCTTATTATAATAACGCTTGAGTTCAGTGGTCTCCTTGACTTCACGGTTCTCCTTCACATAATCAATGATTTCCTTTACCTTGGACGCATCGTTGATGCAGTCATTCAAGCACGATTCGAGGTATTTGAGAGAAATTGGAGACTGAGTCTTAGTTGTAACATAACGCAATTTGCCATCTGAAATCTGGATTGTCGCCTTTTCCAGGTGATTTGCCTCAATATGCTGGCTAATGTTGTCATTGATTGCTGATTTCTCTTCACGCAATGCCTTTGCCTCGTCATTCAATGCTTTAACGCGATTGTCGAGAGAAACCCAACGCTTGATATTGCTCTCAAATGCCGACATTTTATGCTTTATGGATAAATATATAAATCACTTAATCTTTAAGTCAAGTCATTTTATTGTTTAACGACGACGACGGACAGTCTTGTTAGCCTTATTAAAGGCACGATTGCGTTTAGTAATCACGCGATTCTGCTGGAACTTCTGTCCAATAAAGAAGAGAGCTGGAAGCAAGAGGGATTTTGCCGCAGCAATGAGTCCGTTTCCTCCCTTCATCGTCTTACGTCTAGTAGAGCGAGTTCGCTTTTTGCCACCATTCATGTACGATCGAGACATTGTGTTATAACATAGGCACAGAAAAAATAGGCCATTTGTAAAAATTACGCAATAATACAACCAGTATTCCTAAAATTAAGATGAAATTTATCAACAAAAATACGAGAGAAATATATAGATAAGGATATATTTCTTGCAAAATCATCTCCATCATTGGTCGTATTAAGTTTTTCAATTCTTCTTTTACGTCTTCTCTCTTTATGAAAGTTAAACATTGTTTTATAATTTTCTCTTTAAAGTGATCCATGCAAATATAAATATAAATATAAATAAGCAACAAAATTGCGTGAGTTTATTGCCGAATTTTTCTAATGATTAAGCAATTACATGTCTATTATCATTCCAAATTCAGAGTTCGATTTCAGCAAAGTGAAATTGGGCAATCCGAGTGGTATTCAAGGTGGTGCGTATTTCTCTAAAATTATATTGAACGATGAACAATTACTCATACAAACTCCTAAATCAACCACGAAGAACGGGATAACAACAACTGACAAGAAGAATTGTGTGGATTTTATGTTTAATGTTGAACAAACCACATTTAGTGATTGGATTGAGCAGTTTGAGAGAAAGATTAAGGAACTTATTTATCAACGCAAGGATGCATGGTTTACTAGTGAAATGACAATGGAAGACATTGATTACTTCTTTACTCCAATGGCACGAGCATATAAGACGAAGTACTACTTGTTGCGAGCGTTTGAGCAGAAGAACAAGATGTTTAAGAGTGAAAAGAAGTATAACTTTGGTGTATTTGGAGAGAACGGAGAGGAAACAACTGGCGACGAATTGGCGAATGAGAATACACAGTGCATAAGCATTTTAGAAATACAGGGTCTTAAATTTACCAGCAATAGTTTTAGAATAGAAGTGTCTATAAGTCAAATCATGGTTGTTAAGGAGAAAAAGTTGAATGAATATTGTATGATTAAGAAGTTGGATGTTGATGCAGACGTGGTTGTTCAGGAGAAACCACATTCGGCGGTTGTTCAGGAGAAACCACATTCGGCGGTTGTTCAGGAGAAACCACATTCGGCGGTTGTTTCACCTATAAACAAAAAACAACACAAAATCGTCGTCGAACAAGATGAAATCCGAGAAGTAACCATTGAGGAACCACCCGAAATTCAGGAGGTCAACATTATTCCTTCTGCATTGTCCAATAACGATGAACCAATTTCTCTCAAACAGCCGAATGAAGTATATTATGAAATTTACAGAGAAGCACGTAAAAAGGCCAAGATCGCCAAGAACCTCGCGATTAAGGCATATTTGGAGGCGAAGCGAATTAAAAATACTTATCTTTTAGAGGATTTCGATTCCGACGTTTCTTCTTCATCGGAAAATGAGAACGAAGACAATATATTCGAAGCGATTTAAGAGAAAACGCAAAAATATTTTATCATTAGTTTTATATATAAATGGCTGTCGCTTTACCCAAGTTTCTTAAGAACCTGTCTACTAATCACGTTCTCGGTCTTTTAGCCGTTGTTGTTCTCGGATATGTTTTATACACTTATTCTCTCCGCAAGGGTTCATCCAAGGATTCCATGAAGAACGGTGATTCTACTTCAACGTCCACTCTCCCTCCCGTTCCCACCCTTTCTCAGCAGGTTTCGACGGGCAGTGCAAGTGTTGAGCCATCCGTTGCATTTAACCAGATGGATAGTTATGCCAGCGTGAGCGGCGTTGAGACCACCAACAACTATTCCGGCAAGGGTGCTTCTAAGGCTGTTATGGATCCCGCCGAGTTACTTCCCCGTGACGAGAACAGCGAGTGGGCCAAACTTAACCCTGTTGGCAAGAGCGAGCTTATGAATGTCAGCCTCTTAAAGGCGGGTTGGAATCACGGCGTCAACACTGTCGGACAGAGCATGAAGAATGCCAATCTTCAACTTCGTGCCGATCCCTCTATTCCTCAGGCGGCAGTTGGTCCTTGGAATAACTCGACCATTGAGGCCGATATTAACCGCCGTCCCCTTCTTTAAGGGAATTGCCTGGGTTTAGGAATTATTTTTTCCAATACAATCAATTAGAACAACACGATTTATGCTCTAATTTATTAAAACTGTTACATAAGATCGAACTTATAAATTTGGGTGCAAATATAATTATGTGCTACATATATGGAGAGAATTGACTTACTAGGATACGTGATCATCGGCCTCGTTGTCGTTGTGATGATTAAGATTTACCTCAATTCAGACGTATTTAATTTGAAATGCGTCATATCTGATGTGGATGGCAATAAATACTGCGTTCGTGAGCGTAATAAGATCCAACTTGTTGCCGATTTGCTGGCTCGTGTGACGAAAAAGATGCGAACCACTGTAAAATACATGTATTCTCTCTATCCAGACCGAGAGAATGTGCAGCGACTCAAGGAAAACTTCAATCCAAAGAAGGTCAATGAAACACTGCCGACCAGTGAATATACGGCATATTCTGAGAACAAAGGAGAGAAAATGGCGTTTTGTGTGACACGTAAGAAAAATGGAACAAAACTCATCGACGAGAATACACTGACATTCGTCGCATTACACGAACTCAGTCACCTTATGACGAAATCAATTGGACATGAGGCTGAATTTTGGGCGAATTTCAAGTTTCTCTTGAAGCATGCAGTGGATTTGGGTGTTTATCATCCTGAGGATTATGGTAAGGACTCAAAAACTTATTGTGGAATGGAGATCACGGACAATCCTTATTTTTCTTGAATGTGCCTGCCGGCATGGGGGGGCTTATTTGTTACAACACAATCAACTTGATTTGTGGTGTAACCAAAAGTTGTTCATATAGGTTATATAATATAATTGATAATTAATGACAATACAAAAGATTTTAACTGCTTATTGTGGAGGTCTTGCATTTTCATACTGGGTTTTTAGTAAACCATATGAAGTAGCGGATTCTCGAAAAGATTACCCAAAGATCGTACACAATTACTACAAATGTAAATCACATATGGTTGAAACGTTTTCGAAACCATTACTCTCAGCGACGTGGCCTTGGTCAATGATATTATTAACTTCAGGAACACTGATATCAAAGTAAAAATATGTATAAACTATATAATGCCACAAAAAAAACAGACAAAACGGCGACGCTACCGCACAAAACGCAATAAACAAAATAAACAAAATCGAAAATCGCGACGATTAAAAGGAGGAAAAGTATTTGGACGCGGAACTTATGGAATCGTAATGGGAGAACCACGAATCCCATGCGACAACGAGGAATTCATTCGTGATCGCATTGAATCTAAGCAAGAGGTTACAAAACTCTTTTTTAATGAAGACAGTATAAAAAACGTCGTCGATACACTTGAATTGTTAACCAGATCATTTACCAAAGATAAACTAAAAGATTTGAACAAATACTTCATACTTCCGGAGAACCTTTGCAAACTCAACAAGAAAGAGATGACTGCTTATGCTTCAGTTTATAATGATGCGTGGAGAGAAGGAACTGATTTTAAAAAGCATAATATGCAAACCACTTCTGACCAAGGCAAACGTGATTTACATGCAGAATTAATGAGTTTATCAACAAAGGATGGCATCATCCAATTCTTAAAGAAAATGCGTCGTATAATTGAAGGCATCGAAAAGATTCACAGTAAACATATTATACATGGCGACTTGAAATTGCAGAACACGATGGTTGATTTGCAAGGCAATTTTAAAATAATAGATGTCGACGAACTGAGAGACGTTCAAAAACTTAATTTCGATGCCGCCTTTTTCTATGACAATCATTCTTACGCAATCTGGCCAACATTAGCAAACATGTTTTTGATTAACTATAACAAACTAAAATATGCGTCAAATGATGAATTTATAGGTAAAACTGTTGGTACGCTCTTTAATACACAATCTTCTGAGATCTTCCATACTGAATATGATAATACATTGTCACGCATAGTTAGACCCGATTTTAGCAAAACCATGTTAGAAGAAAAGGATCCAACCAATTACACAACTATTAGCGACGATATATTGAAGATTCTTGTGAAGAAGTACGGAGAGAAACCTAGTGACCATTTAAACGCCATATACACGTTTATTGACAGGTATAGTTTTGGCATCATTCTTCTGAGTGTTCTTAAACGTTATTTTGAAATAGTCGGTGTGAAAGACGACGATCCGTTGGTGGAAGACTTGCTTGAAATGATCGAGCAATGTTGTTTTTTAAAGAATGGTCTCAAAACGACAACACATCACATCAAAACTGAATATATAAAATTTGTAGATTCTCTTTAATTAGTCATACATAATTTATTGTTATAGACCTTAAATTTCAGTTTCTCTCCGACACATTCACATGAAGTCTCCTCATATTGTGACACATCCAACTTACCAAAGAATGTATCACATCCATAATCACCAACAATTTCAGTTACATAAATCGACTGTACGAGTTTATTTAACTCAGGTTCATTGAGAAATGTGTCATACAATTTCTCTCCACCTATAATCCAGACGTCCTCGAAATTTTTATCTTTTATGTATTCCAAAACATATTCAGTGTCTTTAAATAGGCTAGTTCTACCTTCATCATACTCCAACATGGTTGCAGTTGAATAAGCAAAAGAAGACCTACTCAAAATCAAGTTGTGTCTACCGACAAGTGGGTGCGTTGGCAAACTATCCCAGGTTGTTCTCCCCATGAGCACTGCGTTCTTACCATTTCCACGAGTAAGAGCGACAAAATGCTTCATATCTTCTTTAATACGCCACGGCAATTTGTTGTCCAGACCAATCCCACCTTTTTCGTCTTTAGCTACTATGATTTTAAAAGGCATTGTCGATGTCAAATATATTAATCATATACATTCTTAATTAAGTGATTTCAAAATATACATATACAATTAAAAATATATATACGATTATTATAAGACCCATATGAAAATAGTCCAATTACATCAAGACAATAAAATAAAAGAAACTATTACATTGGATCAAATATATGTCGATGATACAATTGATGCCATAAAGAAGAAGATTATATTTGCATTACGAGAGAAAATCGCGTATGAAGAACTTTATTTGTTCGCGAAAAAACGTAAATTCATGTCAAAACGACAGGTATACAACGAACTCTCTCAAAATACAAATGTTATTCCACCCACTCGCCTGAACAACTTTCTCTCCAACATAGTTTCTCAGAACATAACCGAGCCAGCAGAAGACACGTCAATTGACATTGACACCATAATGAATCTCAACATAAAAGAAGAGGAAACAGTTCTAATACCGATAGGAATGGATATGAATGCAACTTATAAATTTCCGTTTGCAGTGAATCCGTTGCTTGTTAAAGATTTTGACGACATTGTTCTCTCAACTAGTGCTCACGAAATGACATCCACTTACAACAGAAATTTGTTGTTGAACTATGGTGATCTTGAAGACAACACGTTATACATAGTGACTGCAGAAGACGCAATGACATTTTTAAAGAGTGAACATGTATTTCAAATATATTATCCATTTTTGTATAAGAAAGACATCATAACCCGCGAACAACTTCTCTCCAATAGAGAGAAACTGATAGATGACAATCAACTTGAACTTACTGCAAAATACGCTAATACCCAGGAGAATATTGCAGTTCTCCGCGAAATCCACGAGGATAAATCAGCGGCAGCGGCAGAAACAAAATATATACAAAAAGGAATCACCGAAATCACGTTCATGATGCGACCAGTAACCGAGATTTCCATACCAATTGACGTGATATTCAAACTTGTTAAGACGTCGATTTCTCTCCCATTCATTAAATTCAATCCGGGAAAGAAGAGAGAAAAGATGTATCGCCTGTTTGCCAATAAATCTACAATTAATGGTAAGAAGATTCCCTATTTAACAAAGTCAAAATTGACGAAATTGTCTAATAACATTGCGAGAGAAAAGTCAGTTGGTCTATATATTGATGTTGATGGGGCCGTTATAGTGGCCGAGTTTGACACTGATGCCAATGTAAAGGTCACGATCACCACTGAAGACGCACAAACGCTCGCCTCCGCTTCTAAGATCGCTGGAGAGAAGTTGAACCCAGTGCTTGAACAGATAAACATGTTCATCGAACAGAGTGGATATAGTTATAAGTATTTTGATCGTTTTGCCGATGGATTGGTGGAAATAGTGAACATGAAATATGTCGAATATTTTGAAATAGACAAACCGTTTTTAATTGAAAAGTACATGAAATGTTTGAAGAGCATATTCTCAGTGAGTGAAGGCAATTTAATGAAAGGTATTGAGATGGACTACAAACGCGTTGATTATTATGTAGAAGGCAGCAAGATCGAGAAGTTTATACGTCGGCTTATGACTGAAAACCGCAATGCCGATGAAATTACAACCATTGTCAGCGAGAATTTCGATGTTACACGTGAAGAAGCACGAGATTCTCTCTTAAAAATACTTAATCAAACAACTACTGAACAAAATGTGTTCGCCAACAAGCGGTTTAAGAAGCAAGGCAACGCTGGGTTCACAACAACCATTAAACGGGATCAATTCAGTGGCAACGTAATGATCGAAGTCGCAAACATTAACGCAGTGGGTTATTTAGATGTTATCCCGATTTATTTGGATGCTTTAGTTAAATTGACACAGGGTAATACAGGAGTTGAATTAGAGAGAAAATGCACCGGCGATTTAACAGTGGAAGATGAAGAAAACGAGCCAATTATGCATGGCGACATTAAAAGCCCGCCTGAACAACCGTTGCCTGACCGCAAAGACATTGAAATCAACCCCGATAATGGATTAATCACACAAGATTCAGAGAAAGACGAGTTTGTTGATGATTTCTTCGGAGAGAGTGACCTGGAAGACTTATCACCAGAAGAGGAAAAAGTCCCTTCACCTGCCAAAGCAAAAACACCATCACCGCCAAAAAAACAAAAGACGCCTCCTCGATCGCAAAAAGAACAGTCTTCAGACATTGACGGTATGCCTCTCAATAATCCCAACTTCTTTTTCTCTCGAATGCAACAACGTGATTCTCGCCTCTTTTTAACGAAAGACGACGGCAAATACAAGGCATATTCGCGTATGTGTCCCCATAATATGTTGCGTCAACCAGTTGTCCTCACAAACGAAGAGAAGGAACAGATTGACAAGGAACACAGTGGATCATACACAAATGCAGTGAAATATGGGTCGACGCCTGACAAACAGAACTGGTACATATGTCCTCGCTATTGGTCAATTAAAGACAACGTCAGTCTCACCGAAGAAGAAGTGAAATCGGGCAAATATGGAGGCATCATTCCACCTGGATCAAAGAAAGTTCCAAAGGGCAAATATATTTACGAGTTTAATGTCGGCACTAAAAATAACGAACATGTTGATGAAAACGGCAATTACATAACTCATTACCCAGGATTCCTCAAGGACGACACTCATCCAGACGGTATGTGTGTGCCTTGTTGCTTTAAACAATGGGATTCTAAGATGCAACAGACTCGGAGAGAACAGTGCATGAAACCCGAATCAGAACAGCAAAAATCAAAGCAGTCAGCAACCACAGTTCGCGACGATTATATCAAAGAACCCAACAAATACCCTCTCAAACAAGGTGCGTATGGTTACTTGCCGACAACCATACAAAAGTTATTGAATTCTAATAATGAAAAATGCCAAGTCAGCAAAAAAGACAAAAGCTTAAAACCAAGCATCGAGTGTATTCTTCGCAAAGGTGTCGAGAACAGCAATTCTCAGTCGTTCCTCGCATGTTTGGCTGATGCTTATGCATATTCAGCCTCATTACCGAAAACGCCGTCGATCGAAGAAATGAAGCAGATAATAATTGAAAAAATCACAATTGACGTTTTCGTCACACTGCAAAATGGCAGTTTAACAACCATTTTCGAGAAAGATTCGGTGACTATTAATTATGAGAAATACAAGAAATCGGATTTTTACAAGCGATTATTGGGAAATAAAAAAAACATCGCAAACAAAGATATATATTTTAGAAAAGTATGCATCGCTTACGAGAATTTCGTGGATTTCATAAAAGATCCAACGATTGTAATTGATTATACATACTTGTGGGATTTTGTCTGTCGTCACTTATTTAGTGACAAGATCAACTTGGTTGTGATGAACATAGTTGAAAACGATTTAACTGATAATGTCGAGATCATCTGCCCGACTGACGTCTATTCGAGATCAGCCGCTATATATAATGCCCGATACAAGACGCTTCTCATAGTTAAACGCGATACCATGTTTGAACCAGTTTATTTAATTGAAACTGATGCCGCTGGAAATACAGGCATTAGAGAGAAGTTCTTCAATGTGTATAGTACTGATTTGGGGTCATCCTTCAAAAATGCATTGGTCGACATTCGTAGTGACATGTTAAAATGTGCACCATACAACAGCAAACCAGCAGAAGTATATCAATACAAACGCAATGTGTCGTTTAACGTAATATTGAACAAAATAAAAGATAAGAAGGAGTATTCAGTAAAATATCAAGTTATCAACTACAACAACAAAACGATTGGCGTTATTCTCTCCTATAAAGACACTCAGTCTGGCTATATTCCATGCGAACCATCATACATTCACCCACAATATGAGATAAAGGCGATGGACGATGACATTTATGCAGACTACGAGGAAACCCGCGACTTTTTAAAATTCATCAACAAAGAACTCAAATTGCCATGCAAGCCATTGATGAAATTTGTCGAACATGAATTAATAGTCGGCGTTTTAACAGAGACGAACCAAGTGGTCCCTCTTAGTGCTCCAACTGAAAATCACTCAAAAGACAGATTACTTGTAGTCATGGCAAATGGACCGGATGTTATAAAAGCGGAGACAGCGATTTCTATGAACTATCACGGAGAACAAGATGAAAAACGCCAAAAAGCAATAAAACGCATCAGGCTCGAGACGAACTTCTACAATACTTTTCGCAACACAATCCGCATCTTTCTCTCCAAATACGAAAACAGATCTATTAAAAAGAAAATTAATTCTATCATTGATGAACCAAATACATATATGAATAAACTGGCCATGTTAACAGAAATATTACACGACTTAATCGATGACAATATTGAATTTGTTAATTACAAGACCATTAATGTTGATAAAATAGACAAAGTGTTGGCTTGTGGTAAAGATTGTGGTGGAGAGAAAAAGTCGTATTGTATTTCAAAGGATGGTGGAAAATGCGTTCTTTTAATACCGAATAAGCATTTGATTAGTGGAAACAACAACGAAACCATTTATTTTCACCGAATTGCTGATGAAATGTTGCGTTACAACCACATTCGCGAGTATTTATTCACCGAAGGCACATTTTTAATCATTGAACAACTGGATTATGACCTTCATAAGGATGAGATAGTACTCCTTCACGACTTGTTGTTTAAAGAATATATTGAAAGTGGTGATTTACCAATTACGAACCCATATATTAAACACAATACACACAATGATGCACAGCCGTCTGAACGTGTTGTGGATATGGAAGAAAAACAGTTGTCAGACCGAACAATTGCTAAGAAAGCGGACGAACAGCCACAACAACCAGATCGCACAGAAGGCGACATTCCAATGTTATGTAAGATAGAAATGTCTGAAATCGGTGCACATGACAAGTTGTATAAATTGTTCCAAAATAAATCTAGTAAGCGGTTCACTATGAAGCATGAAGGTCACGTTAATTGTGGATACGAACTTCTCTCAAAAATAATAGCGGATTCCACAAATAAACGCATGGAAGTCGGTGAAATAAAAAAGGTTTTGGTAGATTTATACAGAAAAGATTGGGCTGAGAATGAAGACCTTTATATCATTACAATGCGTAATCAAGGGAAAAAAGACATTGTAAAAACAATGATATCAAAGAACGTGACTTTAAATACACTCATTGCTTCCGACAATTATTACGTAACAAACTTGGATTTATTCCTAATCGCGAAGCATTTTAAATTGCCAATTGTTGTAACAAGCGGAACACGGCTAAAGGAAAACGGACAACTCCTGATGACAATAAATTACGATGACAACAACGCATTTTATTATGTGGTTAAACAGCATGGAATAGTAAACAATGAAGTGCAACGTTATTCTCTTGTAATAAACGAAACCGAGGCTCTTCGAATTGATGTCAATGGATTCACACAGACAACCAAGAACGCTATTAAAGACAATGTACTTGAAGATGGGTTTATTAAAAAACTTTAAATAAGTTCACTCCGAAATGCCGGCAACTATATAAAGCCCCTATTCCGACAAGCATAACTACAGCATCGGAGTTTCTCTCGAATATGCTTCGATCAATCTAAAAAACAATGTATTGTATCTTGTAATTAAATGACTATTTGTAGAATAAGCCATAAAGCAATAGGCTTGAATGATTGGTTTATATATTTTAATTTGTTTCATCTTAATTGAATCTGAAAACGAGTCACTTACACGCAATCTCGGCAACAAAGAACCATGATCTGAGTGAAGACCTGTTAATTCATGATAGAGAGAAATGTCATCCGATTCAGCATAATCTATGACCGCCCATTCTCTCAATTGCGATCCATATGTATTCAACAAGGTTTGTATAGAAAATCGACATTGAAAATGCATGTCGACCAATGGAGGTCTTCTTATTCCATTAAACAATGCTTTATAATAAATATTGTAAAGGTTTGTTGGGCTGAATGCCAAGTTTGTGTATGGATTTTTTAGTTTGGTCGGGCGTTCAATGACATACATTCGTTGACGAAGTGCAATGTTCCACATTTTAAGCAAATCGTGAATATAAAACGAATAAATTGTGTTATCTTCTATTACATCTATTATTAAATTGGGTTTGTAGTCACTTAATTCGTTGCCTTTTAAATCTGTTGTGTTTGGATAAGCAAGATATTTCTTTTTTATACGCCACAATTTCACCAATTTCTTGAACCCATTTATTGTTCGCTGGAATTGAGAGAAATTCACCAAAAAAGCGGCCTTATTTGCCTCGTTTATAAATGGATTTTCCAGCAACATTTTTATTTTTTTTAATTTTTGTGAATAGTTGCACCAAAAAAATGCTGTCTGCTTTATATTAAATTCATTCATTTTTATTAATGCATACAATTGAGGAGGTTTTATGAATGTTAAATTAAACATATCACACTTCTTTTTAACAGTTAAAGACATGCTTGTTAAAAAGAAATAATAATTATTTTGAAATAGTTTTGTGTGTTAATTGTTAAACATATCGTAATCATCAGCCACATCACCTGTATTCTTCGCCTTAATCATCTCAATATTGTCATTCAAGTGAATCTTGTCAGAACTGCATGCATCAGCCGAGTCATCAATGCTGAATTCTGCGAGAAGACGCTCTGTTGCTGCGTCTCTGCTAGACAAGTCGCGATTTTCCATAGTAGACGCCTTTTCAACGTCGAGAACAATCTGGAAGTTGTTGGTCCCGAAATAGCCCTCCTGACCACACATGACATTGGCCGAAATACCGCGGAGTGTGTCGAGTTCACCGTGTTTGGCCGCACGCAAGAACATCTCGGGTGTCTCCTCGAAAGACGCCTTGGCAATCGGACCAATGTCGTCGTTGTTGATGCCATGTCGGAAGATTGACACCATCTTCATTGTAGTGCACATGCGGTCAGCCAGAAGTGACAAGTGATGGAAATTGATGTAGGCACCGTCGAACTCGAGAACCTCCGCCAACTCGTTGCAAACTGTCTGACGTGCGGCCTCAATGCCGAGTGTTGCATAAACCTCCATGATGTCATTTGTAAACGTGCGGTCAACGTCAATCAGGCTCTTCAACGCCAGCAAGTCCTTCATGTTAGTTCCCATGGTATCCAGCACCCACTTCTCTTTTGTGCTGTAATTCATCTCACTCTTGCTGATTTGGTTGTTAATCTTACGCAAATTCACCTTGTTAATGTCCTTCACACCCTTGAGAATGATGTTGTCCAGAATGTTGTCACGCAGACCATTGAGATGGTAAATCTCGTCAGTCTGGTCGAGAGTCTTCTTAGCAACCAACTTCTTCTTATTCATGATCTGAACCATGCGGACACGGAAGATGAGTTTGTCTGCGTTGTAGTCACTGTAAACACACTCGACCTCGTTGGTATACGCGTTTTTAATCGCGAAGTGAACGTCATCCATGGTGATGTTGCGGTCGAGCATGCTCTCTCGGTCAAACTCAATGCGAACAATCCACTTTGACTTCTTCACTGACCGTGTCTCAACAGCCGAAGCACAATCATCCATCATCTGCTGAAACTCGTGAAACTGCGTGAGCAACTGAGCATCCTCCTTAATCTTAGTAGACATGTCATTCGGGTCGAAACAGATGGAAACAGACTTGACAATGTCACGCATGTTTGTATATTCAAGTGAATACATGACCTCCTGTGCCTTCTGGCTGTCTTCGGCATCGGCTTCCTTGAGGGTTACGGTGACCGATGGATTCTTGGGTGACGGTGACAGCGACAGAATCTCCTCAATGCGAGGGACACCGCGAAGAACGTTCGACTTGGATGAGACACCAGCAAAATGGAACGTGTTAAGGGTCATCTGTGTGGTCGGCTCACCGATACTCTGTGCCGCGATGAGTCCCACCATTTCACCGGGATTCACAATTGACTGCTTGTAATAGAGTTCAATCGACGAGAGAAGGTGATTCACTGCGATGCGGTTGAAGCGATTCTTCACGAGGATTTCATTAGGCGACATATAGAACAGGAATGCAGTCTCAAACAGGAGTGTAGGCTGAACATAGTGGAAACGCATGCGATTGAGAGTGTCCTCGAGCAACTGGAAGTATTGCAGAGGCGTGATGTCAACGAGCGAATGCTTGCCAATGTTCAACTGACCCTTGACGTTTCCGATAACACGCCTGAAATTCACTGGCAAATACACGCGATCAGTGTTGTCATAATTAAACACATTCTTTGCGATCAAATCACGTCGTTCAAGAATGGTGCTAATCATCTTATTTGTAAATGCCTTCAACTGATCCATCTCCTTCTTATTACGCTTGCTGGTGTCAGCATCGAAAATCAGGTTATTCTCTTGAATAATCAAGTTCTCATTCGGAACCTGAAAGTGTGCATAAATCTCCTCAACCGTCATCTTACAAATCGAGAGATTCTGTGCCTCGACCTTGGTTGTCTCAACACCGTCATCACCATATTTAAACTGGATAATCTTATTCTGATTGTTGCGAACAGTCATGTCATACTCCACCTTCAAATCCTCCATACCCTTCACAAGTCGACGCTGAATGTAACCAGTCTGAGACGTCTTCACTGCGGTATCAATGAGACCCATACGACCACCCATGGCATGGAAGAACAGTTCCTGTGGCGTAAGACCCTGGATGAAGGAATTCTGGACGAAACCACGTGCCTCGGGACCATCATCAAACTTGGTGAAGTGAGGCAGAGTACGCTCCTCATAACCATAAGGAACACGCTTGCCATCCACGTTCTGCTGTCCAAGACACGAAATCATCTGTGAAATGTTGATATTGCTGCCCTTTGAACCTGCCTCAACCATGATCTTGAAACGATTGTTATTGCTCAGACTCTTGCGACCGATCTTGCCGGTCTCCTCCTGAGCCTTATTAAGAATGCTGTTGACTTGTGACTCGAACTCATCGAGATTGCTGCGGCCGCTATTATTCTCAAACGCACCAATGCTGACACGATCAATCAAATCCTTCACTTGCTGTTTCTTGCTAGTAATCGCCGCAGCAATCTGTTCATTCGTCTTCTTGTCGGCAATCAAGTCGCTGACACCAACACTATATGCACTCATCTTCATGTACTCAGTCACGATATTCTGGAGGTCATCGATGAAATCAGCCGAAGCACGATAACCAAAGTCATTGTAGATACTCTGAATGAATCCCTTTGCCGCAGCACCGAGAACATCCTTATCCAACTGACCCCTCACATACTTGCCATTCTTCACTTCAATCATGTTGTTAGACGTCTTCTTGTCCTCATCGTCGCCGAATTTGCCGTTTGCGAAGAAGGCGGACATTGGCGGCATGATTTGCGACATAATTTCGAAGTTGCTGATGCGAGCATCCGGGGTGTTGAAGAGCGATGTATCGGCCTTGTTGTACATCATGAGCAACCTCATAGCATCGCGTGTGCTGAACTTGATGTCGGGACGCGTGAATCGGTAAGAACCAAGCAGTGAATCCTGGAAAATGCCGATGATTGACTTGTTATTCTGAGGACTGACGATCTGACGTTGAACTGCGGCAAGATTGAGAAGTTCCGCGGAGGATTCGTCATCCTGAGGCATGTGCATATTCATCTCATCACCGTCAAAATCGGCGTTATAAGGCTTGGTACAGCCGACATTCATGCGAAACGTGTCACCGACATCCATGACCCTCGCAATGTGGCCCATCATACTCATCCTGTGAAGCGTGGGCTGACGGTTGAAGAGCACTGGGTCACCATCCATCATGTGGCGGTGCACGATGTCTCCCTCCTCGAGTACAATTGACTTTCGGTCAACGTAGCGGAGAGAGATGTTGTCGCCATTCTGACGCTCGAGAATCTTGGCACCTGGATAAACATCCGGGCCGTTCATCACCAACTTCGTGAGATAATCCTTGTTTCTCTCATTCACCTTCTCAGGATAAGTGATATTCGTGGCGATCTTCTTGGGAACACCGAGTTCGCGAATACTCAAGTTGGGGTCAGGCGTAATGACTGAACGAGCCGAGAAATCGACACGCTTGCCCATGAGATTCCCGCGCACACGACCATGCTTTCCGTTCAATCGCTCGACAATCGACTTGAGAGGACGACCACTTCGCTGTGAAACGGGTGCACTACCTGGAATATTGTTGTTAATCATCGTCGCCACATAATACTGCAAGACCGTTGTCCAATCCTCGATCAGATTCTCAGCCTTCTCATTCGCCTTTTCAGACATTGTCTGCTCAATCTTCTCCTGAAGCGTGTTATTCGCCTTGATGATGTTGACAATGATGTGGGTAATGTCGTCTTCACTGCGTTGCTGACCGTCGATCTTCACAGAGGGGCGAACCGCTGGAGGAGGAACGGCGAGAACTTGGCAAATCATCCAGTCAGGACGCGACCAAACATGAGAGAATCCCATGAAATCAACGTCTTCGTCGGTAATTCGCTTGAAAATCTTGAGAACATGGCTTGCAGACAATTTCATGGATACAGGCACTTCATCACCATTCTCATCCTTGAGTTTGTCCCAATCAGCGACAATCGTGGCGAGACCCTCCTTTCTCACCTTGTCGGGCTGCTTGCAACCACAACCGTCGTCATTATCCTCGCCGCAACGGGAGACCTTGCTGGCAATTGCAAAGACTTGATCCCAGCGTTTCTTGCGGTCATCAGTGAGCACATCATTATACTTCTCCTTGCTAATGAGCAACTTACTGCACTTGAAGCAAACACAACGAAGAATCTTGACAGTCGTATTCAAGTACTGATAATAGAACACGGGTTGTGCGAGTTCAATGTGTCCGAAATAGCCGGGTGTTTGCATGTAATTCAAGCCGTCTGTTGGGCAAATAAGACCAGGATCGAGGACACCCATGCGAGGGTCAAAGAGACCATTCACAACGGGCTTGTTATTCTCATAAGTATCGCGGGTGGTAATCTTGGCAACAGACATCTTCCGAATTTCTTCAGGAGACATAATGCCAAACTGAATACCAACAATTCGCGATGGCTGTTGTTTTGTCTTGATTCCGGTTGAGGCCATGTTTGGTTCTTGTATATTGGATATATATTTTTTGTTTTTAGATGGTTATTCCTTTTCAATTTTTTCTAAAAGTCAAAAAATTGAAATGAAACTTTGGAGTCTCTCAAAACAATACTTTACCTCAAAACAATACTTTACCGCAAAACAAACAAAAATGCCCCGCACACATAAGAACAGCGAATCGTCCGATTCCGAGGATTTCGACAATAGCGAGTTCAAGAAGATGCTTGGAAAGATGTTTCCATCCAAGCACATGAAGAAGGAGATTGAGAAGATGGAGAAGATCGACAAGAAGGTCAACGTCAAGACGAAGACTAATAAGCCAAAGCACTCATCGTCCGATGAGGAATATGTTCCTCCTTCATCTGATGAGTCTGATAGTGAATATTCGTCGGCAGAAGAGTCGATTGACAGCGAAGAGGTCGAAGATTTGATTGAAGATCAGAAGATGAACGTGATATTTACATTTATGCCCAGCCACATGCTTGCTGATGAGGACACTGAAAGTGAGGAGGATGAAGAATCGGAGTCTTCAGAAGATGAAGAGGAAGAGGAAGAGGAAGACAAGGTGATTCGAGAGATTAAGACTCCGAAGTATAAGGAGATTATCGACATGATGAAGGTGTATCAGACTGACAAGTTCAAGGGACGCGATGTCTTTATCAAGAAGGTCGAGCGTATTGTGGCTGAAGAAGAGAAGAAGCATGAGAAGGCGGTTCTTAAGAAGTTGGCCAAGCATGAGAAGGCAGAGAAGAAGTCGAATCACAAGAAATTCCGCAAACTTCTGCGAACACGTGATGACATGGACGACGTCGGCTACTTTGATACACTCAACGTGTCAACACAGTCAAACATCGTCGCAAAGTTGGCGGAACTAAATGAACACAACAAGGTTGACAAGCCTTATCGCATTTCGCTGATTGAGGCTGACATTCCTGTGGGATTCAAGACGATCGCACTTAAGAAGATTAATTCGCTCGAATACATGGATGCTGGTGATGGTGAGTATTACAAGGTGAAGCACTGGGTTGATGGCTTCATGACGACACCATTCGGCAAGTACCAGCAACTTCCGATTACTATGGCCACACACAGCATCGACGAGATCCACGCGTTCATGGAGAATGCCAAGAGCACACTCGACAACGTGGTGTACGGCATGGACGATGCGAAGCACCAGATTATGCAGATGATTGGTCAGTGGATTTCCAACCCGAGTTCAGTCGGCACCGCGATTGCCATCCAGGGACCAATGGGAACCGGCAAGACGACACTGGTCAAGGAGGGAATCAGCAAGATTCTCAATCGCCCGTTTGCCTTCATCCCGCTGGGTGGTGCAACTGACAGCAGTTTCCTTGAGGGTCACTCTTACACCTACGAGGGCAGTTGCTGGGGTCGCATCGTGGACATCCTCATCCAGAGCAAGTGCATGAATCCAGTGTTCTACTTTGATGAGTTGGACAAGGTGAGTGACACTCCAAAAGGTGAGGAGATTATCGGCATCCTTACGCATCTGACGGATACGACGCAAAACAGCCAGTTCCACGACAAGTACTTCTCGAACATTGACTTCGACCTCAGCAAGGCGATGTTCATCTTCAGTTACAACGACGAGAGCAAGATCAATCCGATTTTGCGTGACAGGATGTATCGCATCAAGACAGACGGCTACAAGTCGCCTGACAAGTTGATCATTGCAAACAACGA
>Ga0114979_10000764_pt1 | contig 21320 bp, 21 predicted proteins | sample S_140625_EF_Meta_FD_87315 | JGI IMG/M metagenome (GOLD analysis project Ga0114979, IMG submission 87315) | Freshwater microbial communities from Lake Simoncouche, Canada to study carbon cycling - S_140625_EF_MetaG | ecosystem: Environmental > Aquatic > Freshwater > Lake | place: Lake...
ATGTCTTCTCGATTCATCGATGGCTCTTTTGCGTTTCTGTCGCAGATCGAGTTGGGCGCCGAATACTCGAAATCCTGTTACACCCGCCGTTACATGACGCCGGAAAAAGAAAAGGGCCGCCACGATGGGCGACCCTAAGTCTTTGTTTTTACTGGCTCCTCGAGTTGGGCTCGAACCAACGACCTACGGATTAACAGTCCGGTGCTCTACCGACTGAGCTATCGAGGAACAGCCGGTAATGCTATCAGAAAATCTGAGCGTGGTTTGCTGGCATGATTGCCCGATGAAACCCACCGATCAGTTTGTAGATACGTCGCTCCTTCGGGTGGCCTATGAGGAGTGGAATCCGCAAGGCAAGTCGTCGATCATCCTGGTACATGGCTGGCCCGACAGTCCGCGCACCTGGAATAGTGTTGCGCCGCGGCTCGCGGATGCCGGATACCGCGTCATCGTCCCGGCCTTGCGGGGCTACTCTCCGACCACGTTTTTGCGAGCCGATACGCCCCGTACCGGGCAATTGGCTTCACTTGGGCGAGATTTGATTGAGTTCATTCAGGCACTGGGCCTGATCAGGCCGGCATTGGTTGGCCACGACTGGGGCGCGCGGGCAGTGGCGAATGCTTGTGGTCTGGCCCCAGGTATTGCGAGTCATTTGGTGATGCTGTCAGTGGGTTATGGCACCAATGTGCCCGATCAGGTGTTGTCGCTCGAGCAGGCCCAGCGCTATTGGTATCACTGGCTGATGGCGACGCCTCGTGGGGAGGCGATCATTCGTAATGATCGGCGGAACTTCTCGCGAATGATGTGGGATCTGTGGGCCCCATCGGGTTGGTACGACCCCGCCGAATTCGAGCGGACGGCGGACGCCTTTGAGAACGACGACTGGGCCGACATCGTTTTGCATTCCTATCAGCACCGGTGGGGGCATGCGGCGGGCGATCCGGCTTACGCCGAGGACGAGCGCGCCCTCAATCCGGCGCCCGTGCTGTCAGTGCCGACGCTGATGTTGCATGGCGAAGTCGACGGTGTCACCTTGTTGGCTTCGTCCGCTAACAAAGAGGCCTTTTTTGCGGGGCCTTATGCACGGCACCTGTTGCCGGGGGTTGGGCATTTCCCGCAAAGGGAAGCGCCCGAGCGCGTCGCGGAAGAAATTCTGGCGTTCCTCCGCACGCACTAACTAATTGGCGGCCGAGATCGTTAGCAGCCAAGATCATCAGCCGCTTCGAGACCTGGCCTAGAGGATTCGCCTAGAGAACCTTTGCGACGGCGTCGACGACGTAATCAATATTGCGGTCGTTGAGTGCGGCAACGCAGATTCGGCCGGTGGCGAGCGCGTAGATTCCAAATTCGTCTCGAAGCCGGTCCACCTGCGCGCTCGTCAGGCCTGAATAGCTGAACATCCCGCGTTGCGCGGCGATGAATGAAAAGTCGTGTTCCGGGGCGTGGGCTGCAAGTTTGGCCACGAACTGCTCGCGCATCGAGCGGATTCGGTTGCGCATCTGGCCGAGCTCTTCTTCCCACTGCTGACGCAGTGCGGGCGTGGTCAAAATCGCGGCGACGATCGCGCTCCCGTGGGTTGGGGGACTCGAGTAGTTGGTGCGGATGACACGCTTGAGCTGGCTCGCGAGACGAGTTGATTCGTCCTTATCGGCGCATACGACTGAGAGGGCGCCCACGCGCTCGCCATAGAGCGAGAAGGATTTCGAAAACGAACTCGCGACCAGAAAATCGAGGCCGCTCTCGGCAAAGAGTCGAACGGCGAGGCCGTCTTCCTCAATGCCATCGGCGAATCCCTGGTAAGCAATGTCCAGAAATGGAACCAGATCTGCGCTCTTGCAGAGGGCGACAACTTCGGCCCATTGGGTGGCGGTCAGGTCCGAGCCGGTTGGGTTGTGGCAACAAGCGTGCAGGACGACGATCGAGCGGGCGGGTAGGGCGCCCAGACACGCTTTCATCGCCTCGAAATCGACACCATCCGTTTCGTCGTCGTGGTACGGATAGAGGTTGACGGTGAAACCCGCCGTCTCGAACAGCGCGCGGTGGTTTTCCCAGCTCGGGTTGCTGATCCATACGGCTGCGCCGGGGACGAAACGCTTGAGGAGGTCGGCGCCAATGCGCAGGGCTCCTGTGCCGCCCAGCGCTTGGGCGGTACACACGCGCCCGTCCGTAATCAGTGCCGAATCAACGCCAAACAACAAGGACTGAACAGCGCGGTCGTATGCGGCCAGGCCATCAATTGGGAGGTACCCGCGGGCTGGCATCTGCTCGACCCGAATCCGTTCTGCCTCGCGCACGGCTGCGAGCAATGGAAGTTTCCCGGACTCGTCGGTGTAAACGCCAACCCCGAGGTTGACTTTGGTTGGGCGGGTGTCTGCCTGAAAGGCCTCGGTGAGTCCGAGAATGGGGTCGCGGGGGGCGAGTGGAATTTCGGCAAACGGGGTTCGCATGGCTCTAATCAAGGGGAGAGGGGGGAATTCAAAAGAAAGCATCAAATGCTGCGCACTTCGCTATGGCTTTTTTTAAGCGTCAGAGCGATAATTGAACGTTCAGCGTGCTATTTCATTAGTCCTCTAGTCTATCACGGGCCACTTGGGCGTCGGTTTTAGGCGGCGGACGCGTCACGCTTTTTCACAACTAGATTCCTCGTCTCGATGCTCACCTTTCCGGGCAGTCCGTTTCGTCTTCACCAGCCGTTTCCGCCCGCCGGGGATCAGCCGGAGGCGATCGCTCGTCTGGTGGAAGGCATTAGCGATGGCCTGGCGTTCCAGACGCTCTTGGGTGTCACGGGGTCTGGCAAAACCTTCACGATGGCAAATGTCATCGCACAGTGTGGCCGGCCAGCTCTGATCCTTGCCCCCAATAAGACGCTCGCGGCGCAACTCTACTCAGAGATGCGCGAGTTCTTTCCCGAAAACGCGGTCGAGTACTTCGTTTCTTATTACGACTATTACCAGCCCGAGGCCTACGTTCCGCAGCGCGATCTTTTTATCGAAAAAGATTCGTCGATCAACGAGCATATCGAGCAGATGCGGCTGTCGGCGACCAAGAGTCTGCTGGAGCGCCGAGATACGATCATTGTGGGGACGGTGAGTTGCATCTACGGGATCGGGAATCCATCCGACTACCACGCGATGGTGGCCAGCCTGCGGGTTCGTGACCCAATGTCCCAGCGCGACCTGTTGCGTCGTCTGGTTTCGATGCAGTACAAGCGCAACGACACCGATTTCGCGCGCGGGACCTTCCGGGTCCGCGGCGACACAATTGACGTGTTCCCTGCTGAGCATGCCGAATTGGCGGTGCGTATTGAGCTCGCGGATGACGAGATTGCAACCCTCTCGCTGTTCGACCCGCTGACTGGCCGGATGCGGCAGAAGATTCCGCGATTCACGCTGTACCCCGGTAGCCATTACGTAACGCCGCGCGAGACGGTGATGCGGGCCATTGATGCGATCAAGGCCGAGCTCGTCGAACGGGTCCGGCATTTCAATGACCAAGGCAAGTTTGTCGAGGCGCAGCGCATCGAGCAGCGCACCCGATTTGATTTGGAAATGCTCCAGGAGCTGGGCTTCTGCAAAGGCATCGAGAACTACAGCCGCCATTTGTCAGGGGCCGCACCGGGCGATCCGCCACCCACGTTGGTGGACTATTTGCCGGCCGATGCACTCATGATCATTGATGAGAGCCACGTTACGGTGGGGCAGCTCGGTGGAATGTATCGAGGTGACCGGTCACGCAAAGAAACCCTGGTTGATTTTGGGTTTCGGCTGCCTTCCGCAATGGACAACCGCCCGCTGCAGTTCCATGAATTTGAAGAGCGTATGCGGCAGATGACGTTCGTCTCCGCCACGCCGGCCGCCTACGAATTACAGCGCTCTGAGGGGACCATCGTTGAGCAGGTCGTTCGGCCCACCGGTTTGGTGGATCCGATCATCGAGGTTCGCCCCGCAACGACGCAAGTTGATGATCTGTTGTCAGAAATCTCTGCACGTGTGGCAACCGGTGCCCGCGTACTGGTGACGACGCTGACCAAGCGGATGTCCGAAGATCTGACGGATTTTTTGTCGGATCACGGCGTCAAGGTGCGTTATCTGCACTCGGATATTGATACCGTTGAACGGGTTGAAATTCTGCGGGATCTGCGACTCGGAACCTTTGATGTCCTGGTTGGCATTAATTTGCTCCGCGAGGGACTTGATTTGCCCGAGGTCTCTTTGGTCGCCATTCTGGACGCTGATAAAGAAGGTTTTCTGCGCAGCGAGCGCAGTTTGATTCAGACCATTGGCCGTGCGGCACGCAATCTCGAAGGCAAGGCCATCTTGTATGCGGATCGCATTACCGAGTCCATGCGCAAGGCGATTGGTGAAACCGAACGCCGCCGGGATCGACAAATTGCTTTTAACGCCGCCAATGGGATTACGCCCCGAGGCGTCGTTAAACAGATTCGCGATCTCATCGACGGGGTTTATGACGCCGGCGCCGCTCAGGTCGAACTCAAGGCCGCACAAGAACTCGCGCGTTACGAAGCCATGGGCGAGCGAGAGGTGTCTCGCGAGATTCGTAAGCTCGAGAAGCAGATGCTGGAGTACGCGCGCAACCTCGAGTTCGAGGCGGCTGCGAAAGTTCGTGACCAGTTGGCACGACTTAAGCAACAAACCTTTGGAGCCAGCGGTGCAAGCGCCTCGGTGGTTCCATTCCCGGCCGAGCGAGCGGCCTGAAACGCCCGCCGCAACGCCGATTTTTCATTTCATTCACATTTTGTTTCAATTTTCATCCCCGTGAAACCAACACGCGACCGAGCTGAAATGGCCAAGAAAGAACCCACCACCCTCGCCATGACCACACGCGTTCTGTTTGTCTGTATGGGCAACATTTGTCGATCGCCGATTGCCGAGGGCATTTTCCGATCGCTGATCCGTCAGGCGGGCCTAGAAGAAGTCGTGACCGTGGCCTCGGCCGGGACGCACGCCTTCCATGTGGGCGAAGCCCCCGACAAGCGCGCCGTAGCGGTCGCGAGCAAACGCGGCATCGACATTGCCCACATGCGCGCACGCCGGATTGAGGACGTCGATTACGAGAACTTCGATCTCATCCTTGCGATGGATTGGGACAATCTCTCGCTCCTGCAACAACAGGCGCCCAAGAAATATCATCACAAGCTGCAGTTGCTAATGCGCTTCGCTAGCGACCACGAGAGCGCCACGATCCCGGACCCTTACTACGGCGGGACGCAGGGTTTTGACACCACTTATGACTATATCCAGGATGCCTGTACCGGCTTGCTCGAGGTGGCTAAGCGGCGCGCGACGCAGGTGGCGGCGGCCTGATCGTAATGGTTGACTAAAACGCTTGGTTTTAGCTATACTTGACTGGAACACTGGGTCTTTCCCGAGCATTCCAGCCAAGGAGGCGATGCGATGCGTTTGACCACCAAAGGTCGGTTTGCGGTGACGGCAATGATTGATCTGGCGATGCGCCAGCAACACGGACCCGTCACGCTGGCAGGTATCAGCCAGCGCCAAAAGATTTCATTGTCCTACCTCGAACAGTTGTTCGGGCGGCTGCGCCGTCACGAACTCGTTGAGAGCACTCGTGGGCCCGGCGGTGGTTACTCGCTTGGTCGGGAGCCCATTCAAATTTCGGTCGCCGAAATTATTTTTGCGGTCGACGAGCCTCTCGATGCGACCCACTGTGGTGGGCGCGAGGACTGTAACGACGACGGCCCGTGCATGACCCACGAACTGTGGTCCAACCTCAATGTCAAGATGTTGGAGTACCTGAGTTCGGTCAACCTGGCTGATCTGGTTAGTCAGCAGCGCAATCGACCGACGACCATCCGGTCCGAGCCGATTTCTATTTTGCGTGAGCATCGGGCTGCGCTCGAATTGCCCACGTCGACCCTGCAGTCGATTGATCTCAATGGACTGCGACACGTTTGAGCACCTTCATGAAACAGCCAATTTACTTTGATTATTCCGCCACGACCCCGGTTGACCCGCGTGTCGTGGATGCGATGCTGCCCTTCCTGCGCGAAGACTTTGGCAACCCCGCTTCCCGCAGCCACGCCTATGGCTGGCGTGCCGAAGAGGCGGTCGAGACCGCGCGAGGCGACGTGGCGGCGCTTGTGGGTGCGGATTCCCGCGAGATCGTCTGGACCTCGGGGGCAACCGAATCGATCAATCTTGCCATCAAGGGCGCCGCGCAGTTCAATCGCGAGCGCGGCCGTCACCTCGTGTCACTGCGTACCGAGCATAAAGCGACGCTCGACACCCTGCGTGAACTCGAGCGCGTCGGGTTCGAGGTGACCTATCTCGACGTGCAAGAAGACGGTTTGCTCGATCTCGACCGACTGCGCGACAGCTTGCGGCCAGATACCACCGTGGTTTCGGTGATGCATGTCAATAACGAGATCGGCGTGATTCAGGACATCACCGCGATCGGCAACCTCTGTCGCGAGCGCGGGATTGTCTTTCACGTCGATGCAGCGCAATCCACTGGCAAAGTTGCCATTGATCTCGCCAAGCTCCCAGTTGATCTGATGAGCTTCTCGGCGCACAAGACGTATGGGCCAAAGGGCATGGGCGCGTTGTTCGTGCGTCGCAAACCGCGCGTGCGTATCGAAGCTCAGATCCACGGTGGTGGGCATGAGCGCGGGTTCCGTTCGGGCACGCTACCGACCCATCAGATTGTTGGAATGGGCGAAGCGTTTCGGCTCGCGCGGCTCGAAATGGCGGTTGAAAATGACCGCATCCGGATGTTGCGTGACCGTCTCTGGTCAGGTTTGTCGACAATGGATGAGGTGTTTCTCAACGGGCATCTCGAACATCGCGTCCCGCACAACCTCAACGTCAGCTTCGCCTTTGTGGAGGGCGAGTCGCTGATCATGGCGATCAAAGAGATTGCGGTTTCCTCAGGGTCGGCGTGCACATCGGCAAGTCTCGAGCCGTCCTATGTGTTGCGCGCTCTGGGCCGTAGCGACGAGTTAGCGCACAGCTCGATTCGTTTTTCGCTGGGCCGCTTTACGACCGAGGCCGATGTCGACTTTACGGTGCAGTTGCTGCGCGACAAGGTCGGCCGGTTGCGCGAGATGTCTCCGTTGTGGGAAATGTTCCAGGATGGAATCGACCTGAATACCGTGCAGTGGGCTGCGCACTGATCCTCACTCATCAAGGAATCATTTCATGGCTTATAGCGAAAAAGTAATCGACCATTACGAAAACCCCCGCAATGTAGGCGCGTTTGGGCGTGATGAAGCTGGCGTCGGGACTGGCATGGTGGGTGCCCCCGCGTGCGGTGACGTGATGAAGCTGCAGATCAAGGTCGATGAGAGCGGCGTCATTACGGACGCACGGTTCAAGACCTACGGCTGCGGATCTGCGATCGCATCCAGTTCCTTGGTCACCGAGTGGGTCAAGGGCAAGACGCTCGATCAAGCGATGACGATCCGTAATACCGAGATCGCTGAAGAACTCGCGCTTCCGCCAGTCAAGATCCATTGCTCCATTCTTGCCGAGGATGCGATCAAGGCCGCCGTTGAAGACTATCGCCATCGTCTGGTTTCTGCAGACCAGACCGTCTAAGGGGTTGCCATGGCTGTGACCCTGAGTGAGAGTGCTGCCCGCCATGTGTCGCGGTACCTCGAGAATCGTGGCAAAGGGATTGGACTTCGGCTGGGCGTTCGCACGACCGGCTGTTCCGGGATGGCCTACAAGCTCGAATTCGCCGACGCCGCCACCGAAGGCGATCTGGAGTTCGAAAGCCACGGGGTTCGTGTGTTGATTGATCCCAAAAGCCTTCCGTATCTCAATGGGACCGAACTCGACTTTGTTCGAGAGGGTCTTAACGAGGGGTTTCGTTTTCAGAACCCCAACGTCAAGAGTGAATGCGGCTGCGGCGAATCATTCAACGTCTGAGAATTTTTTCTGAACAATTTGAACGATCCTTTTGCGCTACTGGGCCTTCCCGTCCAGTACGCGCTTGATCGATCCGCCCTCGAATCAGCGTATCGGCAGGTGCAGGGCGTCGTGCACCCTGATCGGTTTGCAACCTCATCTGACCGCGATCTTCGGGTCGCGGTTCAGTGGGCGACTGCGACCAATGAGGCGGTGCGGGTTCTACGCGATCCGGTCAAGCGAGCCGCTCTGCTGTGCGAGCGTCATGGGCACCCGGTCGACGCCGAGTCAAACACTTCGATGCCCGCATCATTTTTGATTCAACAAATGTCCTGGCGTGAGTCGCTCGATGAGGCGCGTGATTCGGGTGATCCGGCCGCCCTCGAGGCATTGCGGCGCAGCCTTGATGCGGCTCGTACAAGCTTATCGCAGCGGGTCGAGCGCTCGATTGATCATCAGCAGAACTGGGTTGAGGCTGTTGCGGCCGTGCGTGAATGGATGTTTGTTGAACGTTTTGCGGACGCCGTCGAGGCTGCCGAATTTGCACTGGGTTGATGCATGGCTTTGTTGCAAATTGCCGAGCCGGGTCAGTCCAGCGCGCCGCATGAACACCGGCTAGCGATCGGGATTGATCTCGGGACCACTAATTCTCTGGTGGCCACCGTTCGTTCCGGCCTGCCAGAGGTCATCGTTGATGAATCAGGGCGGGCATTACTGCCGTCAGCCGTGTGGTACCGGGCGAATCATCCCCCTGTAGTTGGGCAGGGTGCTCTCGCGCAGCGAATAACCGATCCACGCAACGTCGTGGTTTCGGTCAAACGCTGGATGGGGCGCAGTCTTTCGGAAATCGATTCGCTGGCAGATTTGGGCGATTCCGGCCCCAGGTCTCCCGTGCAAGTCTCGGCCGAGATCTTGAAGACCTTGCGTGAACGCGCTGAGCAGGCTCTCGGCGCCGCGCCCGATTCGCTGGGGATTCGTCATCAGGAAATCATGGGGGCGGTGATCACCGTGCCAGCCCATTTCGATGATGCTCAGCGTCAGGCGACCAAGGATTCGGCTCGTCTGGCGGGCATCCCGGTCTTGCGTCTTCTGAACGAGCCGACGGCCGCTGCAATCGCTTATGGGCTTGATCAGCAGGCTCAGGGACGTTTTGTCGTTTATGACCTCGGCGGTGGCACCTTCGATGTCTCGATCCTGCAACTGAGTCGCGGGGTTTTTGAGGTGCTCTCCACCGGCGGCGACACCGCGTTGGGTGGGGATGACTTTGACCGGACGTTATTTGAGTACCTGACCGGACTGATTCGGCCGGCTGCGCTACCCTGTTCGAAGCCATCGGCACTCAGCGATACCGACACGAGCACTCTGAGTGACGCCGACACGAGCACTCTGAGTGACGCCGATACGAGCGCCCTGCGGGTCGAATCCAGGCGGGTTAAAGAGCTTTTATCAACGCTCGCGGAAGTTCACGTGGACTTCAGATTGCCTTCTGGGCAACACGTGGTGGCCACCGTGACGGCGGCTGAGTTTGAGCAGCGTTCGGCTGCATTACTCTCTCGCACGATCCTGACCACACGCCGTGCACTCCGCGATGCGGGGATGCAGGCGAGTGACGCCGATGGCGTCGTGCTGGTGGGTGGCGCGACCCGGATGCCCGCTGTGCGTCGGGCTGTGGCCGATTTGTTCGGGCGTGAGCCGCTGACCAATCTGGACCCAGATCAAGTCGTCGCGCTGGGTGCGGCGATGCAAGCGAATCTGTTGGTTGGCAACCGAGCGCCTGGCGATGACTGGTTGTTACTCGATGTGATTCCGCTATCCCTGGGTCTCGAGACGATGGGGGGGCTTGTTGAGCGGATTCTCGCGCGCAACACGACCATCCCAGCAGCCCGTGCTCAAGAATTCACGACGTTCAAGGATGGCCAGACCGCGATGGCTGTGCATGTGGTTCAGGGTGAGCGCGAATTGGTCGCCGATTGTCGATCGCTCGGGCGATTTGAGCTCCGCGGGATTCCGCCGATGGTTGCCGGTGCGGCCCGGATTCAGGTGACGTTTCAAGTCGATGCCGATGGCTTGTTGTCAGTCGCGGCACGTGAACTCAGCACCGGGGTTGAGGCTTCGGTGACCGTCAAACCATCGTACGGCCTGGGTGACGAGGCGATTGCGCAGATGCTGACAGACGCCTTTGGACATGCCGAAGAGGACGCCCGATTGCGCAGTTTGCATGAGCAAGCTGTCGATGCCGAGCGGCTGTTGTTGGCAACGCAGACCGCGATCGATCAGGATGGCCAGCTTTTGTCGGTGGCTGATCAAGCCTTGATTGGTCAGCGGATGGCTGAATTATCGGTGCTTCGCGAGACGCTTAAGGATGCAGATGCGCTGAGGGCGGGCATCGCCGCGCTTTCGGCTGCGACTGAGGGGTTTGCGGCGGCGCGAATGGATCAGGCCGTGCGTCAGGCACTGGCCGGCCGGCGGGTCGAGGATCTTGATACGAATGTTTGAAACGAATGTCTGAACTTTATGCCGATCATTAAGGTGTTGCCGCATGCGGCGCTGTGCCCTGAGGGCCTGACGTTTGAGGGGACGGTGGGGGTTAACCTCTGCCGTCAGTTACTCGATCAAGGCATTGCGATTGAGCACGCCTGCGAGCTGTCGTGCGCTTGCACCACGTGTCATGTCATTGTGCGAGCCGGTGGCATGTCGCTGGCGACCGCCACCGATGCCGAAGACGACCTGCTGGACAAGGCATGGGGCTTGACCGCGCAATCGCGCTTGTCTTGCCAGGCCGTTCTGAGCGACCAGGACCTCACGCTCGAAATACCCAGATACACCATCAATCACGCCCGGGAAGGCTGACTATGAAGTGGACCGATACGATTGATATTGCCATCGCCCTCATCGATCATCATCCGGACATCGATCCAGTGTCCGTGCGGTTTACCGACCTGCAACGCTGGGTCCTAGCACTGCCAGGCTTTGATGATGTGCCTGAGCGTTGTGGCGAACGGATTCTCGAAGCCATTCAGCAGGCCTGGATCGACGAACTGTAAGAACAACAATCAGGTGGCGGCGACCAGCAGGACGATCAGGGCACCCGAACCACCGTCGATCTCGCGCGGCTGGCAAAACGCTGCAACCTCGGGCCGCTGAACCAGCCAGCGGGGCACTTTGTGCTTGAGCACGGGCTCGCGTCCCGCGGAGCCCAGCCCCTTGCCATGGACAATGCGCACGCAGCGGATGCTGCGTCGGTTGCAGCTCGACAAAAAGGTGACGAGCGCCTCGCGCGCTTCATCGGTTCGCAATCGGTGCAGATCGAGTTCGTCCTGAAGGACCCAGCGCCCGCGGCGTAAATCGCGCAGGACTTCGGGTCCTATCCCGTCTCGGCGCCAGGACAAGCTGTCATCGATCTCGAGTAGCGTCTCAACTGAAAATTCATCGGACAGACTCTCGGCGAGGGCAGCCTGTTCGTCGGCCACGCGCATGGCCGGGATCGGTGGAATCGGCTTACGAGGCGCTAGTACGCGAGCCGGGCTCTGGGGCATCGGAGTGACGTCTTCCATGGCCGCTTGGAAGGTGCGTGCATCGCGCGTGCGCTCGGCCTCCTCCGCTCGCCGTCGCGCGGCTTGGAGGCGTTCGAACCGGGCCGATTCGACCAGCGCATCCCGAACGCTGACGAGCTCTTCGAGGCTCGACAGACGTCGAGGACGGGCAGGTGCACGGGCTCGGGTTCGTTCAAGCTTCGAGGAATCGGTGGGCATCGAGGGCCGCCATACATCCGGTGCCAGCGCTCGTGATGGCCTGGCGATAGACATGGTCTTGAACGTCGCCGGCCGCAAAGACCCCTTCGATACTGGTCATGGTGGCGTAGCCATCGGCGCCGCCCCGGGTTTGGATATAGCCATTTTTCATGGTGAGCTGCCCTTCAAAAATGCCGGTATTGGGCGTGTGGCCGATCGCCACAAAAAGCCCTTGCACCGCAAGCTCGGTTTGGTCGCCATTACGGCTGTCGCGCAGGCGAAGTCCGGTCATGCCGCCCTCATTACCGAGAACTTCATCGATTTCCTGAAACCAGCGAATGTCTACTTTGCCCTCATTTACACGGGCTGTGAGCTTATCGACCATGATGGGCTCGGCCCGGAAGCGGTCGCGCCGATGAATCATGGTGACTTTACGAGCGATGTTGGCAAGATACAACGCCTCCTCGACTGCCGTATTTCCACCTCCGACGACCGCCACTTCCTCGCCGCGGTAGAAGAAGCCATCACAGGTGGCACATGCGCTCACCCCCCGGCCCATATACGACTCTTCGGAGGGGAGACCGAGGTATTTCGCGCTTGCGCCAGTTGCCAGAATCAATGCGTCGCAGGTGTATTCGCCGGCATCGCCGATGAGCCGGAATGGCCGATCTTGCAGGTGAACCGTGTGAATCTGGTCGAACAGGATTTCGGTTCCGAAGCGCTCGGCATGCTTCTGGAAACGTGCCATCAATTCTGGCCCCTGGACCCCATCGGCATCGGCCGGCCAGTTGTCGACTTCCGTCGTCGTCATCAATTGTCCACCTTGCGCGAGACCTGTGATCAACACGGGGGAAAGGTTTGCGCGGGCGGCATAAACGGCAGCGGTGTAGCCGGCTGGGCCTGATCCGAGGATCAAAAGTCGGGAGTGACGGGAGGTCATGGAGCGGCTCGTAGGGGGGGCGGGATCTGTGAAATTATAGGTCGAGAGCTCAGCTTGGGCCCGATGAACCTAAAGGACAAATATGGCTCATGACGAGAACAAAGCATTCCTCCGCCGGATGCCCATTTTTACCGGGATTGGCGAATCCCAGCTCGAAATGCTGGCCGCAGGTAGCGTGCGGCGCAGCTTTCCGCGGGGTCGATCGATCGTAGCCGAGGGCGAAACTTCGCAGTCGTTTTACCTGCTGTTATCGGGGCGGGCCAAAGTCCAGCGGTCGGACTCAGAGGGCAAGGAAGTCATCCTGGCCATTCTCGGGCCCGGGGAATTCTTTGGGGAAATGAGCCTGATCGACGATGCCCCGCGATCGGCGAGTGTCATCACAATCGAGCCCTGCGATTTCATCGCGGTCAATAAGGAAAGCTTCAAGGCCATGCTGGCTTCCAGTACCGATATGTGCCTCGCCATTATGCGGGGCATCGTCCGGCGGTTACGTGAGGCAGACAAGAAGATCGAGACCTTGGCGCTGATGGATGTCTACGGTCGCGTTGCCCGCGTGCTCCTCGATTTTTCGGAAACGGTGGGCGGTGAGCGCGTGGTCAAGGGCAAGTTGCCGCGGCAGGAAATTGCCAAAATGATCGGTGCGTCACGCGAAATGGTCTCGAGGGTCATGAAAGGGCTCGAAGTAGACGGATTTATTGTTCCCGTGAGCGAAGGAAGATTGTTGCTACGCGACAAGATTAACCTCTACCTGAATTAGCATTGAGGGGTTTCCTGCTTCCGGATTGCGGATGTTGCTGGTATCGCTCTCACTGCCCGAAAGGGCCATGCGCTTGCTCGACGAAGCGCGTTGGTTTGCCAACGCCGGAGCGGGTCTTCTGCTCGCTCTGATTTTGCTGACTTACGATCGAGCCGACCCGGGCTGGTCCAATGCGGGCCCCCCGCGCGAGATCCATAACGCAGGCGGTCGGGTCGGCGCCTGGCTGGCGGATTTGTTGTTGTATCTGTTTGGCGCAAGCACCTGGATCTGGGTCGGCCTGATCGCGGTTCTGCTGTGGCGCGGCATCTTGCGGATGCGTGCGCGTGAAATGTCGGCGCGTGGCGTGACGCCCACAACCGATCCTGAAGCGCCGCATTTTGCGTTTGAGCGGTGGCTCGGGTTTACGCTGTTTTTCCTTGGGTGCGTTGGTCTCGAATCGCACCGGCTGTATTCGCTGAAGATGCCGATGCCGCTCGCGCCAGGGGGGGTGGCGGGGGATTTGATTGCCGACGGCTTGAGTTTGTTGCTGGGACCGGTCGGAACGACCATGGTGTTGGTGGGCTTTGTCGCCATTGGCTTCAGTTTGCTCAGCGGATGGTCCTGGTTTGAGATTTTTGAGCGCATCGGCGGTGCGGTCGAACGGATGGTGGACCTGGTGCTCCGGGCACTGGCGGACCGCGAGGATCGCGCGATTGGGCAGCAAGCGGCCCTGGAGCGAGACGGCCTTGTCGTAGAAAAGAAGCTCAAGGTGCGCCCGGCAGACGGACCCCTGGATGACTTTACGTCGGCCGCAACCGATGCCGGGATTGGTGGGGCTGCAGGGGCCGTCGGAGCAGCTGCGGCATTCCGGCCACGTCGGGCATCGGCCACCGAATTCAATGAACCGCAGTTAGCCGGGTTGTTTGAGGACGATCATTCCCTGGGCGATCGTCCCGGGATTGTTGCGGCAGAAGCGGCTGATTCGGACTCAATGGATTCCTCTTTCGTGCTCCGGGCAAAGCGCGCGGTCGATGCCGAGGCCGAGTTCGATGGCGACGCCGAACTGGAACCCAGGCTGAATTCGCCCCCGGTCGCGGATCTCGCCGCCCCCAAAGAGCCCGCGGTGACGTTCCGGATCGAACCGCAGGCACCGCCCGCGGAAAAGTCGGTTCGCGTGCTTCGCGAAGCGCAAAAGTCGCTTTTTGGCCTCCTCGAAGGCTCCGATCCAAGGCCAAGCGTCGCGTTGCTCGAACCGCCGCCCGCGGTGGTCGAGACCGTCAGCCCGGAGTCCATCTCGTACACCTCGCGCCTGATCGAGAAGAAACTCGCCGACTTCGGAGTGGCTGCCAAGGTCGTTACAGCGCAGCCGGGTCCGGTGATCACTCGATACGAAATTGAACCAGCGACGGGCGTCAAAGGCAGCCAGATCGTCAATTTGGGTAAGGACCTGGCCCGCGCGCTTTCGCTGACGTCACTTCGGGTGGTCGAGACCATTCCGGGCAAAAACGTCATGGGGCTTGAGTTACCCAATGCAAGACGCCAGACGGTTCGGCTGTCGGAAATTCTGAGTGCCAAGGTGTTCGCTGATGCGAGTTCGGCGCTCACGATGGCCCTGGGCAAAGACATCAGCGGCCATGCCGTTGTCGCTGATCTGGCCCGTATGCCGCACTTGTTGGTTGCCGGTACCACTGGGTCGGGTAAGTCGGTTGGCATCAACGCCATGTTGCTGTCGCTTCTCTACAAGAGCGATCCGGCGCAGGTCCGACTCATCCTGATCGATCCCAAGATGCTCGAAATGAGTGTCTACGAGGGGATTCCGCATTTGTTGGCTCCGGTGGTGACCGACATGCGACAGGCCGCCAATGCGCTGAATTGGTGTGTCGCAGAAATGGAGCGGCGCTACCGCATCATGAGCAAGCTCGGTGTACGTAACCTGGCCGGTTTCAACACGAAGATCGCGGAAGCAGCGCAGCGCGAGACCCTGATCCCCAACCCGTTTTCGCTGACACCAGACGCCCCGGAGCCGCTCGGTCGCCTTCCGCAGATTGTGGTGGTGATCGATGAATTAGCCGACCTGATGATGGTGGTTGGCAAGAAGATCGAGGAACTGATTGCGCGCCTTGCTCAAAAGGCACGAGCTGCCGGGATCCACTTGATTTTGGCCACCCAGCGCCCCTCGGTTGACGTGATTACGGGTCTGATCAAGGCCAATATTCCGACCCGGATCGCCTTTCAGGTTTCGAGCAAAATCGATTCGCGCACCATCCTGGATCAAATGGGCGCTGAAAGCCTGCTCGGAATGGGTGACATGCTTTATCTGCCCCCGGGCAGTGGCGTGCCCATGCGGGTTCATGGTGCTTTTGTCGCCGACGAAGAGGTCCATCGGGTCGTGGAGCACTGGAAAGCCCAGGGCGATCCGGACTATATCGAGGGCCTGCTCGAAGGCGGTGTGGTCGAAGCCGCCGACACCGGCAGCGCGGTGGGTTTCGGTGGCCTTAGCCAAACGCTCTCGGAGGCAGGCGTCGACGCGGAGACCGATCCGATGTACGACCAGGCCGTTGGGATCGTGCTCCAGAACCGGCGGGCTTCGATTTCGCTGGTTCAACGCCACTTGCGGATTGGCTACAACCGGGCCGCCCGGCTCCTTGAGCAGATGGAAAAGTCTGGAGTCGTCAGCGCGATGGCCACCAACGGTAACCGCGATGTGCTTGTCCCGGCGCGGAACGAATGATCGCGCTTGGCTTGCCGGTGCTCGGGGCACGGATGCGTTTGGTGGCGGCCTTGATCGCGATCCAGCTTGCGCCGGCGCCAGCGCTCGCGGCCCCGGAGGTCGATCCGTCCAGCGGGATCGCGCAGTTGCGCGTCTTTGTCGAGGGCACGCGGGCGGCGCATGGCGAGTTCACCCAGCGAACGACCCGCACCGATGGCCCTGCCGGTCGATCAGAGCAAGGACGCCCGGAGCCATCGCGTGCCGATGCGCCGCGAACGGTGAGCGGGCGCTTTGCCTTCGCCCGGCCTGGGCGTTTTCGGTGGGAAGTAACCCGCCCCGATGATCAACTGATTGTTTCGGACGGCAAGCAGGTCTGGTTTCATGACCGCGATCTTGATCAGGTGTCCGTCCGACCGCTGGGGGATTCAATCGGTTCCAGTCCCGCAGCGATTTTGTTCGGGTCCGATGCCATTGAGCGCGAATTCGCAGTACGTGAGATGGGGTTGCGGGAGGGCGCTGCCTGGATCGAGGCCACGCCTCACCGCAAAGATGCCGGCTTTGAGCGGATTACAATCGGGCTGCGGCAGGGGCTGCCTGTCGCGATGGAGATTCGCGACGCGTTCGGGCAACTCACCCGCCTGAGTTTTGATTCAGTCCGGCGTGATGCGCAACCAGACCTGAGCCAGTTCAGGTTTGTGGCGCCAGCGGAATCAGGGCAAGAAGGCCGGCGAAAGTAGGCGGAGTCCGACCGATACCCAGCGTTCGCCGGTTTCGGTGCCCCAACGGTTGCCGAACGTCGTGTCGACTTGGACACGATCCGGGATGACCCAAAATCTCAATCCCAGGTGATAGAACCCGCGTGATTTGCTGTCGCCATAGGTTTCTGCAATGAGTTGCAGGCGCTGATTGAGCCGGGTTTCTGAGCCGATGCCCCAGGTGGCGGCGGTATCTTGTGTGAGGGGTCGGCGGACCGCGCCCGCATTCAGGTGCAACAAAAAGTCATCCCCCGCAAACGAAAAGCTCACCGGGACGTATGCATATTGATCACCGAACTGCAGTTCGGTCTTAACCGAGGGGTGCCGCACGGTCCCAACAGCCAGGCCGTAACCCCAGCTGTCGGGGGTTAGCGGTCGAAAAAGGGTCTTTGCCTGTAGAACGACATCACTGGCGTGACGACCTTCCTCCGGGTGGCTGTACGCGCCGCCGACTGTGATTTCCAGGTTGCCGGTGGGGTTGCAACCCGGCAGCGCCCAGCGCTCCCACCCCCCCTGTTTGTAGAACTTGGCCCAGGTTTCAACCTGGCAACTCTTTGGGTCAACGATGCGCGCATCGTCCGTGATCATCGGGCGCGCAGCGTATGCGGTTCTGCTTGAAAACACCGCGACGGCCACCAAAACCCACGCGGCAAGGCACACGGCCTTGATCGGGCGTCGAGCGCCGGCGCGATCCCCCCGGTCACGGTACGAATAGTGTTGTTGCATCGAACGATTCAATTCGGCGGAACTCTCGCTGCGGCGCTAGGGTGCGGTTAGACCACTTACGCTATCTCAGGCGGATGACGCGACAGAGACATCGTCGCATTGTTGTTCAGAATCCTCGGCGACTGCCGCCCATGGTGGGCAATCGGCGAGATACGCCTGCCAGCGGTCGCCCAGCAAGATCGAGGGTTTGACAATTTCGAACCACGGCGAGGTGTCAAAGTCCCGGGGCGCCACCAGTGAATGATGGTGCATGCGCGCAGCCACCGGGTAGTCAATTGACGCAAAGGCTTGCGCAATGAGGGTTGAACAAATGGCGCGGGTTGGATCGCCGCTTCCGAGGGCAAGGAGTTGACGGCGAAATCGGGGCGGCACGAACGGCAGCGGAAAAAGAAATCGACCGAGATCGACGACGTTCTTCAGATCGTATTGGTGTCCGCAACGTCGCACAGCTGAATCCACAACAGTCTGAATCTGTTGCAGGGTGAGGCCTACGGGGCGGCAAATTCGGGTGTGCATCGACCCATACTTCGCGAGCGGCGCCAATTGAACCCCGTGTTCCATATCGGCTTCGATCAACACCAGTGCATCGCGATCTGAGGTAGCTGACGTCGCGACGCACAGTGCCGCATGAGACCAGGTGCTCTGGGTCAAATACTTGATGGCGGTGCTGATATGGCGATCGCCCTCGACCAACAAAACATCGCCCGGACGAATCACGGCGCGAAGGGCAGCAAGACTATTCGTCGTCGGCGGTGCATACGTGCTGCTCGGGCGATTTAGAAACCGCGCAATCTGACGACCAATAGCCCGCGTTAATAAATTCATACCCTAGTGTGCCCTCAGCGGGGTTGGTTTGCCAATCCGCATCCGTGACCTCGACGAGCGACAATAGGGGGGTCGTGGTTAATGAGTCGTTAATGTCCAACTCATCGCTGTTCCCCCATGAATCCCAGGAGCCCTTGGCCGAGCGCATGCGGCCGCGGACCCTGGCCGCCATTCTGGGTCAGGACCACTTGCTGGGGGAGGGTGGGGCGCTCCGACTTGCGATTGAAAGCCGGCGTCCCCACTCGATGATCTTGTGGGGCCCACCGGGCGTTGGTAAGACAACATTGGCGCGCCTGTTGGCCGATGCGTTTGGCCTCGAGTTCATGACGATTTCGGCGGTGCTCGGTGGTGTGAAAGACATCCGCGATGCGGTTGCGTTTGCGCATCAACATCAGCCACGCGGCACGCTCGTGTTCGTGGATGAAGTGCATCGATTCAACAAGGCGCAGCAAGATGCATTTTTGCCGCATATGGAATCAGGGTTTTTTTCTATTGTCGCCGCGACCACCGAGAACCCTTCATTTGAAGTGAATTCGGCGCTGCTCTCGCGGGCGGCCGTTCATGTATTGCGCCGTCTCGATACGTCAGCACTTCAGACCCTGGCTGAGCGGGCCTTTCAGGTTGCGTGGCCCGGTGTCACCGTGACAGAAGAGGGCATTCGCCTGTTGGTCGATACCGCCGATGGCGACGGACGCCGACTGCTCAACTTGATCGATGCGTTGGCGCCCACTGAAACGACGCTTGATCGGGACCGCATCGCAGGACGTCTAGGTGAGCGCGTCCGCCAGTTCGACCAAGGCGGTGATGCGTTCTATGACCAGATTTCAGCCCTGCACAAGAGCGTCCGCGGCTCGAACCCCAACGCGTCGCTCTACTGGTTAGCAAGGATGCTCGACGGCGGTGCAGATCCGCGCTACATCGCCCGACGCCTGGTGCGAATGGCTGCCGAGGACATCGGCCTGGCCGATCCGAGGGCGCTCCAGTTGGCGCTTGATGCAGCGCAGACCTGGGAACGACTGGGCAGCCCCGAGGGCGATCTAGCGCTGGCGATGGCCGTGACCTATCTCGCGGTCGCCCCCAAATCGAATGCCATTTATAAGGCCTGGAAGGGCGTTCAAGCCTTTGTACGCGAGCGCGGATCCGATCCGGTGCCGGATCACTTGCGCAATGCGCCAACCCGACTCATGTCGGATTTGGGGTACGGGCGCGCGTATCGATATGCGCATGACGAGCCGCATGGTTACGCCGCGGGGGAGTCCTACCTGCCCCCCGGCCTGAATGATCTCGATATTCGCGATTGGTACGAACCGACTGATCGCGGCCTCGAGAGCCGGATTCAGGAAAAACTCGACCGCCTGCGACAACTCGATCAGGAATACGAACGGAGTCAGCGCAAGTGAGCAAAATGGGCGCGGGTGAGCTTGATCACCCCATGTCCCGGCGATAATCATAGCCGTGCGGCTTTGCGCCTGAGGGTCTTGCGACCTTCTTTTCTAATTGTTCGGAATTCACCATGATCGATATTCAATTGCTGCGTAAGGACCTAGATGCCGTCGCCGAGCGGCTCGCCACCCGCGGTGTCGCGCTGGATGTGGACGCGTTTCGTGCGCTCGAAGCCCGGCGTAAGACCGTGCAAGTTCGGACTGAAGAACTTCAGGCCCGTCGCAACGCGCTCTCCAAGTTGGTCGGCCAGCGCAAAGGTCGCGGTGAAGACGCCACTGCAGAACTCGCCGAAGTCGCCGGTTTGGGTGGCGAACTCGATCAAACCAAGGCCGAGAACGAGCAGATTCTTCAGCAGGTGGATGAATGGCTGCGCGGATTACCTAATCTGCCCCAGACGAATGTGCCCGTGGGCAGCGATGAGTCCGGGAATGTTGAAATCCGCCGCTGGAGTCCCTTTGGTGAGGACGCGCAAGGTCGCCCCATCGCTTCGCAGCAAACGGCCTGGGCCCCCGAACCCGCTGGAGACAATGCGACCGCGGCGTCGGCCCCGGCCTCGGCGGCGAGCTATCAGCCCAAAGATCATGTGGATCTGGGCGCCCGACTGGGGCTGGATTTTGAGACCGCGGCCAAATTGTCTGGTTCGCGCTTCAGCCTTCTGCGCGGATCGCTGGCGGCACTGCACCGCGCGCTTGCCCAGTTCATGCTCAATACGCACACGCGTGAGCATGGCTATGTCGAATGCTGGACCCCTGTTTTAGTCAATTCAGAATCGTTGGCAGGGACCGGGCAACTGCCCAAATTTGCCGACGATATGTTCTCAGTCCGACGTGGTGGCCCATCCGATACCGATCGAGCCGACGAAGCGCCGTTGTGGCTGATTTCAACGAGTGAAATCACGCTCACTAATCAGGTGCGCAATGAAATCCTGGACCCGGAACAATTGCCCCTGCGTTGGACCGCCCACACCGCGTGCTTTCGATCCGAAGCCGGGGCCGCTGGTCGCGATACCCGCGGCATGATCCGCCAACATCAATTCGACAAAGTAGAACTGGTTTGGGTCACGCACCCAGAGGCTTCTAATCAGGCGCTCGAGACCTTGACGCTCAACGCCGAAGCGATATTGCAAAAGCTCGAGTTGCCCTATCGGGTGTTACAACTCTGCACCGGCGATATGGGCTTTAGTGCGTCGCGAACCTACGACATCGAGGTTTGGTTACCTGGTCAGCAGGCCTATCGGGAAATTTCGTCTTGCAGTAATTGCGAAGCCTTTCAGGCCCGACGCTTGGGTGCACGGATGCGAACCGCCCCTGGTCGTACGGAATTTGTGCATACGCTGAATGGATCCGGCCTGGCGGTTGGTCGGGCGCTAGTGGCCGTTTTGGAGAACTACCAGCAGCCCGACGGGTCTGTTGTTGTGCCAGACGCCCTAACGCCCTATTTGGGTGGGCTGACTCGACTCACACCCACCGCTTAAAGTTGAGGGGGCCACCCCGGGCCTTTTGGCCCCGGGGTTGGAGTGCCCCGGGGTTGGAGTGCCCCAGTGGCGGCTCAGCCAGCCTTTCGCG
>Ga0114979_10000765_pt1 | contig 21307 bp, 16 predicted proteins | sample S_140625_EF_Meta_FD_87315 | JGI IMG/M metagenome (GOLD analysis project Ga0114979, IMG submission 87315) | Freshwater microbial communities from Lake Simoncouche, Canada to study carbon cycling - S_140625_EF_MetaG | ecosystem: Environmental > Aquatic > Freshwater > Lake | place: Lake...
AATCTATATCCCAAATGGAGCCGAATGAAACAAATCGAACCGTGTTTACTTCGGAATTAAAAAAAATAAGAGCGTCGATCCCCCATGGATCGATGTTTCCAATCGATTATGAAAGAGAAACTCAAATGGGATATATTCGAAGTCTTATAGAGAACCCAGATTCGCCACCTCAAAATTCCACCTGTAAATTGATACAACAACATATTCAGCAAAAAATAAACGGGTATCGCGCACAAGATATTCAAAAATCTCTTTATAACGAGCAGGATTTCGTTGATATTTCCTATGTTCTCCAATTGATGATCGAATCGGACAATTTTTGTTATTATTGCAAAAAACCGGTCTATGTTCTCTATGAAATTGTTCGTGAACCGAAACAATGGACATTAGAGCGACTTAACAATAAAATCGGGCACAATCGAGGAAATGTAGCAATTGCATGTTTGGATTGTAATTTACGGCGCAAAACGATGTATCATGAACGGTTCGCATTCACGAAACAGTTGAATGTTGTGAAAAAAAATTGATTCAATTCGATTGGATCTACCAACTCACAAACTCCGAAACATGTTTCGCTTCCTATTGTCGTTTTCCATTCTTTCGATCGCCTTCTCTGGATTAACGTTGATTCAGCGTTTCGAGCGCTGGGCAAAGTCATTCGAGATTGCCTTCCAAAACAGTGATCATCACGCACTGGTCTTCAAGAAGTGGGTCGACAATGATAACTTTATCGAATTGATCAATGCACAAAATTTGTCATATACCCTTGGTCATAACCAATTCTCTGGTATGAATATCGAGGAATATCGTGTTTATTTGTCCTATAAGAGTGAAGAAAAGCCGTTGCGCTCCGGAGGATACTCGCGCGGATATTATGCTGCGAACACTCCACCCAAGTCCGTGGATTGGATCGCGGCGGGTGCAGTCACGAATGTGAAGGATCAGGGGCAGTGTGGCTCCTGCTGGAGTTTTTCAACCACCGGTGCGCTCGAGGGAGCGTATTTCAACAAGTTCGGAAAACTCGTTAGTTTTTCCGAGCAGAATTTGGTCGATTGTGATACGTTGAAGAATGGCGGTAGAGATCATGGGTGCAATGGTGGTCTCATGGATAACGCATTCCATTGGATTGAGAAGAATCTCGGACTATGTGGTGAAGTAGACTACCCTTATATTTCTGGCACAACAAAGAAGGCGGGGCCGTGTAAGACGACTTGCACGAATATTGAAGGAAGTCGAATTGTGGATTTCGTGGATGTGGCACCCAGTAGTGACGCGGATATGATGTTGGCTCTCGCCAAGAACCCAGTGTCGATTGCCATCCAGGCCGACCAGCGTGAGTTTCAGCTTTACCAATCAGGTGTATTTACGGGGGCATGTGGCGCAAATCTAGACCATGGAGTTCTCGCAGTGGGTTATGGTAATCTGAACGGCGTGGACTATTATTTAGTGAAAAACTCATGGTCGTATTCTTGGGGACAAGATGGGTATATTCTGTTGGGTCGCGGACGAAACCCGGATACAGGCACTGTATATAACGGGGGAGATGGTCAATGCGGAATGTTTCTCCAAGGTATTTATCCTGTGCTGTAACTGGGTAAATTTATCACTATAATTATCTTTTCATCTTTTTTATTTTATGCCATATAATATATAACAGTATAGAGTAGAACTAGTTCCATATGGCGCAAACGCGAAGAAATAATATCAGAAAGCGAAACAATAGAACCTTGCGCGGAGGAGCCGTGCTGGGTTATGAAAAAAAAGATTTTACGAAAGAATTGGAAATCTTAATAAACACATGTGAGGGGAATGAGCCCGCAAACAAAGAAGCAAGACAAAAACTTTTGCAAGACAACCTCCTTTTCGCTGCGTGGGTGTTCGCCATCATTGCTTCCAAAAATAAATTGGATTTTCCACCTGCTGGTCCGCGTTCTGATGACAAAGTCGCATACCAAGATAAGCGTATTCGGTTGATTTTACAAGCCATTTCGGAATACGACAAAAACGCACAAGGCACCACACCTTTACAATATACACTTGGAAAATGGGGAGCAGCCCAACAAGCGATTATGAACGTTAGAACACTTGCTTCAAAGGGAAAACGCACGGGTAAAGCTGTTGCAAATACGTCGACATCTGCTACAAAAGATTATACCAGCAAGGAAAACACGGCCTTGCTTGCAAAACCCGAAAAAAAGAGCTGGTATGGTATTTGATTTTACACCCAATTCATTCAAAACTACAAATCATATAGAACTTACACCTTCTATAGGATTATCGACCTTCCCATGGAAATCCATGCCACTATTATTGAAAAACTAGACTATTTTTATACCTCGAATAAAATCCCGCATATTATATTTCATGGATCTTCTGGTTCTGGGAAGCGCACCATCGTGAATGATTTTTTGAATAAAATTTACCAGGGCGATAAACAGAAACTCAAAGGAAATGTCATGACCGTAAATTGTGCGCATGGAAAAGGCATTAAATTCATACGCGAAGAACTCAAATTTTTCGCGAAATCCAATTTACAGTCGAACACCGGTGTTACCTTCAAAACCATTGTGCTACTCAATGCGGATTCATTAACCATTGATGCCCAATCGGCGCTTCGTCGATGCATCGAACTTTTCAGCTATAATACGCGGTTTTTTATTATCGTGGAGAACAAGCAAAAATTGCTGAACCCTATTCTATCCCGATTCTGTGAAATCTATGTCCCGGAACCCATGATCGACGGTAAGATCGTAAATTTACATCAATATGCGATTCAAAAAAACTACCACGTCCAGGCGAGTATGGATATATCAGGGTGGATTACTACAAAGATGGACGAACTTATGAACAAAGATTCGGTTTGTCACGCGGATTTGACAACCCTGGCCACCGAATGTTATGAAAAGGGCCTGTCCGCACTGGATGTCATCCATTGGATAGATTCCGGTGGCGCGGATGTTTTGGATAGCATTGACACAACGGCGGTCACCATGTGTTATGATAAAATAAAATCGGAATATCGGTGTGAAAAATTGTTGTTACTCTATTTGTTTGACCTGATGTTTTTGCGCGAAAATAAGAACATTGCGGATAGTATTGCATTCTGACACTGTTTTTTGTGTTTTTGTTTTTTGAATGGTATATATTACCACCAAAAAACAACATAAAGTTGTATTGGGTTACTTCCAATAAGATAAAAAGAATGGACGACTTTGTATTATCGAATCTTCACGAGGCGCGCAATGAATGGTCAAGTCGTCTAGTGAGCATTTTCACGCCCCTTGTGATCGACGGTGTGAAGTCCATTTTTAACGAAGCATGGAAACTCTGTGTCGACAATGACGAGGCCAATAAATATCTTATGACATTTCAAAACTTGTTATCTCGCGTGCCAAAGTGGAATAATGCGATCATTGAAGAAGAACGTCAACGTATTATTGAACGAAGTGGGTGCAATTATTTGGAGGATTTGATTACGTGTGTCCATATCATACAATTGAAGGTGCTCACCAGTATCCGGGTTGGAAATAAGCAGAAGAAAATCGATATTTCCATTCCCAAATTGGACACCTTCATTCATAAAGTCTATATTAACGTGGCACGCAAGGTCTATAGCAATGTCTATTTGTTTGAAAAGAACATTACTCCATTGCAAGCACAAAAGAACAATCGCGAATTGGAGATCATTATCCAAGAATGTATTCTATTGGCGATTCGCGAGAGCATCCCTACGGAAGCGATTATTCGTGCATACATGGACGAAAGCGTGGAGCAAGAGGAGGAGGTCATCATTGAAAATATTGAAGATCCTGCACCGGAGCCAGTAAAGGCAGTGGGTGGAGATGTGGCGATCGAAACGCCATCGCCCATTAAAGCGGAAGAGGACCTTCCCTCGGTTGTTCCCACTATTCAAAACATAGATTCCAACGATGTTGTGACTCGACTCACGTTTAATGACATAGATTCGATATTGGATGATTCGAATAAAGTGGAGGCTGTGTCTGCCCCCAAGTCCATTGAGCGATTGGAAGAAATTAGCACATCGCGTGCTATTGCGCGCAAATTGGAAGAGGAGGAAGAGAGTGCTGAAGATAAGATACAAATTCACACCGACCATATTGATTTAAGCGGGTTTGATATTTTGGATGAACTCGATAGCCAACGGGCATCGGAAGACGTGTTATTGAATGATATTGAAGAGCTCTAATGCGGGGAACCCAAGGTTCCCCTCCTCGTCGTTTATACCATTGGGCGGCGAAGCACTGCAAAGGTGTATAATGAAAATCATAACTCTAATGCGGGGAACCCAAGGTTCCCACGCGTCCCCTCCTCGTCGTTTATACCATTGAGCGCGAAGCACTGCAATCAGCATGATCTCGCTTCGCACAGAATCGCGAAGCGATTCTAACCTTGTTACTGCTAGTTGCAACTTAGGCGACCTTCGTTCCTTTTCCTTGCGAATGTGCAAAGGTGTATAATGAAAATCATAACTCTAATGCGTTGGATTTTTTATATAAAAATTGTATGATTTTGTATACAATTCTTATTTCATGGAAAAGGCATTCGGAATCGCGATTCTTGTGACCCTCGTTTTTGGCGTAGCCAAATTTTTGGAGATGAAATATTTAGAAAAAACGTGGAAACCCTTGAAGGTTCTCATTCGCGATGCCGTCATTGTGTTCCTCAGTTGTTTTATGGGAAGTTTTCTTGTTCTTGAATTCAATGGTTCGATACAAGACTTTTTCAATGTGGTAACAGAAACCAAGACGTTGAACCCTGCCTCCACGCAGGTATTTACTGATGCTCCTGGATTCTAAGTTTTTTGAAATATGTATTGAAAATTATATAAAAACTTTATGCAACAATTTATATATGGTTTGTTGTGTCTGTAAAAAACCATTTATACGAAGTGTGGATTTGACAGAATATTATCAAAAAAAACAGGAATTTGATAATAAAATCACAAGGGTCATTGATTCGTTAACGGAAGAGCAATTGTCAACAAAAAACGATGAAATTTGGGATATATTGTTGAATTACGAAGCGTTGCTTTTACTTCCGAATTATAAACCAAACAAATGTAATACGGAACATTGTAACTCGTTGATATGCAATTATTGCTATAAACATAAAGGATGTGTTTTATGTTTGGACTGCAGTTCTCCGCCTCTAAAATCATGAGTACATCCGGCATCACAAATAATTAGAACTATTTGTGATTCGTTATTTCTGATTTACGATTCGTTCGGTGCAACAACATATGTCGTCACCAACCCTATATTTTTCAAAAATATGTTGTTTTTTTGTGTGTATTCGACAGGGAATAAAAATTCTGTGTCCTCCGCATGTTCATAGATATGCCTGCTTAGTTGCATTGTATCTGGATCGGCCGTAGATTGCAATCTAGCTGCCATATTTACCGCATTTCCTACGACACACAATCTCGGGACTTCGTTTCCTAATATACCAACATTTACATTTCCAATATTCATTCCAATACGAATACATAATGGAATATCATCGGGTGTTTTTATTGTCTTTATTTCTTTGATAAATTCGAATCCCAACTGAATCATTTCTTTAACGACTACTTTATGGTTCAAGTTTTGTCTATAAATATCGCCCACGACCATATACGCGTCGCCAATCGTTTCTATTTTTTGTAGATGCGAGTAATTTTTTATGATGTTGTCAAAATGGTTATACACGTTGTCGAGTAATTTGAATATGATATCTCCACTTTTATACCGATTTGCTAATTCTGTATAATTCACAATATCCATAAACATAACACAAATAAAAGTGAATTCTTTGTTCGCACCCGCACGTACATAATCGTTATCCAAGTCAAAAGGTAAAATTTTTTTCAAGAGTTCTAATTTTAATCGTTCATTTCTTTTTGGTATTTTATCTACAAATTTCTTTTTGCAATAATGTATTAAATTGTTGCAAGTAGTCGTCATTCTTTTATTCTTTGTTTCAAAATCACGAATGTTTTTTATCATATGCGAAATAAATTTGACACTTTGTAAATCCATGTTTTCACGCATTATTGTTTCTTGCTCATTGTAATTTGAGATTACCACATTGCAGATAAATTTACACAAGGTATCTGCCAAATTATAAAATGCATGAATCATTGTCGGGTTACACAATTGAGTAATATCAAGAACATTGATCAACATAAATATTATCCATATCAAAACATATAAATTCGTAAACGGTAAACCATTGTATTTGCGCAAGGATTTCAAAAAGAATACGGCCGGCATAGAAAATACAATGGTGGACAATAGATAAATTGGTTGGTTTTTGAACGGAATAATAAATACATGTGGAACAATAGCAATCATGTGATACTGTATATTTATATCCCATAACGATAGATCATTCGCGTCGCAATACATTTTCAGCATTAACGGTGTAGTAAATACCCACATTATGCGACGACTCAATTCGTATTCCACAATATACATGTTGGGTGTAATCAGAATATCCACAAGATGTTTCATATATACAAACGATAATCCCATGCTATTCCTGTCATTTTGTTTTGATACGAATAGTCTATAGAAAAGCGTATATGAATATAATGCCAACATGAAATAACTTGTAGCGGTCAATGAAAAATATAGTCCTTCTTGATTTGAAAGCAATTCTGTATTGTTGTTGGTCTGTTTCGAAACATAGGGCAGATATACATGTTGAAAAAACTTGTCGATATTATAATACATAACCACGTAACATAATGTGGATATCATGCGAATGTGTATATTTTTACGATTTGAATGTATATATACTATACACAAATTTCTATATCATTGCGCAATCAGCATCACCTTGTTCCTGGATTCTAAGAGATGAATATCCACCCGACGTATAATTTATCGAGATGCTCTCTCGTTTTTTTGTCATTCTTATCGTAAGCATTATACACGTCTTGCACATGGTAAAATCGCGCTACAAATCCCAACAGCATCACGACGATAAGGGACAATACCAACCGAAGTTGCACTGCATAAGTAAGAGCCTTTCCGAAGAAAATATAACTCGCTAAATTCACGAAAAATGCATATATCAAGGTATGAAACACCACGGAAAAAAGCATTCGAACCAACATGTTTGGCTGGACAAATTGAGAAAGAGACAAATGCGGGTTTGTGGTGTCTAAATACAATTCTGTAAACATTTCTTGTATATACTATATACTATACACAAAAATATGATTTTAGATACACTTTTTTCGTTTCACCAAAAGGTTGTGTTTTCGGTTCTTTGTGCTGGCCTGTGGATATTTTTTCGAACATCCGACTGTTATAGCATGATACCGAGGTTACACGTATTTCCAGTTATATTTGTAATGTGCTGGGCCTATTTGAACTACTATGAACCCCTGTTTTTACCGATCGGTCTTATAATTTTACTGTTGTATTCCAAAATGTATATTATTATATTATTATTTACTCTTGATGTCTGACCCGGACATGTAGAAAATCATAAAAGTTTATTCTATAGGATATATAGAATGAACACCGGCACAGAAGTCGAGAACCAGAAAATTGAAAAAAAGAATTCGAAAGAAAACAGAACACAAAAAAAACGGTCTCCCGTGGCAAACACTACCCGCAAACGGAAATTGCGAATCGTTGACACGTTGCCTATCAACATGTCCACTGTGCAACCGGAACAAACGGTACCGCCTGTTGCAACTCGTCTCAACGAAACCATCGTCGATGTCCTCGGTCGACTCGCCACCATGATGACAAAAAAGGGGGACTATATCCGATCCCGCGCCTATACGAAAGCCCAAGATACTGTGTTATCCATTACCACGGATATTACGGACGTTGACCAACTGAAAGGGAAACCCAATATTGGACCCACCATCCTCGAAAAAGTAAAGGAATATGTTTCCACGGGCACACTTCGCTTATTTGAACGTGAAAAAGACAATCCAGAATACATATTGTCCGAGGTGTATGGCATTGGTCCGAAAAAGGCCCATGAATTGGTGGCCGAGAAGGGGGTGCGGTCCATCGTCGATCTTCGCGCTCGACAAGATGAGTTGTTGAATGAAACCCAAAAGATGGGTCTCCACTATTATGAAGACATTTTAGAAAAAGTTCCTCGTTCCGAAATCGATGTGTATAATGCGCAATTTGGAAAGGCTTTTGACAAGTCCTTGGCGAGTCATCCTACACAAACGAATTCCAATTATGAAATCGTGGGTAGTTATCGTCGCGGGGCCACTGTGTCTGGTGATATTGATGTCATTGTGACGAGTAATTTGCCGGACGTTTTTGTGTCGTTCGTCGATGCGCTGATTTCCGCAAAAATCATTATCGAAGTATTATCGCGTGGCAAAACCAAGTGTTTAGTGATCGCGCGATTACCCGGACACAAAGTTGCGCGACGGGTGGACTTTATGTTTACTTCGCCGGAAGAATATCCATTTGCCGTATTGTATTTTACTGGAAGTAAGGGGTTTAACACTGTAATGCGTGGACATGCATTAAAACAGGGGCTATCGCTCAATGAGCATGGTCTCTATAAAAAGTTACCGGGGAAAGAAAAGGAGGAGAAAATCGACACGACGTTCAAAACTGAGCGCGACATTTTCGACCATTTACGCCTTGTCTATAAACATCCTGTGGATCGCATCGATGGGCGCGCGGTTGTCCCCATGGACCCTTCCGTTTCGACAGATATCGTGCCCGTTGTTCCATTACCGAAGGCAGAGGAACCTGTCCCAAAAGCAAAGCGATCTTCCAAGAAAACCGACATAAAAACGAGCCCGCATACTATTACAATTAAAAAAAGGGGAATGAAAAGCGTAGCAGCACAAAGCGTAGCAGCACAAAGCGTAGCAGCACAAAGCGTAGCAGCACAAAGCGTAGCAGCACAAAGCGCAAATCAACGTATAGACGCATTCAAAACCAACGGCATTTCTGTCTTGGAAAAACTCAACGAAAAGGAGTTGAGTGACATGGTTGTGGCTACCAACGACGCCTATTACAACACACAAACACCCCTTCTCACAGACAATGAATATGATATTCTCAAAGAATACATCGCAACCAAGTTTCCCAAAAACGAGGCGATACAGCAAGTGGGTGCGCCAGTTACCAAAAACAAGGTGACGCTTCCTTATCATATGCCATCGATGGATAAAATCAAACCGGACACGAATGCATTGACGACATGGATGACGAAATACAAGGGGCCTTATCTATTGTCGTGCAAACTCGACGGGGTCAGTGGAATGTATGATTGCACGGGAAAAGAACCCAAATTATATACGCGCGGTGACGGTAAAGTGGGTCAAAATATTACCGGGTTATTGCCTCATCTTCGTTTGCCTGGGGCAAAGGGATTTGTAATTCGCGGTGAATTTATCATTCCCAAGGCCGTCTTTGATGCGAAATATAAGGAAACCTTTGCCAATCCTCGGAATTTGGTATCGGGTATTATCAATAGTAAGACCATGGATTCCAAGATTGGTGACATCCACTTTGTCGTCTATGAAATCATCCATCCACAACTGAAACCCAGCGAACAAATGAAAAAGTTGACGGACCTCGGTTTCGAAGTCGTCCAACATCGAAATGACAAGGTGCTCAGTAATGCGTCTCTGTCGGAAACATTGATGGATTGGCGCTCGAACTACAAGTATGAGATTGACGGTGTCATTGTATCGGATGATAATGTATATCCCAGAAAGGAGGGAAATCCGGAACATGCGTTTGCATTTAAAATGGTGATTTCGGACCAAATGGCCGAAGCGAAAGTTGTCGATGTAGAATGGGCAGCAAGTAAGAGTGGATATTTGAAACCCCGCATCCGCATTGAACCCATACGTCTTGGTGGAGTGACCATTGAATATTGCACAGCATTTAATGGCAATTTCGTGGAAAAAAATAAAATTGGCATCGGTGCGGTCATACAAATCATTCGTTCTGGGGATGTCATCCCCTATATTCAAGCCGTGACTAGCCCGGCTAGTCAGCCGAAAATGCCGACCGTTCCTTATCACTGGAATGACACGCATGTGGATATTATATTAGATGACGTAACCACCGACGAAACGGTGCTGTTGAAAAACATTACGGCATTCTTTGTGGAACTCGAGGTCGATGGATTATCCGCAGGGAATGTGAAACGGATTATGAATGCCGGATTCAATAGTGTTCCGAAGATACTAAAAATGACACGCGCCGATTTTGCCAATGTGGAGGGATTCAAAGAGAAAATGGTGACGAAAATTTATGAGGGAATTAAAGCCAAAGTCGACTCGGCCACGCTATTGCAAGTGATGGTGGCATCGAATTTGTTTGGCCGGGGAATTGGGGAGCGTAAAATTCGCCCAATCATGGAGAAATACCCCACGATACTGACATCCGACGAAACGCCTGCTCAAAAAACAACCATGCTGTTGAGTGTTCCCGGTATCGGGAAAGAACAATCCAAATTGTTTGTGGAGAACATACCGCGATTCTTGGCGTTTTTGCGAGAATGCGGATTGGAGGGCAAACTGACCATGGGGCCGGTTTCGCAAGTGGCTACCGTTCCCGGCGTTCCCCCCGTTCCTTTTGAAACTGTGGATAAAACCAATCCTCTCTATGGTAAAAAGATTGTCATGACGAAAATTCGAGACAAAGATATCATCGCGTATATGAAGACTGTGGGTGCTACCTTGGAAGATGCGATCAAAAAGGATACGTTTGTGTTGATTGTGAAATCGAAGTCGGATGTTTCCAATAAGACCAAATATGCATATGACAATAGTATTCCTATTCTGGAACCTGCTGAATTTAAGGAGCGATTTATGTCATAGATTTATACCATTGAAGATTTGAATTGGAACACACATCAATGGTCTGCAATATAGTTTTTAAAAAAATATATCAACAATCCTTGTAGCAAAGCGAAGACACACATGACCACCACTATTTTTATCAAATCTTTTTTACTGGGCAGTTCGAGTTTTGTTTCTTTATTACTAAATCTACCAATGTTATAGTGAATCAGATTCTCGAAAAGATTGACGAATAAATATACGAAAAATGAGATGGCAATAAGATGGAAACTCGCACCTGAAATGATATACATTATATATTAAAGCCGTTACATTCTTTTTTTGTCGGCGACTCGTTCATTTTTATTTTGATGTATCAATCGGCGTAAAACATATTCACAGAATATGTTTTATAGAAATCAATTAGACAGATCTCGTTGTATATAGCAACCAACATTGGTATTATTATGTCAGAGTTTACGTCTTCTTCGAGAACCGTCTCTTCCGAATCCATAAAAAATATGGATTCTCGGGGCATGTCTACGGTCACCGACACACTCTATGCGAATGCTTTGCCTTCCAAATTTACCGAGGTGAAGTCCTTAGATAACGCCCTGCTACAAAAATACGATGTCAAATTATACGGGAGTGATCGTGATACCTATGATATTATCAATGATTTTTTAGAGGATAACCAAAGCGAACGCGCCTTTTATATTATCGATTTGGGAGAAATCACTGCATCCTATTCAAATTGGATCCGATTATTGCCCAATGTGAAACCCTATTATGCTATAAAATGCAACCCGAACCCCGTGATTTTGGACGCGTTGGCCTCTTTGGGGGCCAATTTCGACTGTGCCTCTGAAAACGAAATGAAAACGATTATTGAGATCACCAAGGACCCCAGTCGTATTATCTTCGCAAACCCCTGTAAAATGTCCTCCCAAATTCGATATGCACGCGCAAATGACGTAGATTTAATGACATTTGACTGTGAGGAGGAACTCTACAAAATCAAACTCTATCACCCCTATGCGAAACTTATATTGAGGTTGGCAGTGGATGATAGCAAAAGCGTATGCAAATTCAATAAAAAATTCGGTTGTAAATTAGATCAGGTAGAGGCCCTATTGCGTATTGCGAAGACATTGAAACTCGATGTCAATGGCTTTAGTTTTCACGTAGGTAGCGGGTGTTCTTCGGCCGATAATTTTTATGAAGCCATTCGGAGTTGTCGGACTGCGACGGACATTGCGATTGGTATGGATATTCAAATTAACATGATCGATATTGGTGGTGGATTTCCCGGGCTGGACCGCAATGTGAAATTCGAAGAGATTGCCAAACGCGTGAATGATGGAATATCCGACTTTTTTGAATTGGAACTCGAGAAGGGTATAGTGCAATTCATCGCTGAGCCTGGTCGTTTTTTTGCTGAAAAAACACATACCCTCGTATTGAATGTCATCGGTAAAAAAACCACGATCGACGAAGAGACGGGAGAACCTGTGATTATATATTATTTAAATGACGGTATTTACGGTAGTTTCGGATGTATTTATTTTGATCATAGTTTACCAGTCATATTGCCATTCAATGAACGCAATAACAAATTACACCGTAGTCGGTTGTTTGGACCCACGTGTGATAGCATTGATTTAATCGCTGAAAATATCATGCTTCCCGAACTTGCTATCGGAGAATGGGTATATGTCGAGAACTTTGGTGCATATACAGTGGCATCCTCGAGTAATTTCAATGGGTTTAAAACCAATGTGTTCAAATATATCTTCCGATCCTAGAGCGCCACTGTAAAAAGATTGAGTTGTTGTATCGTTTTACTTAGGTTTTCTATAATTTTTACGTAGGTTCTCAGAATCATGTATTTTTTCAAAACAAAGAAAGTGGTTGGGTTTTTCAAAATGGACAAAAATATTTGTCCAAAAACCGATTTTGCAAAAAAAAATCTTGCAAAAAAATCCACGATTTTCATTTTAAAGCATAGTCAGGCAAAATCCAGAAAAAATAATTTCAATTCCCACTGCGATGGTTTTTACCCCATTTTCCGTTTTGTCCTCCTAGGAGGAATTTTCACCAAAACGTCCTCCTTTAGGAGGAAAATTAACCAAAACGTCCTCCTCTTTTTGCAAAATTTGCCAAAGTGTCCTCCTCCCCTTTTGGCCACGTTCCTTTTCCCTCTATATTATATGTGTATATACTATAGAAGACGCCCATAACCATACCCATATATATAGTATGATGGAGAAAGACTATATGGATGATGTGGAGAACCCTGGGGGTTCGAAGAAACAGGTGGGTATGCATTTCTGTTCTATGTGTAATTATACTACGGGATATAAGAATGATTATGCACGGCACCTGTTATCCAATAAACATAAAAAGAGAGAACAAGAAGAAAAAGCGCGCGAAAATAAAGAGAAATTCGGGTGTGACATTTGTCAGTATTATACCACGAATAAATATTTATATAATAAACACACATCCAGCACGAGACACAAAACGAAGGTCTATGACAGAGAACACCAAATTGACCAAAATCAATGTGAAGGATGCCGTCGTGTATATAGTTCTCGTAAAAATTTATGGCGACACAAACGACGATGCCAGATGACTACCACAAAAGAGGACACGGAGACAGATGGTATAGAAACCACATATTCAGAGGAATCCGAATATGAGAATGAGAACGCGTATGATTCGGCGGAAGAATTCTCCGATGATCCGAATTCCGACGATGACGAGTCAGATAAAATGAAAAGGAAACGTGGACAGAAGCCGGTGGTAACGCCCGATTTGTTATTGGAAATTATAAAACAAAACAAGGAATTACAAACCTTGTTGCTGGAACAGCAAAAATATGTTGTCAACAATGTCGGTAATACTACGATCAATACGAATAGTAATAACACCACGAACAAAACCTTCAGTATACAATTCTTTTTGAATGAACACTGCAAAAATGCAATCGACATCAAAGACTTTGTGAATTCATTGGATTATTCCACCAAAAATTTGGAGGAAACCATGAAACTCGGATATGTAGGTGGCATATCGAAAATGATGACCGATAAAATACGTGTAACACCTGTCGAACAACGCCCCCTGCATTGTTGTGATGAAAAACGGGAAAAACTCTATATTAAAAATAACGGGGAGTGGATTACCGGCATTGATTCGAGAGAAATGCTCCATTCTATCATTGCGGATATTGCAAACAACAATTATCGCACATTTCAACAGTGGGTTCGCGAAAACCCATCTTGTATGACATTAGATACACCTGCGTATGAAAAATACATGACGATTTATCAAGGCGTCATTGGATCAAGAACGGACGAAGAAGAAATAAAACATGTCAAGCGGATCTTGAACAACATTATAGAGAACATTGTCATTGAAAAGGACCGATTTTTACAACCTTGATCACGCTTTCGCAATCAAAATGATTCGCATACAAATTCTATGCAAATCATTTGGTAAGTTTTTCTTTTTGGTCTAGACATACACCGGAATTTCGTCGATATCCATGATAGGTTCTCCTTGTATATCCGATGGATGCCGGAATTTTTTGAAACAGGATTGTTCGAGTTGCTGTTCGGGTGTATGGCGATGCACGGTTCTTGCGATCATTTTGTATAATTTGAACCCAGGGTATCGTTCATTACCATTTTTTTTATACAATACATTTCTATCTTGATCATCGAGACACCATCTTGTAATAATATCTTTGAATTCATCCTCCTTGTCTTGGTCGGAATAAAAGTCGTAGATCGAGCAACCCAATCTACATAAATCAAAACTGGGATTGGGGTCTAGACGAGGCTTGTTTTCATCCATATAAGGCTCGCTATTGTATTGTGTGGATGCGTCTCCTCCGCTCGAAAAACTATCACTACAAAAGAGTTGCCCCTTGAATTTATAAATAGCACGCCCGAAATCTATGATTTTATAGATCTTACCATACGTCGGAACACGATATACTTGCTTTTTGTATCTATAATACAAATAGGGTATGTCGGTGTGATTATACATAATATTGTTTGTATGCAAGTCGTTATGTGTAAACTGGAATGCCTTTTGATAAATAAGTAGTGTCATGATGATTTGGAATAACATCGCGATACCTTCTTCCGTGTCGATTTTGCGATGGACGAACAATTCGTCCAAGGAACCATCGCATTTCTCTAAGCATATCATTTGGACAGGGAAGTTGTTGATATACGCATATTGTGCTATCTCGTCTTCGGTGGAGCAAGATCTCGACGAATCCGTGGCCCACTCTTCTTCGGAACTGTCGCTTCCACTGTCACTTCCACTGTCACTTCCACTGTCACTTGATGAGTCGCTCCCACTATCGCTTTCTAAGTCACTACTGCTATCACTTCCACTGTCGCTTTCTGACTCACTTCCGCTATCGCTTGCTGACTCACCACGACTACCACTGTCACTTGTCTTCTCCGAATCTTTTTCATATACCAAATTCGCATCGTCAACTTCCACGGGGTTATGCAGAGAAACATCACCCAAATCATCCAAGGAATCCAACAACAAAACATCATCTTCAGACGATATCGTCAACTTGTTTTTGTTTGCACGTGACGACGATGTGTTTTTAACAAATTCGTTCATATAGGGGTGCGTGGCGGTATACAACTTGTTATAATGTTCAACAAAATAGTGCGAATCCGACAAATATTCCAAATCGTCCGTCACATTCATTTTATATTTTTCCTGCACACCCAAATAAGAGCCATAATACTCAACACAATGGGGGATGTTATGATGATGGAGCAGTTGCGTGGATAAATAATTGAAAAAATTGTCCACATAGGATGCATTGTTCGGATCTTTGAGTTTTGGCAAACATGATTTGACGGTGTCGGTAGAAATTGCGGGCAAATTCGTGAGGATTTCCGATGATTTCGCATATTTCCCGGTCATATATTTTATAGGATCAAGGAGCGGGGCGAATTTTACAAATACGTTACGAGGCACCGTAACATGGGTCTCTATGTCAACTACTTCAGAGAGGGACCCGACGTGATATTTATGATTCAGTCCGATCCGATTGTAATTGGTAGCAGACAATTCAAAAAAATGGGGGTATACCGGGTTATAAAGTTGCAAGTTCTCAATTCGGAAGGGTTTATATCCATGGGCGATGTCATCCTCTGAATACGTGGCACCTTTTTCTAAAGCATCCAGGTTCACAGGCTTTAATTTTACATAATGAATATCGAATTTAGGAACATCCATTTTGCTAAACTGTATACCTGCTCTATATATTTTCAAATCCCAGTTTGAACACACCGTTTTTGTATCCCCTACTTAGTTCGTTGGTTTGAAACACTTTTTTTGATACTATATTGTATTCTACAACACAAAGCATTTGTTCGAGCAATGACGTTGGAGTTAAAAAAGTTTGACATGAAGTCGATCACGTTCAAGGCGGATGAAAACAAGGGGCCTGTGGTGGTGTTGATTGGTCGTCGTGATACGGGCAAATCTTATTTGGTGCGCGACTTGCTTTTTTATCATCAAGATATTCCCATTGGCACTGTGATTTCGGGAACAGAAGCGGGAAACGGTTTTTATGCATCTCATGTGCCAAAGTTGTTTATTCATGACGAATATAATACGGCACTTATTGAGAATGTTCTCCGCAGACAGCGCACGGTTTTGAAGCAAGTCAATAAGGAAATGGAATTGTATCGCCGTTCCACGATTGATCCGAGAACGTTTGTTATTTTAGACGATTGTTTGTATGACCAATCATGGACCCGCGATAAGATCATGCGTCTATTATTTATGAATGGTCGCCACTGGAAGGTCATGTTGGTCATCACAATGCAATATCCTCTAGGCATTCCGCCAAATCTCCGCACCAATATCGATTACGTTTTTATCTTACGCGAACCATATTTGGTAAATCGCAAAAAGATCTGGGAAAATTATGCGAGTATGTTTCCAACATTGGAGTCCTTTTGTGCAGTCATGGACCAAACAACGGAGAATTATGAGTGCCTGGTGATAAACAACAATGCCAAGTCCAACAAACTCAATGACCAAATTTTCTGGTATAAGGCACAAGACCACCCGGATTTCAAGTTGGGATCGAAAGAATTCTGGGAAATATCGAAGAGTATGGGATCGGATGATGAAGACGAAGCGTATGACCCAAGTAAGTCGAAAAAGAAGAGCGCGCAACCCATAAATGTAAAGAAAACGAAGTGGTGAGACGTATTTTATGCCGAGTCAATGCATAATATTTAAATTATAATGGGTTAGACATTTGCCACTGCATAATGGAGCGAAAAGTGCTTCTCCTATAGCCAAAGCGAGATTTAAACATTGCTCTGCCTGAAAAAATAAATTTTAAACAAATTCGGGAAACGCAACTGCACAATATAGCGAAAAAGCGCTTTGGGATATCCCAAAGCGAGATTTAAAGCGCTTTTAAAATTCGAACTCGCTTTTCAAAAATCGCTTTGAACATTTGAAATCAAAACGACTTAAAGAAGAAACACTAAATAAACTTATAATAAGATGACTGATTTGAACATCGTTGATCTTATTGAAAAAAACCCGATTACGCGTCTTTCCGCCACCTACAACAACAAGTTATTGTTAAACATCCAGAAAACCTTCACTGGATTTGAACAAAAGTTATTTGTGAGTAGTTTTTATTGTTACTTGAACTATGATAAAAACCTAGATTTTGTTGTTGACTTGGACGACGTTTGGAAATGGTTGGGTTTCAGTCAAAAAATAGACGCAAGAAGATTATTGGAAAAACATTTCCAAATTGACGTTGATTATAAACATCTTTCGGCAGATGCGAGTTTGAATATAGAAACATCGCCACCCCCCAATGTTAAACAAGAGGAGAAATGGGGCGGTCAAAATCGCCAAATTATCATGCTGACCATCAAGTGTTTCAAGTCGTTATGCCTCAAGGCTCAAACCAAAAAGGCATCGGAAATCCACGAGTATTACATGAAGATGGAAGAGGTGTTACATAAGATCGTGGAAGAGGAAACCGATGAATTGCGCAAACAATTGGAACAAAAAGACAACGTCATAACAAAAATAAAGGAAACAACGGAACAAGAAAAGAACAAGTTATTGAAGGAAAAAGCCCGCGCCGTAGAACAAGCCACCATCACCCAATTCCCCCTCAACACAGAATGCATCTATTTCGGCACGATCGACAACACAAATGAGGAAAAGGAAACACTGATCAAATTCGGGCACACCAACGACCTAGCAACACGCGTCCAAAATCACCACAAGATCTACGAAAATTTCGTTCTAACCGCGGCATTCCGTGTCCAAAATAAGGTGGAAATCGAGAACCTGATCAAGGCCCATCCCAAAATCAAGCGTCATATGCGTCATATCGAAGTAAAAGGGACTACAAAGACGGAGATCATCGCCTACGACGCAAATCTTACCATCGAGAGGCTCACGAAACATATCAAGGATATTATTCACTCGAAAACCTATAGCATCGATAATTTCAACCGATTGTTGAAGCAAAACGATGAATTGGAAGCCGAAAAAAGAGCATTACAGGAACAACTCGAAAAGCTAAAGACCGACCTGGAAAAAAAGGAGGTCGAAATACAGGAACTACGCGAAACCGTGAAAACCCAACAGGCTTCGATTTCCGTAGCCGTGGCCGACAACCAATCAGTCTACCAAAACGCCTCGTTGCCCGAGGACGAGCAGACCAAGAAATTCAGCGAGTTCGTCGATGCCATGTGTACTGTCCGACCTGACGTGGAAGAGTCCTCCGTCAATATGGAAGGTCAATTCCGTATCTGGAGCCATACAAAGCCGAAAAAGGAAACGTTCCATGCGCTCAAAAACTATCTGGATACTCGATTCAAGCCTTCCCGCTTGACAATACAAACGAAAAATCAGGTGGTTCATGGTTATATCGGCGTGAAACTAAAGGAATTGGTCTACAAAAAGAAGCATACGAACCATCCCACGGAAACTTTTTTATTCCAAGTCTGTGCATTTTCGCCATGCGGAAAGATATTGAACTCCACACTCTTGACGGAATATCAACGTTGGAAAAAAACCGTGGACCTTCCAACCTCCGACACAGATCTAAAAGACCTGAAGGACTATTTGAATGACTGTGAATACGCGGTAAAGGCAACGGTATGGACGGACCGTGGGTCCAACGAAGGATATTATGGTCTGTCTCTACGAAGCGATGAACCGAGACATAAGGCCACATCGGCCACCGGCAAAAAAGTGGAAAAGAGAACCGTAAAAGAAAATTTCCTGATTACAACATGGGAAACGATCGCAAAGGCGGCAGAAGCAGAGAAGTTTAGTCCGGCAAAGATGAGTAGAAGCATAAAAAACAAGGTCACGTTTAACGACGAATACTATTATTGTGCATCGGAAAAGTAAAGCATAAAAACGGACAAAAAATACACATATACAACACAAATGACTACTACGTTTAGTTCCCGTGAATGCGAACTGGAATGGGAGCGCCAATACGCCAGACCCGCTCTACTTCTACCTCCTGTCCTTCTTCGACCACACTAGCCTCTTCGTCGTCTACCTCATCATCTGAATCTGACTCTTCGTCATCGGACTCGGCCGTGTCATCATAGTCCTCCGGGTCGACTTCCAAATGACTCTTTTCAAAATTACTCTCATAACTCGTCTTCGAAAAGTCCACATGTTTATCATTAAAATGCGTAACCAGTTTTTTGTCCGAGGATCGCGCGAGATATTTCCGCCCAAATTTCGGGTTGAACTCCACAAATCTCAGCAAATTCCCCTTCAACAAAGACAGGCTGGTTGTGCGCGCATTTATGTCCAACGTATAATAATAGGTATAATACAACTGCAAATAAGGCCGAAAGATATTCATCAACTTTTCGGTCGGGAAATCATCATCAATCCTAATTTTCTTCGTGCAAGTGAACGACTGTAACATGCGAATACATTCATCTCGCAATGTATTGGCATCCGTGTTTCGCACATATTTATCAATGTAGGTTTTACGAATGAGAACAGAATTCTCAGCGCGAAATCGGCACAAGTTGAAATTCGCAAGGAAATACTGGTGAAACAACGGCGACATCACCGAATACCCCCGCTTCATCTTGAAATAAATCGTATACAACATCCCCTTGTCAAATGGCATGTTGTTATAAGGATTCTTTGTGACCAGTGGTTCGGCAAAGAAATAGGGGGAATTCGACAACGACGTCTCCAACATGTTTTTCAGGTCCAATGTTGTAAACAAATACTTGTTATTGTTCTGCAGAATCGCAATCACATTATGTTGCTCCTCGGAAATGGGATTCAAAATCAAATCCGCAGCAATGCGATAAGGAGCTTTTTTCCATCGAAACAGGAATGCGAATCGAGACATGGCATGGTAGGTGCGCTGTGCCTTGCAAAACGCATCTAGAAATTCGTTTTTTGCCCCCGGGAGCAGAAACGCATCGTCCAAAATACGCTTTACATAACCAAACTTGTTTTTTATAGGGGTCATGCCACCGATGTTGCGCATGAGAGTATGCATGTGCATTTTCACGACAGAATGTGAAATGGAGTTCGAATTCAATGTTGAATACTCTTGGCGTTTCCAAGCGGCATCGGTGAACTCGGATGTCGTTGCCGTGCAGGGCAACTCCGACAGCGCCTTGGTGTCCGAGGTCAGTTTACGAAGAACTTGGTGAAATGCGTAAGCGTCCATGGTAAAGATGTTGATTTGATTTGTTTTTGCAAATTGCTTTTCGCAAAAAAAGATTTCAATTTTTTGCGAAATATATCTGAGGGGGTGAATACAATGAACGGTGGGCACAGGGCGCGGTGGTAAAAAATTGAAAAACTTTTTTCCAAATCGAATCGGACCAAAAAACCGTCAAACAATAAAAGTATGTCTTGCTGCCCGGGTTGCTCGCCGATCTTTCAGGATGGCCAAATGGCCCATATGGTGCCAGGGGGGTGCATGTATGCCGACTATGATGAAATCATTTCTGTGAGTTCCGAGAACAACGATTCTTCCGAATCGGATAGAAGCATATTATGCACAACTATCACCGCATCCGATTCCGGTGTGTCTGAATCCGGTGCCTTGGACACAGAGTGTTGCATTTGCTATGAAATGATCGGTGAAAAGAACAACTGTGTCACGGAATGTGGACACAAGTTCTGTTTCAAGTGTCTCGCTATGGCGATGACACGTAGCAATGCCTGCCCCTGTTGCCGCAGTCCGCTCACCGATGAGCCGGCCAAAGAGGAGGAGGAGGAGGACGAGGACGATGAGGATTACCAAGAGAACGCAGACGACATTGTATATGACGACGACGACGATGATGACTTGTCTGAATACGTCGAGGGGCCACATTCGAGATGGCCAGATGTATCCTTGACCGTTCCTGCTGAAATCATCGCGGAGAGATTGGAGCGCAATGGATTCACCATCCTGGACCTAATCTCCTTGTA
>Ga0114979_10000766_pt1 | contig 21301 bp, 19 predicted proteins | sample S_140625_EF_Meta_FD_87315 | JGI IMG/M metagenome (GOLD analysis project Ga0114979, IMG submission 87315) | Freshwater microbial communities from Lake Simoncouche, Canada to study carbon cycling - S_140625_EF_MetaG | ecosystem: Environmental > Aquatic > Freshwater > Lake | place: Lake...
AGAACTGGAGTGAAGAGCATCGTGCCATGAAGCTTCAGCTATTCAATCAAGTGAATCAATTATTGACCGCTTATTCGGACGTACGCGATCTATTACCGACATTCAACAGTTACTTTACGCTGGAGTATAGAATGGACGCGGAATTCTACTTCATGGAAGGAGAGAGTGTTCCGGGATCGTTGGATTTGGCGCGCCGAGAATTGGCTGTGCTCACCGGTGATCAGCGAATGATTATGTCAAGGGAAATCGAGCAGCTTAACGACTCATTTCAGCAGCTAAGTACATTGCTGATTTACTTTATGTTCGCCGTTATTCTGGTGGGCGCTATTTCTGCCATACGCACTTCGCAATCCATTGTGCGTCCCGTCAATGCGCTGCGTTCGAAGTTAAACAATTTGGCTAAGGGCGTTTATTCTGTTCACAGCACGCGCGTTGGCAACGACGAGATTGGTGATATGGCGCAGGCCGTCGAAAGACTCATCACCAATTTTGAGCGCACCAAAGAGTTTTCATTGAACGTCGGGGCAGGTAATTTTTCCATGCAGTATGAGCCGCTTTCCGAGCATGATGAATTGGGTCAGGCGTTGCTGCGAATGCGCGATGATTTAGCCTCGTACCGCCATGAAATGGAGTCGAAGGTTGCGCTGCAAACGAGCGAAATTAGAGATCAAAAGGAACGTGTGACGGAGCTGTATTCCGACTTGCAAGCAAGTATTGATTACGCCCAGCGATTGCAGGAAACCATTCTGCCCGGCACTGAAGCTATCCGCGAAGTGTTTCCGGATCATTTCATCTTTTTCAGACCAAAGGCTACGGTCAGCGGCGATTTTTATTGGTTTGCCAATAAAGGAAAGAAGCGCATGGTTGCTGCCGCGGATTGTACCGGTCATGGAGTACCGGGAGCCTTCATGAGTTTGGTTGGTCACAACGCGTTGAATCAAGCTACAAAGGTGTACAACAAGCCTTCACAGGTGCTCAATGCGGTAAACAGACTTTCAGCACAGGCGCTTCGCGCACATGAGAATCATTTGGTGAAAGATGGTATGGACATCGCATTGGTGAGTATCGATACGGAGTCGATGGAGTTGGAATTCAGTGGCGCTCAAAATCCGGCGTATATCATGCGCAGCGGTGAGCTCATCGAGTTGGAAGGAGATGCGTTCAGCATTGGTTCCTATGTCAACGGTGAGCGCGAGTTTACCCATAAGAACTTCACGTTGCAATCAGGCGATTGTATTTACGTGTTCAGTGATGGCTACGCCGATCAATTCGGTGGACCGCAGGGAAAGAAGTTTATGCGCAAACAGTTCCGTCAGATGCTGGTTGAAATCGCTTCACTCGACATGGCGAATCAGCGAGAAGAAATCACTCGCCGCTTCGATCAATGGAGGGGCGAGGGCGAACAACTCGATGACGTGCTCGTGATTGGTGTTCGTGTTTGAGCACTAAACAAACTTGCGACTTACATCGACCAGAAATTTTCTCAGCAACGTTTTACGCCCGATTAAAACTTGAAACTTCATGTCACTGCGATTCGTCAGCGACACACTACTCGTGATTTTTTTTCGTCCGATACTAACGGTTGTTTTTATGCAGTAGCGACGCTCTTTTTCACCGAATGAACTTTTGAATTCGCGCAGAAAATAATCATCGAATAGAAAAGTCTTTTCACCGCTTCCGTCAAGATTGAATACGGCACGCAGTTTTTTTCCTTGTTCCGTTTCCACCTCTTCATAACGTTCGCAGTGCAAAACAGTACGAAAAGCGCCGGTATCCACCTTGGCTTCTACATGACGTGTTTCCAAGTCGGGAAAGTCAACACGCACATGTCGGCCAATGACCTTGAGTTGATCCTTGGTTGTTTTCACACGACGAAGAATTAGTGTCCGCTCAAAAGTTTTTTGACCATTTCGGAGATCGCTTTTCCGTCTGCTTTACCGGCTAAGCTCTTGGAGGCCGCGCCCATGACCTTTCCAAGATCTCCGGGTCCTGCGGCGCCAACCTGACTGATAATAGCGCGGATTTCTGCTTCCAGTTTTTCGTCCGAGAGTTGCTCAGGAAGATATGCAGCAATCACATCGGCTTGTTTCTTTTCTTCCTCAATGAGATCCGGGCGATCTTGCGTTGTGTAAATTTCAATCGACTCCATGCGTTGCTTGTAGAGCTTATTGAGGATGGCTATGCCACGTGCGTCATCGACTTCGCCGCCGCTACCATCTTTGGTCATTTCCAAAAGGAGTTTGCTTTTGATGTCGCGAAGCGCCATGAGTTTGTCTTTTTCACCGGCCTTCATGGCCTCTTTAATGTCGTTATTGATACGTTCTGTGAGGTTCATATGTTGGAGATTGAGTCGGTCAAAAGTAATCAATTTTACATGCGAGGAATCAGTTTGGATGAGTGCCGTCGGTGACGAATATCAATGCATGGTGATGCGATGTCAGTCATCTTGCCTTAACGAAACTAATCCCATCCAGAACAATGGAAGCACAAGAATCACCGCTTGATCAGATTATCGCGCACACGGAGGATTATCTTAAAACGCGACAGCAGCTTACGCAACATGTCATAACAGAAAAGGTTGTGGTCCTAACCTCTACTATGGTTACGGCCTGTGTCTTGTTTGCCTTTTTTGCCATAGCGGCTCTTTTTGCCAGTCTTGGATTAGCAGGGTGGATTTCGAGATCCTTGGATGATCCGTTGGCGGGATATTGGGTGCTGGCTTCGGCCTATGCGCTCATAGGCTTGCTTTTCATCCTCTTGAGAAAGGTTCTTTTGAAGAAGCCATTAATGAATGCAATGGTGAGAAACATTTATAATGAAAAAAATCATGGCTGAAATTTCCAGTATTGAAGAGTTGCGCGCGGAGATTGCGCGCCTGAGAGTTGTTTCCAAGGAGCAAGAAACGGTTATCCGAAGCGATGCTGCCGCTCTCCGCGAACAAATGAAGCCCATGAATATCCTTATGAATGTGATTACATCACTTACCGGTGTCCAAATGTCGAAATCTACGTTCGTCAATAATGGTTTTGTTTTTGGGCTTTCGTTGATGATACAGCGCTTGCTACTGAAAACCGAGAATCAGGTAGCGGAGCAAGTGCATCGCTGGACGGAAGCATTGATTAGTAAAATCAATGACTTCATGAGTAAACACTCCGGAGGGTCGAAGTCGAAGGATTAGTTTTTTGCTTTTGGCTCGCTGCCTGCAAGCAGAAGAGCGATGGGTTCCCACCCGGGGATGCGATCGGCAATCAATTTCAGAATGCCGATGAACGGAATAAAGAGAATCATTCCGGAAGAGCCCCACAATAAACCGCCCGCAAGAATCGCGACGATCGTCATAAGAGTATTCACATTGAGCTTGCTGCTGACTGCCCAAGGAAAGATGACATTCGCTTCGAGGTATTGGACGAAGGTGAAAATGGCAATGACACCGAGCGGATAGTAAATCGAATCAAAGGTGATCCAGCTCACCATGATGGGCAATGTTGCGCCAATCATGATGCCCACGTAGGGTATGAATGTGAGAATGGCAGCAAGGCATCCGAAAAGGATTGCATGAGGCACACCCAAGAGTAGCAGTCCAACACTATTGAGAATCCCAACACACAGATAAACCACCAGCATGCCTTTGATGAATCGGTAGTAGGTCGTGATGGTCTCGCTGAGTATTGTGCGTAATTCAGGCAAGGGCAATTGCGGCATCCAAAGATGAAGTACTTGCATGAGACGTTTACGTTCGTAGAGCATTAAACCGGCCATGAGCGGTATGAGTACAAGCATGACTACGAGTATGGACAAATTACCGGCTGTCGTCTTCAATAGTGGAAGCACATTGTTGCCATAGTTTGATTGCAGGTCGCTCATCCAGCTTTGTTGCGAATCAAGGCTGATGTTGAGATGTTCGGTTAGCCAATGCGAAATCGATTCGCGGGTTTGCATCAGTTTCACCTGCACTTGCGACCACTCTCCACCAAAATTGAGGACTTGCGTAATCAAAAACGCGAGCAATCCGCCACCTGCAACTAAAAGGAGCAGGAGGCTGGTAGTAATAGCCGCTATACTGCTCATTCCCTTTTGCTCAAGCCATTTGCATGCGGGGTAAAGAATGCACGCAATTAACAGTGAATAACTGAGGGGAATCACTACATCCCTTCCGAAATAGAGTAGGAGAACCATGCAGATAAAGCCGAGGAGGATGTTTGTGAGTGGGGATGTATTCATACGCGAGGAATCACTAGGCGTGTGAAAATTAGTATTTAATGGAGAGTATTAATTTGAGTTATCTCATGTTCGGAGAAAAAAAAAGCCACCGGAAAGGTGGCCTTTTTATAGTTCTATAGAAAGCTTACATCATTCCGCCCATTCCGCCGCCAGGCATTGGAGGCATCGCAGGAGCATCTTCCTTGATATCGCTGATTACACACTCAGTGGTCAGCAACATACCGGCGATAGATGCCGCGTTTTCAAGGGCAACACGCACCACTTTAGTTGGGTCGATAACACCAGCTTCAATGAGGTTTTCAAACACCTCTGTGCGCGCGTTGTATCCGAAATCATCCTTCCCTTCACGAACCTTGTTGACAATCACAGCGCCTTCGCCTCCGGCGTTAGCTACGATCTGACGCAATGGTTCTTCAATCGCACGAGAAATGATAGCGATACCGGTTTGCTCGTCGTCGTTGGCACCTTTCAAGTTGTCAAGCGCCTTACCTGAACGAATCAACGCAACGCCGCCACCTGGAACAATACCCTCTTCAACCGCAGCACGCGTAGCATGCAATGCATCGTCCACACGGTCTTTCTTCTCTTTCATTTCGACTTCAGTAGCAGCACCGATGTACAATACAGCAACACCACCCGCGAGCTTCGCCAAACGCTCCTGCAACTTCTCGCGATCGTAATCCGATGTAGTCTTGTCGATTTGCGCTTTGATTTCACCAATGCGAGCCTGGATAGCCTCTTTACTTCCAACACCGTTTACAATGGTGGTGTTGTCTTTATCTACCGTGATTTTTTCAGCACGGCCCAAATCTTCAAGTGTAGCGTTTTCCAGTTTCAAACCTGTTTCTTCGCTGATGACTTGACCACCGGTCAGAATCGCGATGTCTTGCAACATGGCCTTACGACGATCGCCAAAACCGGGCGCCTTCACTGCTGCCACTTTTAGGGCTCCGCGAATTTTATTCACTACAAGCGTAGCCAATGCTTCACCATCAACATCTTCAGCGATGATCAGCAATGGACGGCCCGTTTGAGCGGTCTTCTCGAGCACGGGAAGGAGTTCCTTCATGGTGCTCACTTTCTTGTCATAAATCAGGATGAAGGCATTCTCCAAATCAGCCTCCATGTTCTCTGCATTGGTAACGAAGTAAGGTGAGAGGTAGCCGCGGTCGAACTGCATACCTTCTACAGTCTTCACATCGGTTTCAGTGCCTTTTGCTTCTTCAACGGTGATAACACCCTCGGTACCCACTTTCGCCATGGCGTCTGCGATCAGTGTTCCGATAGCTTCGTCATTGTTGGCCGAGATTGAACCTACCTGCTTGATCTTCTCATAGTCGTTACCAACGGTCTTCGAATTCTTTTTCAAATCAGCAACAACGGCTTCCACCGCCTTATCGATTCCGCGCTTTAAGTCCATTGGATTTGCACCGCTGGCTACGTTTTTCAAACCGGCTGTTACGATAGCTTGCGCCAGAACGGTAGCGGTTGTTGTTCCATCACCGGCAATATCTGCGGTTTTGCTAGCCACTTCTTTGAGCATTTGAGCACCCATGTTTTCAATGGCGTCTTTCAACTCAATTTCTTTGGCTACCGATACACCGTCTTTGGTGATGTGTGGTGCGCCGAATTTTTTATCAATAACCACATTGCGGCCTTTTGGACCGAGGGTTACTTTAACTGCATTGGCCAACGCATCTACTCCAGCTTTGAGCTTTTCACGTGCGTGGGTATTAAAAGTGATTTCTTTTGCCATGGTTGTTTTTCTTTAATCGGTTGTGATTAATACTTGGTTTAAACGATTGCGTAGATGTCTGATTCACGCATGATGAGGTACTCTTTGCCGTCTACGGTGATTTCTGTACCTGAATATTTTCCGTAAAGCACGGTGTCGCCTGATTTAACGGTCATGGGCTCATCCTTTTTGCCCGCGCCCACCGCTACTACTGTTCCGCGCTGTGGCTTTTCTTTCGCTGTGTCCGGAATGATGATGCCGCTGGCTGTAGTTGTTTCTGCAGCGCTGGGCTCAACGAGCACGCGGTCTGCAAGGGGTTTCACGTTGACTGACATGATGAAATGTATTTTATCGGTTAATTGAAATTGTTTGACGCGGCGCCGTAGTCACCTTTTGTGCCAATGACGGATACTGAATATTTTGTCAGGTATAGACAAAAAAAATGTCAGTGTTGTAAGACACACTGACATTTTTAATGAGATATGGAAGGGATTACTGACCTTCTGCCGGTGCTTGTTCAGCAGGCTGTTCTTGTGTTTGCTCCGTAGCCGCAGGCTCTGAACCGCCTTCGCTGATTGCAGAGCTGGTGAACCAACGGGCTGAAATCAGGCAAAGCACAAATAAGGCGATACCCAAATACCAAGTTGCTTTTTCAAGAAAGTCGGCTGTGCGTTGAACGCCGCCAACTTGTGTGGCACCCTGAAATCCTACAGCCAAGCCGCCGCCTTTAGGGTTTTGAACCAATACAGCAAGGGCGAGCAAAAGCGCAACGAGGACAATGAAAATAACGATAAACGATGCCATGACCTTATTTTTTAAATTGTTCTAAATTTTTTAATTGGGCTGCAAAGTAAATACTTTTTTCGGGATGTTGTTCCATCAATTTGCGGAAAGCTTTGCGTGCCTTGTCCAATTTACCCTGTTTGGCGAATAAAATAGCCATAGTCTCGGTTACGAAACTAAAGTCTTCTTCCAAACTGTCTTTGGCCAGGTTGCCGGGTTGATATTCCGCCGCTTTCCCCCGTGCAATATGAGGTTCCGTGCGAATGAAGCGATCGATGAGAGCACGCTGGTGATCCTTGGCTCCCGTAGTTTGAATCCGCTGAATGCCATGCGACAATGGCGTGGATTGAAACGCAGGCAAATCGTCATCTTCAGGGTTTGTCGACTCCTCGAATTCACCGGATTCCTCTTTTTTCGCCAATCCCGCGTTGAGCCGTTGTGCTCGACGGTAGATCAGGGCTGCATAACTGTTTTCATCTTCGGGAGTCAATGCCTCTGATGTCGGTTCCGCTTCTTCCTCTTGTTCTTCCGTCTCCGGTTGAACCTCAAGCTCAATGCTCTTGCTGACGGCATCCACCAAAATCTGCGCATCCAGGGTTTCCAGCATCTCAACTGTGATCGTAACAGTTTCAGGTTCTTCAGCAAGCTCCGGATCAAGGGGCTTTTCGAGCACAACGATGGTCGGAGCTAATGGCTCAGTAGGCGCCGGCATAGGTGGCTCATCGATTGGAACACGTAAAACCGGGGTGTCTTCCTGCTCAACAATAGCTGATGCCAGACTACCCAACACTTCGCTGTTTTTCGCAGAGGGCTCTACCCATGATTGGAGTTCAACCTCGCGCTCTTTCTTGAATCGTTGGTATAGCGCTGTGCGATTAGAGGTATAAATAGCGGCGTTGGATAACTGATCGGAGAATCGGTGGTCTCCAACTTCGCGGTATGCCTGTGAAAGAGCCACTTGCGCAGCCCCGAAAAAAGGATAGCGATCCACCGTTTCGCGGAGTTCACGCAGCTGATCCTCGGAAAGCAATCCCGGCTGCTGAATGGCATTATGGAGCATATCCTTTCGCATAGTTACCAATTGCCAACGCTGGCGTTATAAATTTCTTGAGTCAGCTGTTCGTTGATGAGCGACCACAAACTTTCCTCAATAGTAAATAAGTCCTTATTGGCATCGAAGTCGGCAAACTTCGTAAATGTTTTCTCAAAACTAAGGGTGTTGTCAACTGTGTTCTCGTACTTCACCTTCACGGTAATCGTAAGTCGGTTGAGCGAAGCGGTTTCGGCTGCTCCCGATTGCACGGCGACAGGCGCAGTGCGGTAGTCGGTCACAATGCCTGAAAATTGGAGGTCACCGCTGGATTCGATTAGTTTCAAAGGGCTCTGTGCAAGAAGCAAGTCTTTCAGTGATTCGGTGAAGCGCTGCGCGTAGAGTGGCGTTACCATCGCCGATTGAGGTTTAAAAAAATCAACGGAGAAGGTCTTCGCACCGCTAAACTGACCGCCGGTAAAAGAATAGATGCCGCATGCCGTAAGCATCGACAGACCAAGAAAGAGTCCGATGAAATGGGCGCGTCGAATCACTTGGTTAAATTGTATTCTTTGATTTTTCGGTAAAGTGTTCTTTCGGAAATACCCAGTTCCTCCGCTGCATATTTACGCTTATTACGATGCTTCTTAAGTGCGCGTTCAATCAAATCACGCTCTGAATTTTGAAGCGAAAGTGTTTCTTCTACTTCGATAAGCGGACCGCCACCGGCAGGTGTCACCGTTGTTTGCGGGAGCCTGAGCATACCCGGAGAAGGAGCTCCGTTGGGTTGAAGTGCGTTGGCATTTTCACCCGAGAAAACGCGTTGCACCAACTCTGCATTCCCTTCATCTTGGGCGAAATCGACACCGGACTGCATCATACCGCCAACGAGTTTTTTCAAATCATTGAGGTCGTTTTTCATGTCGAATAGGACCTTATAAAGGATTTCCCGCTCGGAGAAGTTATTGGTGCCGGTGCCGTTGGACGATACAATCATCCCGCGATTGCCGAAATCTTCATGCGGCAGATAATAGCTCAATGTTTCGGCATTAATCAGCCTGTTTTGCTCGAGCACATTGATCTGCTCGGTGATATTTTTCAATTGACGGATATTGCCCGGCCATGAATAACTGATGAGCAATTCACGGGCGTCATCAGTGAGTTGAAGCACCGGCATTTTGTATTTCTCGGCAAAATCTGTTGTGAATTTGGCGAAGAGAAGGGCGGTGTCCTCCTTGCGTTCGCGCAGGGGCGGCAGAAAAACCGGAACCTGATTCAAGCGGTAAAAGAGGTCCTCCCTGAACTTGCCGCGCTGGATGGCCTCGCTGAAATCCACATTGGTAGCCGCCACCACACGCACGTTCGTTTTTTGCACTTTGGATGAACCCACCCGGATGTATTCACCCGTTTCCAATACGCGTAGCAAACGGACTTGTGTTTGCAACGGGAGTTCGGCGACTTCATCCAGAAAAATTGTTCCGCCATTGGCCTCCTCGAAATAGCCTTTGCGCGCTTCGGTGGCTCCCGTGAAAGATCCTTTTTCGTGACCAAACAGTTCGCTGTCGATTGTGCCTTCGGGAATAGCGCCGCAGTTGACAGCGATGTAAGGCGCATGTTTGCGCGCACTGTAGGCGTGAATGATTTTGGGGATATTCTCCTTGCCCGTGCCGCTTTCGCCATTGATGAGTACCGACATATTAGTGGTAGCAACCTGCACAGCAATATCCAAGGCACGGTTGAGCATCGGCGAATTACCAATGATTTCGAATCGTTGTTTTACAGCCCTAATTTCCATGAAGCCTACAAAGATTTCGCGTTTTCGATGGTACGGGGATAGACTTTCGTCAGTTCGCCGATCAACGTTACCGAGGTGCAGTCGTGCGTCATCACATCAGCATAATCTCCCGGAGCGCAGTCCATGGCCTTGGGAAACACAATCACGATGTTCTGAGAATTTCTTCCCTGCAAATGTTCCTGAGATTTTTTACTAAAGCCCTCAACCAGGATGCGATGCACACGGCCTACATGGCTGCGGGTGCGTTCTGCTGCCCCATTCATTTGAAGCTCGATGACTTCCTGTAAACGACTGCCTTTGATTTCTTCGGGCACGTCGTCTTCGAATTTCCGTTCCGCAAGTGTTTTCGGGCGTTCTGAATATTTAAACATGAACGCCATTTCGTATTTCACCTCAGTCATGAGGGAGATAGTATCGGCATGTTCGTCATCCGTTTCTCCGCAAAAGCCGGTGATAACGTCGGTGCTGATGGCGCAGTCAGGCATGATGCGACGGATGGATGCAATGCGATCCAAGTACCATTCACGCGTATAACCGCGGTTCATACGCTTGAGCACATCGCTGTTCCCGCTCTGCACGGGCAAATGGATGTACTTGCAAATGTTTTCGTATTTGGCCATGATGTGCAGCACCTCGTCCGTCATGTCTTTTGGATGCGACGTTGAATAGCGAATGCGCAAATCGGGATGAATAAGCGCTACCATTTCCAGGAGCTGAGCAAAGTTGACAGTTGGCTTGGAAGCATCCACTATTTCGCCTTTCGAATTGAAATTCCATTTGTAGGAATCAACATTCTGCCCTAGCAGCGTGACCTCGCGATACCCTTGGGTGAAGAGGTCGCGTGCTTCCTGCACAATGCTCTGTGGATCGCGGCTGCGCTCACGTCCGCGCGTGAAGGGCACCACACAAAATGAGCACATGTTGTCGCACCCACGCATGATGGAAATGAATGCCGTGATACCATTACTATTGAGGCGGACCGGAGTTATTTCGGCGTAGGTTTCTTCGCGGCTGAGCAAAACGTTCACCGCTTTCTGGCCCTCGTCGAGTTTATCGATGAGGTTGGGCAGGTCACGGTATGCATCAGGCCCAACGACCATGTCGACCAATTTTTCTTCGTCGAGTAACTTTTCGCGCAGGCGTTCCGCCATGCAGCCCAGCACGCCGATTTGCATTTCGGGTTTGCGTTTTTTGACTGAACGCAGGTAGTCCAGACGACCACGAATACGCTGTTCGGCATTATCACGAATGGCGCAAGTGTTTAGAAGGATCAAGTCGGCTTCTTCCGGATCGCGGGTGGTGCTGAAACCTTCCTGAGCAAGAATGCTCGCAACGATTTCGCTATCAGAGAAATTCATCTGACAGCCGTAGCTTTCCAATAGAAGTTTGCGTGGTTTTTTGGTTGAATTAACCTCTGCATCCAGCATGAGGTATTCGCCTTGGCGGTTTTCGTCGATGTTTTTTTCTTCCACAGTATATGGCTGTTTTGAAAATCAGTATGTTATAAGGACCGCGAAGATAGCGATTTCAGTGGAATTTGGTTCGATAGTTTTTTATAAGCATACATTTGCCTCTTTTAATATGCTTCCGGCGATGACCTTTTTAGTCACCGCTTCTAGCACCTAACATTGGGAATGAATGAGTAAAAACCTGGTAATAGTGGAGTCTCCGGCTAAGGCCAAGACCATTGAAGGATATTTGGGGAAGGACTTTATTGTCAAGAGCAGCTACGGCCACGTCCGAGATCTGCCCAAGAACGATGTCGCCATCGATGTGGAGGGGGGCTTCAATCCGGTATATACGGTTTCTCCTGACAAGGAAGATGTGATTCGCGAATTGAAGAAATTGGCCAGCAAAGCAGAGGATGTTTGGTTGGCAACGGATGAGGACCGCGAGGGGGAAGCCATTTCATGGCACCTGGCGGAAGCACTGCAGTTGGACGTTAAGGAAACGAAGCGCATCGTATTCCATGAGATTACCAAGAAGGCCATACAGGATGCCATCGCAAAGCCGCGCCGCATCGATCTCGACTTGGTGAATGCTCAACAGGCGCGACGAGTTCTGGATCGTTTGGTGGGTTTTGAATTATCGCCTGTTTTGTGGAAAAAAGTCAAGGCCGGACTTAGTGCCGGTCGTGTTCAGAGCGTTGCCGTAAGAATCATTGTTGAACGTGAACGTGAAATTGAAAAATTCATGGCGTCATCTTTCTACAATGTGCGTGGAAATTTTGATTTGGGTTCAGCTGTGCTCAAGGCAGATTTGAATAGAAAACTCAAGGATAGTGAAGAGGCGAATGCGTTTCTCAATAAGGCGAACGGGGCGGATTATTCGATTTCAAATATTGAAACTAAACCCGCAAAGCGCACGCCTGCAGCGCCTTTCACGACATCAACCTTGCAACAGGAGGCAAGCCGTAAGCTTGGATTCAGTGTGTCACGAACGATGGTGATTGCACAACGCTTGTATGAAAGCGGTAAGATTACTTACATGAGAACAGACAGTGTAAACTTGTCTGATTTTGCTCTGGATGCAGCCAAGCAGGAAATTACCAAAAGCTACGGTCCGCAGTATTCGAAAACACGCCAGTATACCAATAAAAATAAGGGCGCACAGGAGGCTCACGAAGCCATTCGTCCCACCGAAATGGGCAACCAGCAAGTTGATGGTGAGCGCGACGAGCAACGATTGTACGATTTGATTTGGAAGCGCACGGTTGCCTCACAGATGGCGGATGCGGAGCTGGAGAAAACAACGGCCACAATCGCTATCAGCACCATGAGTGATGTGCTGCAGGCGAAAGGTGAGGTCGTGAAATTCGACGGTTTTTTGAAAGTCTATGCAGAAGGCACCGATGATGAGGAGAGCGAGGATGGCGGTAGCGGCATGCTGCCTCCGTTGAATGTAGGGCAGCGCCTGAACTTCATGGAGATGACAGCCACGCAGCGTTACACCCAAAAGCCGACACGTTACTCTGAAGCAGCGCTTGTGAAGCGATTGGAAGAGCTCGGTATCGGTCGTCCTTCCACGTATGCTCCAACAATTTCGACCATTCAGCAACGTGAATACATCGAGAAAAAGGACAAAGAAGGAACTCCACGTCCATTCGAAGTATTGATTTTGAAGGGAGGAACGGTGCAAGGCTCGATGAATAGCGAGAACACCGGCGCGGAAAAATCGAAACTATTTCCAACCGACATTGGAATGGTCGTTAACGACTTTTTGGTGGAGCAGTTTCCTAAGATTTTGGACTATGCTTTTACGGCCAATGTAGAGCAAGAGTTCGACGAAATCGCGGAAGGCAGGATGCAGTGGCAGGAGATGCTGAAGAAGTTCTACACGCCTTTCCATGAGAATGTGGAGAGTACCATTGCAAATGCGGCGCGACAGTCCGGTGAGCGAGAGTTGGGGGTTGATTCCAAGAGCGGCAAACCGGTCATTGCGCGTATTGCGCGTTTTGGTCCTGTGGTGCAGCTCGGTGCAAGCGATGACGAGGACAAAAAATTCGCTTCCCTGCGCGCAGGTCAGAGCATTTCTTCGATTACCTTGGAAGAAGCGATGAAGCTTTTTGATTTACCACGTCTTGTGGGTGAATATCAAGGCCAAAAGGTTACTGCTGCCATCGGTAGGTTTGGTCCATTTGTTAAATGGGGAAGCCTGTATGCATCGTTGCGTGTGAAGGAAGGAGATGATCCATTTTCTATCGAGATCGACCGCGCCATCAAACTCATTGAAGATAAAGTCAACGGCGTCAATGCTGCGTTGATTCAGAAGTTCGAGGAGCGTCCTGAAATTCAGATTATCCAAGGCAGATTCGGACCATACATCAAGCGTGAGAAGGATAATTTCAAGCTGCCCAAAGGTGTGGACGCTAAAACCATTAGCCTGCCTGATGTTTTGGCGGCGATAACTGAACAGGAGGCGAACCCATCCACCAAGAAAAAGGCGGCATCGCGCAAACCCGGTGCATCGAAGAAGGCTGCACCCAAGAAAGCGGCATTTAAAAAATCTGCTTCCAAGCGGTCTGCGAAGAAATAATCGGTTTCAACATACCATCGTTCAGAAACTGACAGCTCGGTGCTACTTAGCGCTTGCTGCTGCCTCATTTTCGCACCATGGACATTGCCGTATTTCTGACTCCAGTGGATTTGCCGGAAAGCCTGGTTCAACAGGCCCTTCCATCGCAAATGGTTCGGCACGTCCATTTTTTCACAGGCGACATGAGCGAGTTGGAGGGTATGAAGGTCGCCATTCTCGGAGTCAAAGAGAGCAGGGGTTCGTTGGAGCAAGGTGAAACAGCGAATGCCCCGGAGTCTTTTCGAAACTTTTTTTACAAACTTCACCGTTTTGATCAGCCTTTACCGGTAATTGATTTGGGTGATATCCGGGCCGGACAGTCGGTTAGCGATACTTACTTTGCCTTAAATCAGACCTGCGAGGTTTTGATGCGCAAGGGAATTCTTCCTGTCGTCATCGGTGGTAGCCAGGATTTAACGTTTGCCATTTATCAAGCTTATGAGAAGATGGAGCAAACGGTTAATCTGGTTACGGTAGACTACCGCCTGGATTTTGGAAAAAGTGAAGGGGAGGTCAATTCAAAAAACTATTTGAATAAAGTGGTTTTGCACAAGCCGAACTACTTGTTCAACTATAGCAATATCGGCCATCAGCGATATCTGGTGGAGAGCGATCTAATTGAACTCATGACAAACATGTACTTCGATGCACACCGCCTGGGCGATATCCAACCGAATCTACAGCGCGCGGAGCCGATTATTCGCAATGCCGATTTGTTTTCCATCGATATGAGTGTTGTGCGCACGGCCGAGGCCCCCGGCACGACTCATCCCGGACCAAACGGATTTTATGGCGACCAAATCGCGCAGTTGTGCCGCTATGCGGGCATGAGCGACAAATTAACGTCGTTCGGATTGTTTGAACTCGACCCGCTGATGGACATCTCAGGACAGGCCGCGCACCTAGCTGCTCAGATGGTTTGGTGCTTACTCGAGGGTTATACGCATCGTAAAGGCGATTATCCGATTGGTGACCATGGAGATTACATGAAGTATATCGTGCCTATGACCCATGATGGGCACGAACTGATTTTTTATAAAAGCCACTTGACGGATCGCTGGTGGATGGATGTGCCTTACCCAAGCGGAATGTCGACTAAATATGAACGGCATCACTTGGTTCCGTGCACTTACGAGGAGTTCCTGCAAGCCTCTTCGGAGGAAATGCCCGATCGTTGGTGGAAGACCTACCAGAAACTTGTTTAGAAACGAAACTGAAAAAACTGAAAATCAAAGAAATGAGCTCTAGTCGAGGGGGTATGAATACCCTGTCCCGCGTGATTTTTTTTTGCACAATTGAAAAAGTCTCTATATTAGCGACTTTGCAACCAACGCATTACAACCCAAACCAGCAACAATTCCTTCTTGTATGAAGAAGATTTTACTATCGCTTTCCCTTGTATTATCTGCATTCTTGGCTGTTGCGCAGCAAGATCCGCAGTTCACAATGTGGCAGTTCGACCGTCTCTCGGTGAACCCTGCTTTTTCCGGAATTGACCGTATGCATTGCATCACTGCATTGCACCGCGATCAATGGGATGGTTTGGATAAGGACCCGAAGACGTATTTGTTCAATTATAGCGGAATGTACGGTGCAAAGCAAAACATTGGCTTTGGTGCAACGCTTTACTCTGAGGTTCTCGGTCAGCAGCAAAATACAGTGCTTCGTTTCTCACCGTCGTATCACTTGCCAATCAGCAATGGAAGCTATTTCTCAGCCGGTCTCTCTATTGGAATGTTCGGCTCGAAATTGGGCGCCAACTGGGTGTTCATTGATTACGGAGATCCAACAATTCCGGTAAGCGAGAAGGCACAAAACGGTGCAGACATCGGTCTTGGTTTCTCTGTTTACAAGCCTAAGAAATATTACTTCGGTGTTTCATCAACCCACTTGAATGCGGCCAAATTGGATGAAGTTGGAATTACACTTGCGCGTCACTATTACGTTATGGGAGGTTATGAAGCAGCAATTAGTTCAGACTTGGTGCTGCGTCCAAACATCATGTTCAAAACCGACGCATCCTCCAACCAGATTGATGTCAACGCCGATGTATTGTTCAAGCAGATGTTGTGGGGTGGCTTAGCGTTCCGTCCGGGTGATGCCATAGCGCCGTATGTTGGCTTCCAAAAGAATTTTGAGCCGGTAGCTCAGGGTTCGAAAGTGATGAATCATGGAGTAAAGTTGGGATATTCATATGACGTGACGACCTCTTTGCTGAAGGATTATTCAGCCGGATCGCACGAGATTTTCCTGACGTATTGCTTGCACTTTACGGAGGTTCCGATCAGGGCTCGCCACAGTAATCCGCGATTCCTGTAAAATAAAATGAAACCTACTCAGTTACAATTACGTTTTGTACTAGAACTGAGAGACAATAGAAGTTACCACGAAACAGATTTTTAGTAATAACCAACCCTACGTTGAATAAAGAGATGCTTGTTTACTAAAATTGGAAATCATGAAAAAGTCGTTTTTGTATTTAATCGTTGCAGCAGTCCTGGCCAGTTGCAGTACGGGCGGGAGTGGTGAACTTGTGGGATCGTATCGCGCCCAGGAATGGGAGCAGATCAATCCTTACGGAATGAATTACATTCATTTCGGATCCTTTACTATGGGTCCAAGTGATCAGGATGTTCCTTATGCTTTGAACAACAAAGCTAAAACGGTAACCATCCCTGCGTTCTACATTGACCAAACCGAAATCTCCAACAACGAGTACCGCCAGTTTGTGGATTATGTCCGCGACTCACTGATGCGTGACTTTTTGGCCAATGCCGATGTTGAAGGTTATAAGCTCTCGGATCGTGATGACGGTCGCGATTGGGAAGTCTATGTAAACAAAGGCTATGTGCTCAATTGGGAAGAACCAATTGACATGGAAAACGAAGATGTATTCGAAAACATCTTCAACGAATTCTATTTGCAGGGCGCAGACAAATTCTACGACCGCTTGGAAATCGACAACCGTAAGATGAAGTATCGCTACTGGTGGATTGACTACAAGAGCGCAGCTATCAAAGCCGGAAAGGACGAGGAGTATGGTGAGGTGAATGCATTGAACCAACTGCACTCGGTTCGTGGTCACAGCGATCGTTCTCAATTTATCATCGAGGAGCAGACCAATATTTACCCTGACACGCTTTGCTGGGTTGCTGATTTCACTTATGGTTTTAATGAGCCGTTCACAGAGAATTACTTCTGGCACCCTGCATATGATGACTATCCGGTTGTTGGTGTGACTTGGGGTCAGTGTCAGGCTTTCTGCGCTTGGAGAACTCAGATATTGAATGAATTCAAATTCACTGTTGCAGAGCCTTTCGTTCAGCGCTTCCGTCTGCCTTCAGAGGCTGAATGGGAATACGCTTCACGCGGTGGTCTGGAACTCTCGCCATACCCATGGGGAGGTCCTTATATCAGAAATAACCTGGGTTGCCCGCTGGCGAACTTTAAGCCAATGCGCGGTGACTATGTTGAAGATAATGGTTGTCATACTGTACCGGTTCAATCTTACTCAGCCAATGATTATGGATTGTGGTGTATGTCGGGCAACGTGGCGGAGTGGACTAACACGGCTTATGATGAGTCGGTGTATGAGTTCACGCACGATATGAGTTCGGAATATGAATTCCGCGCTCAACAGGATGATCCGCCAAGCATGAAACGTAAAGTCATACGCGGTGGATCCTGGAAAGACATCGGGTATTTTATTCAGAATGGTACACGTTCATACGAGTATCAGGATACGGCGAAGTCATACATCGGTTTCCGTTGTGTGATGAGCTACCTGGGACGCGGAAAGAATGTGGTCCCTGAAGACTTTAACGAAGAATAATTTTTCAATAACCAACCTTTTTTATTAACCCTTACAAGCGATTAGAAAATTATGAAACCTGGAAGTAAAGCCTGGAAAAAGTTTATGGCAAAGCTCTACGGTATTGGAGCTGCAGTTGTAATCATTGGTGCGATGTTTAAGATTCAGCACTGGCCGTTTGCGTCAGCGCTGTTGGTGGTGGGTCTGAGTACCGAAGCCGTAATCTTCTTCTTCTCTGCATTTGAACCCCTACACGAGGAGCCGGACTGGTCGCTCGTTTATCCTGAATTGGCAATGCCTGAAGAGGCCAAGCATTCTTTGAAGGAACAGAACAAAAAAGGAAGCAAAGGCCATATCGGTGGCGGCGGTAGTGTTTCCGCTCAGCTCGATAACATGCTGGCTGAAGCGAAGATTGAACCCGAATTGATTGCTAGTCTTGGAGATGGAATGCGTGCATTCAGCTCACAGGCGAAAGATCTCTCCGATATTTCTGCTCCGGCAACAGCATCTAAGGAGTATGCATCTACACTGAAGACAGCTACTGAAAAGGTATCTTCTTTGGCAGATACCTATGCTGCTGCATCTGAGTCCTTGACAGGTTTGTCTGATCAAGCGAAGAACGGTCAGGCGGCCGGTGTGCATTTGCAGAAAATGACTGAGAATTTGCAGTCACTGAACAGCATGTATGAGCTACAGCTCCAAGAGTTGGAGAAGACTCGTACCATGTATGGAAATATGAACGAACTCGTTAAGAATCTTGCAGATTCGGTTGAAGATACCAAGCAATACAAAGAGAACATTTCTGAGCTCTCTCGTAACTTGAAGTCGCTCAACAATGTTTATGCAAACATGCTTAATGCGATGGGCACAGCCCGCCAATAATTGTTTCGAGCTGCTCTGAAAAAGAACATCAAGAACAACCCTATTAAAGTATAGAAAATGGCAGGCGGAAAAGAAACCCCCAGGCAGAAGATGATCGGTATGATGTACCTCGTACTCACCGCTCTTCTCGCGATGAACATATCGAAAGATGTATTGAATGCGTTTATCCAAATCAATAAAGGTTTGGGTAAAACCTCTGAGGTATTGCAAACAAAGGCACAAGCCACATTGGCCGGTCTACGCAATGCCAAGGAGGCCGATAAGGCAGCTCCCTTTTTAGCTAAGGCTGAAGAAGTCTCGAAGATGGGTGATGAAATGATTGACTACATTGAAACGCTGAAAGCTCGCACAATGGCTTGGTCTATGGCGGGTTCGGAGCCGAATGATGAAACGATTGCGAAGTTTCAGACGGAAGTGGGCGGAAAAAAACAGGCTATTGCTCTGCAAGCCACGGATGAAAATGGTAAACCACTCATTACTAAGTTGGACGAAAACCAGAACAATACAACATTGTTGATTGGTCCTGATCCAGGAGTTCCTCGTCAAGACCCATGGTCGGCCTTCGAATTGAAAACGAAGTTGACAGAATTTAAGGAGAAGTTGAAGGCCATTCAGGTGACCAACATCGATGGCAAGGTAATTCCATTGGATAACGAAATTGTTTCATCATTAGACAGCACTTTCGTTTTCAACGAGGAGCCGGACGCGGAAGGTAAATTAGAAGTTTGGGAAACCAATAAATTCTACCATACGCCTCTTGCAGCCATTATTGCTACCATGTCGAAAATTGAGACGGATGTGTTGAATGCTAAGACCTCAGTAATGAGTTTCCTAGCATCTTCAATCAACGCAACCGACTTGAAGTTCTCTGATGTAACGGTAGCAGCTGTGCCATTGCAGAGCTATGTATTGAAAGGTAAGGATTACGAGTTAGAGGTTTACCTCGCTGCGTACAACAAAACCAGCAATACGAAACTCTACATGGGTGGCGCATACAACGGTGACAAAGTGCCAACACCAAGCACATTCGCTGCAGGTGGTGAAGGTATTGCTGCCGATCCTGATGGTAAGTGCCGTTTCAAGGTGAATACAGGAAGCCTGAGCCTTGGTCCACACGGATACACCGGTCAGATTGGTTATGAGAAGGACGGTAAGATGGAATTCATTCCATTCGCTACGCAGCCTTTCTTCGTTGGAGAGCCTGCATTGGTGGTGTCACCGGTGAACATGAACGTATTCTATCGCGGTTTGGATAACCCGGTTGAAGTGTCAGTACCGGGTGTCGACCGCAGCGCGCTGACGGTAACCATGTCAGGTGGTAGCATTTCTCCAAGTCCGGATGGAACCTACAATGTGAAGCCCGGAGAAGGAAAGGAAGCAACCATTAACGTGTCTGCGAACATCAATGGCGAAACTGTGCAGATGCCGGCTCGTCAGTTCCGTATCAAGCGTATTCCTGATCCTGTGCCTTCATTCGGTGGTAAAAAGCCTTATGATAGCACGATCTCGCAAGGGGATGCCAGTGTAGCAGCAGGTGTGCGTGCTGAAATGGAAGGTTTCGACTTCCCGGTTACTGCTCAGGTTTCATCGTTCTTGGTTACTTTGGTAAGCAATGGAGTGATGAAGGAATACAAGTCCAATAGTAATCGTATTTCGGAGGATGCAAGCGCTGCTATTCGCAAAATGAAGAAGGGTGAAAAGATCTTCATTGAGCAAATTATGTGCAAGATTCCTGACGGGACCGAGCGCAAGTTGGCCGCGATTACCTTGAAAGTGCAGTAAAAACTAAATATCATGAATCGTAAAAGTCTGTTTCTGCTCCTGTTCTGTGTAGCGTTCCAAATCACGCAAGTGTTGGGACAAACGCAAACCGTGTTGGATGGTGCTTACGTGCGTGAGCATAACCCAACCCGTAAAGTGATTGGTTATCCCTACCTGCGTGAGGCCGATGTGATGTGGGCCAAGCGCGTGTGGCAGATCATCGATTTGCGCCAAAAGATCAATCAGACCTTGTATTTTCCGGTGGATGAATTGGAAAACCGCAAGAGCTTGTTTGATGTTATTCGCATTGGATTGATCGACCAAGGGTCCATTACAGCGTACGGTACAGGTCCATCACAGGAGGATGACGAATTTCGTTATCCGCTGGGTCAAACAGAACTGGATTCAATGTTGAATCCGGTTGTGATTCGCTACGCCGAAAATCTCGAAACCGGTGAAAAGGAGGAAAAGCGCAATGTGGAATCCATCAAAACCGCTGATGTTGTTCAATACAAAATCAAGGAAGACTGGATTTTCGACAAGCAACGTTCAGAGCGTTATGTGCGTATCATTGGTATTGCTCCAATTGTAAACACCTTCACGGAGTCAGGAGAGTTTAAAGCACGTAAGGTGCTGTTCTGGTTGTACTATCCGGAATGCCGTTATATCTTTAACAACTACGACGTGTTCAATACGCACAATGGATCGCAGCAGATGACATTCGATCAGCTCTTTCAGATGCGCATGTTTCAAGGCTACATCGTTAAAGAAGATAACGTGTATAACCGAAACATTGATCCAACCTGGAAGGGTGTAGATGCCCTGATGGAGAGTGAGCGCATCAAAAATGAGCTCTTCACACTCGAGCATGATTTGTGGCATTATTAAGCATTAAGAAAGCATAGAAAGGCGCCCCTCGAAAAGGGGCGCTTTTCGTTTGCATCAGTTTGCGGATGAAGGACATGGAAGCCGTACTTTTGCACCCGCTTTTCAGATTATGGTAACGGTAGGCAATCTCACGATTCATTTTGGTTCCAGGGAACTTTTCTCTCGGATTGGATTCTTTATTGGTCCGCGCGATCGCATTGGTCTCGTCGGAAAGAATGGCGCCGGGAAGTCTACTCTCCTGAAAACACTAGCAGGATTGCAAATGCCCAACGAAGGCAGTATTGCGCTTGCACGAGGCACTACTGTCGGTTACCTCGCTCA